>ERZ724514.1-NODE-1-length-127227-cov-7.956751_pt1 | contig 127227 bp, 95 predicted proteins | sample MGYA00376047_ERZ724514 | MGnify/ENA primary metagenome ERZ724514 (study PRJEB28724, sample SAMN07190883) | activated sludge metagenome | isolation source: activated sludge of sewage treatment plant in Hong Hong | place: Hong Kong | collected 2016-03-17 ...
TTTTCGTAGCAGCAGGCCTTCCAGACCGTCTCTTGCTGATTTTGGACGAAGGTCTGGATGGCGAAAGGCTCACAGCGCTTGCCGATGCTGGCGAAGTCGAGGAGCGCTTGGTTTTTGACTTGGGCATCGATCCGCTCGCGAGCGCCGCAGTCAGCCGGGTTGGCCAGCGACTCAGGCTGAAGGTCTGACTCGGGATAGCAGCTCGATAGCGCAGCGATGAGCACAGCAGTTAGGACGCGGACAGGGTTCACAGGAGCCTCCCCGCATCAATTGTAGAGCAAATTTATGTATCTAAAGTCACGTTTTTAAGACGAAGTGCATTGGAAATCACAGACACCGAGCTGAGGCTCATCGCGGCGCTGGCCAGCATCGGGCTCAGCAGCAGACCGATGAGCGGATACAGCGCGCCCGCCGCAATCGGCACCGCGAGCAGGTTGTAGCCGAACGCAAACCACAGGTTTTGGCGGATGTTGCGACGGATCGCTTTGGACAGCGTGATCGCACGCAGCAGCGCCGACAGATCGCCGTGCAGTAGCGTCACGGCTGCGCTCTTGATGGCAACATCGGTGCCGCTGCCCATCGCAATGCCCACATCGGCAGACGCGAGCGCTTCTGCATCATTGATTCCATCACCGACCATCGCAATCACGGACGACGTTCCACGCAGTCGCCGGATAAGCGCTGCTTTGTCGTGGGGTCGCAGCGCTGCGTGAATTTCCGCAATGCCGAGCTGATGCGCAATTGCGTGCGCGGTGTGCTTGTTGTCTCCCGTCGCCAGCACCAGCTTCAGCCCGAGCTTGTGGAGCTTGTCGGCGGTCTGCTTCACTCCGTCGCGCAGCTGATCATGGACGGCGATCGCTCCGAGCCACTGTCCCGCTTGCGCCACTTGAATCACCGTCTGACCTTCGTGCTGAAGCAGGATCAGTGCGCCGCGCTTGTCGGCGGGAAGCTGGATGCCTTCTTCTTCCAGCAGCGTCAGCGTTCCGACGAGGACTTTGCCTTCGCTCGTTTGACCACGCAGTCCGCGACCGGGCAGCGCTTCGACGTCGCTCGCTGCGACATAGGACAGCTTCTTTTCTTTCGCTGCGCCAACCACCGCGATGCTAAGCGGATGTTCGCTGCCCTGTTCGACGCTGGCTGCCGCTGACAGGAGCGCGTCTTCGCTGACTCCATCACTCGGAACCAGCGCGGCCACACTTGGTTTTCCGACGGTCAGCGTTCCGGTCTTATCGAGCACAATCGTCTGAACCACCGCCAGTCGTTCCAGCGCTTCTGCGTCGCGAAACAGCACACCGGCTTGGGCGCCACGACCTGAGCCGACCAGGATCGACATCGGCGTCGCCAGCCCGAGCGCACACGGACACGCGACGATCAAGACCGACACCGCCGACACCACCGCGAGCGGCAGCTTGGCCAGACCGCCGATCAGCAGCCAAGTCGCGAGCGTGATCAGCGAAACGATCACCACCGTCGGAACAAACACAGCGGAAGCGCGATCGACGAGCCGCTCGATCGGTGCGCGACTGCGCTGGGCCCGACGAACCGCGTCGACGATCTGACCGACCATGGTATCGGCTCCGACTTCGGTGAGACGGATGATGAGCGCGCCGTTGCCGTTGACGGAGCCTCCGACGATGCGCTCGCCGACGGTCTTGGCCACAGGCATCGACTCGCCGGTGAGCAGCGATTCATCAAGCTGGCTGCTTCCTTCGAGGATGATTCCATCGGCAGCGACGCGCTGACCGGGCAACACCCGCACGCGATGACCGGGAAACAGCTCACTGACGGGAACGTCGCGCTCTTCGCCGGATGGAAAGACCCGTCGCGCCATCGCCGGAAGCAGCGTCAGCAGTGCGCGCAGCGCTTCGCCGGTCTTGTGACGAGCCCGCAGCTCCAGCACCTGACCGACCAGCACCAGCGTCGAGATCGTCGCCGCCGACTCAAAATACACAGCGGGCGGATGTCCGACGAGCCCCGACGCGAAAAACTGTCCGAGCCGCACCAGGCTATAGCCGTACGCCGTCGCCACGCCGAGCGTAATCAGCGAAAACATGTTGAGTCGCCAGTCGACAAACGAGCGATAGCCTCTTCGCCAAAGCTCCTGACACGCGAACAGCACCAGCGTCGTCAGCACTGCTTCGCACAGCACAATCCACGTCGAGCCGTGATGACCGAAGAGCATGCCGCCCATCTCCAGCACGAACACGGGCACCGTCGCCAAAAGCGACAGCTTGAGCCGCCGGGTCATCTGCGCAAGCTCACCGTCGGGACTGCCTTGCGGAGCGTCGAGCACAAGCTGATCGGGCTCGAGCGCCATGCCGCACGTGGGACACGGAACGGGCTTTTCTTCGCTGACCTCGGGACACATCGGACAGATCCAGCGCGCAGCGACGGGAGGCTTAGCGGGCTTTTGCGCGTACAGATAGCGCTCAGGGTCGGCGGAAAACTTGTCGCGACAGCGCGGATTGCAAAAAAAGTAGGTCGTGCCCAAAAACTCGTGCGAACCGCCCTTGGGTGCGCGTCGGTCGACCTTCATCTTGCAGATGGGATCGATGGCGATGTCGGTCTCGCTCTGCGGAGTCAGCGGCGAAGGGGTCATGCCTCGCATGCTACCCGGACTGCATCGGCTTGTCCGGTCTTGCTACGGCAGGTACGGGAAGGTGGCGTTCGGTGTGTTGGTGACGGCGACGTTGTCGGTGGCAAGGCCGCCAAACAGCGTGGAAAAGGTCAGATCGACGACATCGTAGTCGGGCTTGCGTCCGCCGCAGTCGGTGCCGTTTGTCCCGGCCAGCGTGCTGCGCTCGACCGCAAGAAAGGAGTTGCAGCTGGCCTTGCTGGTATCGACGACGATGGCATCTGCCGCGAGCAGCGAAGCCAAGGTCGCATAGCGCGTCGTGGTCAGCGTCGATGGCGCGAAGGGATGTCCGCAGGTTCCGTCGAGACCATCATAAATCGCCAGCGTCTGCGCAAACGGAACCGCCCACGACGACCACGGGAAGGCTTTGTCGTGGTTATAGCGCTCGCGGGTGGTGTTGCCCGTTTCGAGCTGACCACTGACGGTGAGCAGATCAAACGGATTGGACAACGCGATGTTGATGAGCGGTCGTCCTGCGCGATCGATCAAGTCACCGGCGGGAAAGACACACAGGCCGGTCGTTCCGTCGCAGCTCATCGGGCTGGTGCAGCTTACGTTCTGACAGCGGCTCGGCGGAACTTCACACACGCCCGTCGAAGGATTGCAGACTTGTCCGGCGGCACAGACGGTGGTGCTGCACGGAGGCTGCGCGGGAACAACCGCGTCACAGCCGACGAAAAGTCCCAGCAAGGTCAAACAAAGTGCGCGCTTCATCGGGCTGCCCTCGCTAGTTGGTCTTCAGCTTCTTGTGCGTCGCGCCCCAGACCGACAGGATCGGTCCGCCTCGACTGAGCAGCGTGCGATCCACTTCCATCACCAGCGAAAGGACACTGCTCGACGCGTAGGTGTTGATCGACGGACTTGTGCCCGCCAGCGCGGTCTGAGCGGACGTCTTTCCTGCGCTCACCGGCAGTGCTTTGCAGCCCGCAGCGTCGGCAGTGACGCCCATAAGTGCCGATGTCACGGCGGTCTTGAAGTTCACAAGGTTCGGAACGCTGACAAAGCTTGGATCTTTGCGCAGTCCGGCGAAGACCTTGAGCTTGCCGTTGGTGGACGTGATTCCGCTCGGGCTCGATGCATCGCCGCTGGCTGACGTCGACGGATCTCCGACGATGCATGAGATGCGCTGGCTGTCGTCGAAGCCGCAGTAGATATCGGTCTGGACGCCCGTGGTTGCGGTCAGCGACGTGCGACTGACGGTGTGAAACACGTACAGCGCGTCGGTGGCAAAGCGAGATCCGGCGCTGGCGCTCGGGAAAACGGTCATCGCCAAGATGACCTTGCTGCCGTCGCTCGACATCCACGAAAACAGGTCGGTGATGTCGGTGGTGGGCGCGGCCATCGTCGAAGCCGAGTCCGCATGATCGATCGCCCGCGCAGGCGGCGACGTCAGGGTCGAGAGCAGCAAGACAAAGGCGGGAGCGAGCTGTCTCATCGCAAACTCCGGGGGCAGCGAGGGTTAGCTTGGATACTCTGCTTGCAGGCTCACCAGACGGTCACGGCGCAGCAGATACGAAGGCGCGTCGTCGGACAGCACCAGGCCCGATAGCTCGCTTGTCAACAGCTTTGGACCGCCACCGGCAGGACCGACCAGCGCCGAGACATCGACTTCCACCAGACGGAAGCCGCGACGGAACAGCACACCGCGCAGGATCGTCGAGCAGCCCATCGGAAGGATCAGCGTGCCTCGGACATTGAGCGCTTCCGACGCAAACGCCGCCGTATCGTCGGAATCCATGATCAGCACATCGACTTTGTCCCCGAGAAATCGTCCCAGGTCTTCGGGCGTGTGCGACTTCAGCAACGGACGCGAAACCAGCAGCACGGGACGACCGCTCGACGGATTCAGAAACCCAATGGCGGCACTTCCTCGCGGACAGCTTGGGGCCAGCTCAATCGTCAGGATCTGCGCGCCCATCGGCAGCAGTGCTTTGACTTCTTCGACCGAAGCCGCCGACGAGCCACTGACGCCACCGTAGGTGATGACAAAGCGGTTGCGCTCGAGCGGAATCACATCCACTTGGCCTTGCCACGGCTGCGTCGCGACTCGTAGTTCCAGTCCAGCGTCGGCAATCGTGCGACCGATGGCGTCTTCTGCGACGGGCTCACCGTGATTGCTGCGCAGAAACACCGGCCTTGGCAGCTTGCCCGGCGACAGAAACGACGAGCCGAGCAGCGCCGCATACACCGACGACAGCTTGCCAACGTAGCCGGGATCGAGCACCAAGATGCGTCCGTGCGCACGATGAATCTCGTCAGCCAGCTTGAGCCACTGCGCAAAGGCCTGACTCGCTGCCGCTGGGTTTGCCTGCGCGCCGTGGGGAACGAAGGCTGTATCGGGATAAGACAGGATAAACGTCGCCATCGTATCCAGGCTACCATGCGACGCTTATTCGTTTTTCTGTAATTTGGAAAACTTAAAGATAGAAAATCGGTAGGCTTGCGACCGATTGTGCGGTGGATGTCGGACGACTGCCTACAGGCCGAACTTGGCCAGCTTTTTGTGCAGTCCTTCGCGCGTGATGCCGAGCGTCTCTGCCGTGCGCGTCTTGTTGCCGCCGTGGTCTTTCAGCGCCTGAATCAGCAGGAAGCGCTCGACCTCTTCCATCATGTCTTTGAGCTGTCCTTTTTGCGGCGCGATGCGATCCATCAGCCCTTCGGCCTGACGCATGCGCGGCGCGAGCAGATCCGGCGTGATGAACGACTCGGGATCGACCTGAATCACCAGCCGATGTACTTCGTTTTCCAGCTCACGGACATTTCCTGGCCAGTTGTACGCGATGAGCTGCGCCAGCGCTTCCGAGGTAAAGCCCGGCACCGGCTTCTTCATCTCGTTGCTGTATTTGTGCAAAAAGTGCTCCGAGAGCAGCCCAATGTCTTCCCGTCGCTCACGCAGCGCCGGCAGCCGAATCGGATACACCTTCAGGCGATAGTACAGATCCTGACGGAAGCGACCTTCGGCGACTTCCTTTTCCAGCGAGCGGTTGGTCGCGCACAAGATCCGCACATCGACCTTGCGTGGCTGGGTCGCACCGACGGCGCGCACTTCGCCTTCTTGCAGCACGCGCAGCAGCTTGGCTTGTAGCCCGAGCGACATCTCGCCAATTTCGTCGAGAAACAGGGTTCCACCGTCGGCGACTTCAAACAGACCCTTTTTGTCGGAGTCCGCGCCGGTAAACGCGCCTTTTTTGTGACCGAACAGCTCGGATTCCAGCAGCGTATCGGGCACGGCGGCACAGTTTTGCGCGACGAACAGCTTGTCGCGACGGCTTGACTGCGCGTGGATGAGCGACGCGATCAGCTCTTTGCCGGTTCCCGTTTCGCCTTCGATGCAGACGGTGGCGCGGGTGTCGGTGACTTTTTGAACCTGCTTTAAGACCTCGCGAAAGGCCGGGCTGTGACCGATGGGCTCGACGGTGCGACGCTTTTCTTCGCGGCTCTTGAGGTAGCGGTTTTCGGTGCGAAGCTGCTCTTCGGCCAGTCGCAAGCGCTGATGCAGTCGCGCGTTTTCGATGGCCAGCGTCGCTTGTCCGGCGAGAACCAGCAGCAGCTCCAGGTCGCGCTCTCGGAACATCGCCGCTGAGCTGCGGTTGTCACACTGAATCACGCCACGAATCTCGTCGCCATCCCACAGCGGAACGCCGATGATCGACTGAATGCGAGCACCCATGATCGACGCGGCTCCGGCGAGATCTTGCGGCGCATTGGCACACAGCACGGCGGCACGCTCGGACAGCACGCGGCGAATGACGGCACGCGACGCACGAATCGGAGACGCAGGCTTTCCGTCGGTCGCTTTCGGATCGGGCTTCGGTTCACCTCTGCGGGCCGAGCCAAACACCGTCGCCATCTTCGCTTCGCTACCGTCGGTCAGCTCAATCGCGATGTGCGTCCCGAGCGGCAATAGCTCGAACACCGACTCTGCGATGCCTTCAAACACCGCTTGCAGATCGAGCCCTCGTCGACCGAGCCGCTTCGACAGCGCGAGCAGTCCCGACGCCAGCACCGGATCTCGCTCGACCTTGCCCGCGACTTCTTCGGCTTCCGTGAGCGGACGACGAGCCAAGATGCGATGCTCGGGCTCTTGTGCTTCGGCGGGCTCGGGCTGCGCGCTCTTTCCCGTCACCGGCGCTTGCGCACTGCGGCCAAGCTGCATCGCTGGAACCGTCGGAGAGCTACTTCCAGGCACCGGCGAAAGTGGCTCCAGCTGACTGGACGACGACGACAGCGCACAGCCGATCATCACCGGCTCGACGGGATCTCCAAGTAGCAGCTTGTCTCCGTCGCAGAGCACCGATTCAAAGCCGGTCGTTCCATCGACGTAGACCAGCGATCCGTCTCGTCGCTGAATTCGTGAACCGTTGGTCGATTTCAGATCTTTGAAGATGTACTTGTCGTCTTCGCGAAAGATCTGGGCATGCTCGCTCGACAGGTGTGCGTCGGGCAGCACGATGTGGTTATGCGGAGCGCGTCCGACGGTAAAGCTCGGCTCGCGGACCAAGAATCGCTGTCCACGCTGGCCACCCGACAGAACCTCGAGCGCGATCGTCATTGCAGAAGCCATGTCAACTCGGTTTGCCCCAGGGGACCGGCGACGCGCAAGCTGATCTTGTGGGTTGAGGGTTGCGGAAACGGTTTTCCGTCGCTGGCATTCACCGGAAAGTGAACGCTCCACAGCTTCGTAAACGCGTCGGTTGGCTCTCCGAGCAGGGTCTGTTCGACCGCTTGGCGCGTCGTCAGCGTATCGATTCGGTCGGCTTGCACTTCGCGTCCTTGATCATCGAGCAGCGACAGTCGCCACTTGCCCGCCGATAGCCGCAGCTCATTCCACGTCGGTGCGTGCGTCTTGGTCAGCACAAACAGCGACAGCCCGTTTTGGGTCTGCTCGGCTTGCTCTTTTTCGATCCGGGCGCGTTCCCACGGATCGGCGACGGAATACGTCTTCAAATATTGGTCCACGTACGCTCGCTGAAACGATCGAGAGCGCAGCGTCGCAAACACCACCAGCTGGGTATCAAACTCGGTGTTCGACAAGACGCGACCGTGACGGCTCCAGCGATCGCGTGACTTTTCATAGCTGGTTCCCGTCGGCTCGGTCTCGCTCTGAAGGCTCAAGACCGGCGGAGCGCAGCCAGACATCGAGCCCAGCGCAATCGCCAGGCCCAAGACTCGCGCGTGTCGCAAACAAACCCGAGCAAGCGGCATCACGTGATTCTATCGCGGCCTATGGTGCAACCTGCGTGGCCTTTTTGTGTGGACGCAGGTGTTTTCGTATCGGCTCAGCGCTTACGCCACGGTCCAGCCGCCGTCGACAACCATTGTGTGTCCCGTCAGATATTGCGAAGCGTCACTCGCCAGGAACAGCGCGGCTCCGGCGATGTCATCGGGCTGACCGACGCGCTTGAGCGCCGTTCGCTGCAAGACCATGTTCAGGATTTCTTCGTTCTGCGTCAGCGCCGCCGCGAACTTGGTATCGATGAGCCCCGGTGCGATGGCATTGATGCGGATTCCGGCTTGGCCCAGCTCCATCGAGAGCGTCTTGGTCATGCTCACCACCGCCGCTTTGGTCATCGCGTAGACACCTTGCAGCGGCGAGCCAATCAGTCCGACGACGCTGGCGACGTTTACAATCGAACCCGGTGCGCCACGTTCCATCAGGTGCTTGGCGACGGCGCGCGTGGCTGCAAAATAGCCTTTGACGTTGACATCGAAGGTCTTGTCCCACGCCGACCACTCGATCGACATCATCGGGCCGAAGTGAGGGTTCGTCGCTGCGTTGTTGACGAGCACATCGACCTTGCCAAACTGGGCGATGGTGTCCGCGACGAGCTTTTCCACCTGCTCGGGCTGTCCGGTGTGGCAGGCGAGGGCGATGGCTTCTCCGCCGCTCTCGCGGATGGACGCTGCGACGCGCTCCAGTCCGTCGAGCTTGCGAGAAGCGAGGACGACTTTGGCACCGTTTGTGGCAAAGCCGCGCGCGATGGCTTCTCCGATGCCTCGGCTGGCACCAGTGACAATCGCGACCTTACCGTGAAGGGACAGGCTGGGAGTCGAAACGGGCGTGCTCATGGCTCAGCATCCTAGCCCAAAACGGGCGCTAAAACGGGCGGTGACTGCGACGTCCGGGCGGCAGGCTGCGAACATCCAGCGCGTGCAGCACCATGCCAAGCTGGCTCCAGTCGAGATCGGGCGAAGCGAGCAGCTCTCGCACGGTTCGCAGCGTCACAAAGCAGCGCTCTCCGACGTTGGCTCCGTTTGACTGTCCCGACGCCGCCATTTCCTGAAGCGCGCGAAGCTGATCGTCGCGCAGCAGCACGCGGAACAAGTGACAGTGATAGCTCGCGAGCGAAGCAGCCACTTGACGATCCCCAGCGTCGACGGGAACAAACTGCGTCGGATCGATGTGCAGGCCGGTTTCTTCGGTGACTTCGCGCTGCGCCGTCTGACGTGGATCGTGAGAGCGCTCACTGGCCATCGCCGCTGATCCACCCGGCAGCATCAGGCCAAAGCCCAGCCGATTGCGCACCGCCGAGCGATACTCGCGAACCAGCACCACCAGCGTATCGAGCACATCGCCGCTGTCGTCGGGATAATACAAGACGCTGGCGCTTACGTCGGTGCGACCGATGACGACTTCGCCGCTCTTGTGACGACGCTCTCCGACGACGAATACGCGCGGACGCAGTGCCCACAGCAGCGGCGGACGTCCGGCGGCACGACTGCGATAAGACCACTCAAGCTGCGCGTCTTCGAGTCGGTGTCCCGCTTTGCGCAGCGCGTGATACCAAGCGGCAAAGCCAGGACTTCGCCACAAAAGCAGCGGCACACTGCGCTCTCCGGCTCGTCGCGGCTGGCCTGGACGCAGCATATGGAGCGACTGCTCGACGGCCTCTGCAACCGTTCGCGCAATCGGAATGTGCAGGCGTCCCGCCGAATCGGGCACTGGCTGCTCTTTGGGCACGCCGAGCACGATGCGCGACGAGCGCTGCCACGCACCCCACAGCTCAAACAGCCATGGTTCGCTGTGACCGCCGTCGCCTAGCCAGAGCAAAACGCCGTCGCTGTGACGCAGCGCTTCATCTCGCCAACGGGCAAGTTCGTTTCGTTTGCTGGCGTCTCCTTCATCCGTCGGCGTGGGCAAAAAGACCACACCATCCCACCCGGCTTGACCCAGGGCCGCGACCACAGCATCGGTCCACGGACCTGGAACACCGGCCACAAACAGCGAGGCCGAAAAAGCGGGCGGAATGGGCTGGAGCGGGAGGACAGCTTGAGTTTTCGAAGCTGGCATCTCGGGATCTGTCAGCGCGCTTGCTCGAGCGATCCTTGCGGCTTCACTTCGGCGAGGACGGCAGCGCAGCCCTGACGCATGATCGGCGGACAGACCACCAGCGCCATCACCGACGAAGTGGCCGTGTTCGCTCCCTTGGTTTGATAGGTAAACACCACCAGCGTCGACGACGAACAGCCTGCGAAGCCACACTGACCTTCGAGCGGAATCTGTGTCACTTTTTCGTCGAGCTGCGCCGACGGCTGATCGCTGGTTGGGTTCATCGGACCGCTGCGCGCTTGGCTGATGCGCTTGGCAATCTCTGGGGTCTTGCGCGCGACGCTGACCGGATCACGCGGATTGTCCATCGCTGAAGGGCTCGGCTGTGGCCGTTGCGCAGGCTTGGGCGGCGTCGGCTTGCGAGGCGCTGGAACCGAGACATGAGGCTGCGGCGCAGCGATGTCGGCGCGGGCACTCGAAGCGAGCAAAAGCACAGCGCACAGGGCGAGCTGAAGAAGCGTCATGTCCGCGATGCTAATGGGGATTTTGGGGCAGCGCCAGCTTGGCGTATCGCGCGGTCCGGTTTGCGCTCGATTCAGACGAATCAGCGACGACGCGGAAGTCGAGTGGTCAGCATCAGCCACAGCAAGTATCCACCGAGTCCCATGCTGACGTAGAGCGCGACATCGGCTTGCTCGGGCTGGTTGCGTGCGTCGAGGATGAGCCACGTCACAAACGAGGTAATGCCAAGCGCGGTCACGATGAGCTGTCGTGCGACGGCGTGAATCAAGATCGCGGTGTCTTCTTGGCCTCGGAAACGGACTTCGATCTGGCCTCGCTGGGCACGGTGCAAAAACTTGCGAAGCTCGCCGGGAAGCTGCGCAGCTTGGCTGACGACGTCGCGGGTGGTCTCGACGATCAGCTTGGACCAGTCGCGATCTTGCCCGAGCACCATCTCCTCGACGTAGGGACGAATCACCTGCATCGGGTTGAGGTTCGGTGCCAGATCCGTACAAAGCCCGAGGAGAAGCAGCAGCGTTCTCTCGAGCAAAATCCACTCCTTGGGAACGTGAAAGTGTTCCATCAAGTCGCGGAGGTTTACGTCGAGCTTGCGCAGATCCGCGAGGTCCGCCAGCGCACGCTCGGGCGACAGCTTGACCTCGGACAGCGCCAGCGAGTCGAGCTTAAACTCGGCCTGAAACTTGTCGTGGAAGAAGTCGACGACGCGCTCGAAGATCTGCGGATCGGCGCCGCGTGCGATAAAGCCCATGTCCTTCATCGCGACGATCAGCTTCTGGGTGTCTCGAGTGAGCCCAGCTTGCAGCACATCGACGATGCCGCGACGCATTTTGGGGGAAAGCTCCGCGACGGCACCAAAGTCCAAAAAGACCAGCTTGGCACCACCGAGGGTCAGCCATGGCGTTGGAACAGCGTCGGACTCTGCACCGGACTTGGCTTCCCCAGTTTCCGTCGGTGGCGGCAGGACCAGCAGGTTTCCTGGATGCGGATCGGCGTGATACAGCCCGTCGCGAAAGATCTGCTGACAGTACGCGGTCACGACGGTGCGCGCGAGCTTGTCACGGTCTACGCCCAGCTCGTCGAGCCGCGTCAGGTTGGACACTTTGATGCCATCCATCCACGTCGTGGTCAGCACGCGCGGCGTCGATAGCTCGCTGATGACTTTGGGAAACTCGACGGGCAGCGGCGGCTTGTAGCGTCCAAAGTTTTCGCTGATGCGCTGCAAGTTGCTGGCCTCGGCGGAAAAGTCGAGCTCTTGCATCACCATCGCGCGAATCTCGACGAACACCGCGTCAAGACCGTGGGCCGGGGCAATCCAGTGCAGCAGCCAAAAGATCCGTCCGAGCGCGGCGAGATCGATGCGAACAATCTCGTCGATGTCGGGATACTGAACCTTGACCGCGACTTCTTGTCCGCCTTGAGTGAGCGCGCGATGAACCTGACCGATCGACGCGGATGCGACGGGCTCGGGCGTAAACGATGCGAACACTTCACTCGGGACGCGACCGGAAAACTCTTCGGCAAAGCGCTGCTCGACGTCGGCGTAGGGACGGGCCGGAACGCGATCCTGCAGCGTCTCTAGCTGGGCGCGAAAGGGCTCGGGCAGCACGTTGGTCATGATGCTGATGAGCTGCCCGACCTTGATAAACAGACCGCCGAGTCGTTCGATCGCGAGGTGAATTCGCTGTGCGTTCCGTCGGTGCGTATCGAGCAGCAGCCGACTTTGCGCATCCGGTCCGGCGAGCCGCAGACGCAGTCGCAAAAAGTAGTACGACAGGATCACGCGAATCGTGACGGAGTACGCGCGAATCAGCCGGGAAAAGCCTCGGGGCAGTGGCTCGCTAGTCGTTGTCGTCGGCGGAGCCATCGTCCGAGTCTCCCTCTCCATCCGCCGCGCGCCCCGCTTCTTCCAGCTTGCGATACAGCGTCTTTCGGTCGAGCCCGAGTCGCTGCGCCGCCCGCGTCTTGTTGCCGCCCTCGTCTTTCATGACGCGCAGAATGTACTCGCGCTCTAGCTCCTCGAGCGTCATGTTGCGAGCCAGCGCGTACGAAAGAAGGTCTTCTTTGCGCTTTTCTCGAAGCTGGGGCGGAAGATCGTGCGCCAAGATCTGCGAACCTTCACACAGAGCGACGGCGCGCTCGATGCTGTTTTCCAGCTCGCGGACGTTGCCCGGCCAGCCATGCGCCAGAAGCAGCTTCGTCGCCTGCGGATGAATTCCCGTCACACGCTTGCCTCCGCGCTCTTTGGCTTTGGCCAGGAAGTGCTCAGCGAGCGGCAAGATGTCCTCGGCGCGCTCTCGCAGCGGCGGCAGGTGAATCTGCAGCACGTTCAGACGGTAGTACAAGTCTTCGCGAAACGTCCCGGCGCGCATCCCTTGGCTTAGGTCTTTGTGCGTCGCGGAGATCACGCGGACATCGACTTTTTCGGGTCGCGACGAGCCGAGCGGACGAATCTCACGCTCGGCCAGCACACGCAGCAGCTTGGCTTGCAGCGCCGGGGACAGATCGCCGATCTCGTCGAGAAACAGCGTGCCTTGATCGGCTTCCACAAACAGTCCCGATCGATCGCTGCGTGCGTCGGTGAATGCGCCGCGCTTGTAGCCAAACAGCTCAGATTCGAGGAGCTGATCGGGAATCGCTGCGCAGTTGACCGCGACGAACGGCTGCTTGGCCCGCGACGAGTGATAGTGAATCGAGCGCGCGGCCAGCTCTTTGCCGGTGCCACTTTCGCCGGTGATCAGCACGTTCACCGACGAACCAGACAGCCGACGAATCAGCCCAAACACTTCCTGCATCAGCGGCGAGCGTCCGATGATGTTGTCGAACTGATACGGGCGTTCAACCTCGCGTCGCAGACGAGACACTTCATGCCGAAGACCGCGCTCAGCCAGCGCTTTCTCGACGGCAAGAAACAGTGTCTCCATGTTAAACGGCTTGGTGATGTAGTCGTACGCGCCGAGCCGAACCGCTTTGATCGCGGTATCAATCGAGCCAAACGCGGTGATCACGATGACGTGCGGCGGTTGATCGAGCGGAGCGCTCTTGATCTCGCGCAGCATATCCAGTCCGTCGAGATCCGGCATTCTTACGTCGGTGACAACCAGATCGATTCCACCTTTTTGAACCCGCGCGACGCCAGCATGTCCGCCCGCCGCTGTCTCGACGCGATAACCTTCATCGCGCAGCGAGTCTTCGAGCAGATCCCGCATCGCAGCATCGTCTTCAACCACGAGCACCGTCTGACGACTGTGACGATCGCTGCCGGTATCACTCGGTAGCGGCGGCGGCGAAGTGCGTGGAGTGGCTTTCCCCGACGGAATCGGGACCTGCGGCAGCTTGCTGGTCGTCTTCGGAGGCTGGGCCATTATGGTTTGATCTCAGCTTGAGATAACACGCTTACGTCGGGCTCTTCAAACGAATTGCCCTCGCGGGACTCGGGAAATGGGCTCGTGAGCGGTCGGCTGGGCGGACGACTGCGCTGGGGTCTTGGCTCTTCGCGCTCGGGGGCGGGCAGAAACACGCGGAAGATGGTGCCGCCCGTCGGACGACGCTCGCACTCGATCCATCCGTCGAGATCTTTGACGATTCCGGCGGACACCGACAGGCCCAAGCCACTTCCCGATGGACCGTCTTTGCCGGTCTTGCCGTCGTGGGTCTTGGTCGAATAAAACGGCTCGAAGATGCGATGAACGTCGCCTTCGTCGATGCCAATGCCGGTGTCAGCGACGGCAAGCATTACGTAGGCGACGGGAGGTGCTTTGTCTAAGCCTGGCTTCCGACGGACAATGCCTTCCAGCGACAAGTCGAGAGAGCCTCCGTCGGGCATCGCTTGAATCGCGTTGATGCACAGGTTCAGACACACTTGCTGAAGCTGATCCGCGTCGCCAATCACAATCGGAGAAATCGGCGGCTTCAGCGCGGCATCGGTCGTCTCGCCTCGCACGGTTGCTTCGATGTGCGACTCTGGCTGCGGCGGCGTGGGAACCGAAAACGGCTGAAGCTGTGCCACCACATGTCGCGTCGTCAGCTGCACTTCCAAAAAGTCGAGCGTGCTGACACAGACTTTGCGCAGATCCACGTCGCTGCGCGCTGGTGCTTTGCGCCTCGCATAATCGAGAAGCTGCTGAATGATCTTGGTGATCCGTTCGGCCTGCGTCGCGATGATGTCAGCGTTTTTTTGCACTGCCGTCGGATCGTCGGCGCGCTTGGCCATGACGCGAGCGCGTCCACCGATGACATTGAGCGGCGTTCCGACCTCATGGGCGATGTTGGCGGCCAGCTGTCCGATCGTCGCCAGCTTGTCGGAGTGTCGCAGGCGCTGCTCCAGTCCCAGCTTGGCATCGACGCCCGCGAGGATCTCGTTGCGGGCCTCGCGCAGCGACTGGGTCATTTCATTGAAGCGATCGGCGAGCAGTCCCACTTCGTCGTTGCGCTCTCGCAAGATCGCGCCGGTGTAGTCGCCGCGAGTCACTTCGTCGATGCCGCCGACCAGTCGCAGCAGCGGCGCTGAAAACTCTTGGCGCACCGTCAAGCTGACCAAGATCGCCAGCAGCGCAGCGAGTCCTCCCAGCGTCATCACCACATCGCGCGTCGCTCGCAGCAGCTCTTGCTCTAGCTCCTGCTTGTCGCGCACCAGGTCGATGATCGCGACCATGCGATGTTTGTTGTCGTGGATCGGCAGCGTGTAGGCGTAGACCTCGCGACCTTGGATAAACAGGTGCTCGCCGTAGGGCTGATGCGTGATCTCAACGCGACGACGACGCTCTTCGCGACCGGCATCGGGCGTTGGCGGTCGCAGCAGCGGTGGTCCCGTCTTGGCTGCGGCACTCGACGGAGGCAAAAACACCGTGTCCTCGCCCGGCTGGAGCAAGTCCAGATACGCGACCTCGATGTTGCGCTCTGCGACCTGCATTCGTTCGATCAAGCGATGCAAGTCTTCGTATAGGCCGTCTTGCACGGCTGCTTCGAGCGCTACCTTCAGTGCCGAGCCAAACAGCCACGTCTGTCGTTCCAGATCCGCCGTTCGTTCGGCGCGACGACCACGCAAGCTGAGCGATCCGTACACGCCGAGTGCCAGCGTGACCAGCAGGACCGTCAGAAGCGTGACGCGCGTCGCAATGCTCACAAGCGCGAAAGCCTATCACGGCCTTGCGCGCACAGCCCGGGCGGTTGCGACGAAACACCGCAAAAAGACAGTGTGTCCGCCTGGGCTTCTGTGCCGAGTTACAGAATCGGCTTCACTTTGGGCGGACGATCGGCAGGGCCGGTCGGCACGTCTTCTCGGCGCGGTGGCGGTGCCAGCTTGGCAGCCGGTGCAACCACAGCCGGAGCCCGCTCGTGCAGCAGCAGTCGCGTCGTATCGCGGAACAGCACCGACATCTTGCCCGGCGAAGGCGTCGCGGTGACTGCGCCAATGCCAAAGCTCGGGTGCGAGACCAGCTCACCAATCGCATAACGCTCTGCGGGTGAGTAGCTGCGCGCACCGCCCGTGCCACGGCTGGCCAAGATGGCTTCCAGTGGATTCGGACCCGTGAACGCGGGAACCGAGCCTGCTGCAGGACGCGACTTGCTCTTCACTGCCGAGCCGCCACTGGAGGACTTGGCGACTTTGGCCACCTTGGTCCCCGGCGGAGCGGCTTTGAACTTGTGCTGCTTGTGGCAGCTTAGACACTCGACCTTGGCGGGAACGTCGCCGCTCATGGCAACGACCACATGGTGCCGCATGTCTTTACATGACGTACAATACGCGGAGGTTTCCCCTCCAGCCTTCAGTTTCTCCAAGACATCCTCCCCGTTTGCCTTTCGGCTCACGAAGGTTGAGACGGCCAACTAGCGCTGGCCCAATAAATATTGATTTTGCAGGATTTTCACTTGTGCAGCCAACGTGCTTTGTCGTTTACGTGGCTGCTTCGAGCGTGCGTAAGCTCTGCGGATACGGAGCGGTTGCAACGCCAGCATCCGTGATGATCGCGGTGACAAGCTGCGCAGGCGTTATATCAAAAGCGGGATGACGTGCGGCAACTCCGTGTGGAGCAAGTTGCACTCCAGCAAGTCGGACCACTTCATCACTGCTGCGCTCTTCGATGCGAATGTCTTGTCCGCTTGCCGTTTTGGCATCCAGCGTCGATCGCGGTGCGGCCACGAAAAACGGAATGCCATGCGCTTTGGCCAGCACGGCCAGCGAGTACGTTCCGATCTTGTTGGCCACGTCTCCATTGGCGGCAATTCGATCGGCACCGACGATGACGCTCTGGATTTCTCCGCGCGCCATCAAATGGCCCGCCATGTTGTCGCACAGCACCGTCACTGGAACGCCGGCTTTTTGAAACTCGTACGCGGTGAGCCGAGCGCCTTGCAGAAACGGCCTGGTTTCATCCGCGAACACCGACGTGATGCGACCTTGCGCAAACGCAGTGCGAATCACACCGACGGCTGTTCCGTATCCGCCCGTTGCCAAACCACCCGCGTTGCAGTGCGTCAGGACTTGTCCCGCCGGAAGCAGCGGCGCGCCGTGTTCCGCCATGCGCAGACACATCGCCACGTCTTCGTCCCAAATCGCCTGGGCTTCGGCGGATAGTGCGGCCACTCGCTCACCGTGAGACGCGGATCGGAGCGCTTCGGCTCGTTTTTCCATCCGATCGAGCGCCCAAAACAGGTTCACCGCCGTCGGTCGAGTCGCTCGCAGCGTCGCAATCACCGCATCGAGCGGCGCACCTTCTCTCGCACCCAGCACGACACCAAACGCTGCGGCAATGCCAATCGCTGGTGCGCCGCGAACGACCATCGTTTTGATGGCTTCAGCGACGGTGCGATGACTGCTGTAGCGATGCCAAAGCTCGGTACCCGGCAGCTTCAACTGATCGATGAGCTCAAGCTGTCCCGCGTTGTGATCGAAGCGCAGCGGCGACAGCAGCAAGGTTGGCTGATTCATGGACGTTATTTCTCCGACAACAGACGCAGCATGATCTCGGACACAAGCTCAGGCTTTGCTTTTCCTTGCGTTTCGGCCAGCGCTTTTCCGACGAAGAATCCGAGCAGCTTCGGGTTCTGTTTGTACTTTTCCACCTGCTTTTGCATGCCCGGATCGTCGACCACTTTGCGGCACGCGGCGGTGATGAGCTCGGGATCGCTGATCTGTCGCAGGCCCAGTCGTTCGATGATGTCCGTCGGCGTTTCGCGACTTTCATACATCTTGGCGAACACGTCTTTGCCTTGCTTGCCGCTGATGATTCCGTCGGAGATATAGCGAACCAGCTCACCCAGCGCATCGGCGCTGACCGGCGATTCCGTGATCGTTCGATTGTCTTTGTTGAGCAGCCCGAGAAGCTCCGACGACAGCCAGTTCGCACTCTGCTTGGCACGGGCTCGCTGCGCGTCGAGAAGCGCGGTGTTTCCAGGCGGAAGCCCCGCCGCGAGCAGCACGCGATCGAAGAACTCACACAGCTCACGCTCGGACGTCAGCACCGACGCGTCGTACGGCGAAAGCCCAAGCCGTTCCAGGTACTGATCTCGTCGCTGCATCGGCGTCGCAGGCAGCGTCGCAGCAATCGACTCAAGCCACAGCGAATCGATCACCAGCGGCGGCAAGTCCGGGTCGGGCAGGTAGCGATAGTCGTGCGCTTCTTCTTTTTTGCGCTGACTGCGAGACGTTCCGCGTGCCGCATCCCAGCCTCGAGTTTCCATGATGATGCGACCGCCCGACTGCACAACGTCGATCTGACGCAGGATCTCGTGCTCGATCGCTTTTTGAACGTACTTAAACGAGTTGATGTTCTTTAGCTCGGTGCGCTGTCCGAGCTGTGTGCTGCCGCGCGGACGAATCGAGACATTGGCGTCGCAGCGCAGCGATCCTTCTTCCATGTTTCCGTCGGAAATGCCCAAAAAGCGCACGAGCTGTCGCAGCGCACGCAGGTACTCTCCGGCTTCTTCGGCAGACGTGATCTCGGGCAGCGACACCACTTCGATGAGCGGAACGCCCGCGCGGTTGTAGTCGATGAGCGACGTGCGGCCACCGGGAATGTGCAGGTTTTTGCCCGCGTCTTCCTCGAGGTGAATGCGCTGAAGCCTGACGCGCCGACGCTCGCTGCCGAGGATGAACTCGACGAAGCCGTTTTGGCAGATCGGCTGATCAAACTGGCTGATCTGATAGCCCTTCGGCAGATCGGGATAAAAGTAGTGCTTGCGAGACAGCTCACTACGCAGCGCGATGTCACAGTGACAAGCGAGGCCCATGCGAATCGCGTACTCGACGGCGCGATGGTTGAGCACCGGCAGCGCACCCGGCAGCCCGAGCGTGTACGGATCGATGTGCGCGTTGGGCGGTCCACCGTAGGCGGCTTGTGCGCCACAAAAAGCTTTGCTCAGCGTCGAAAGCTGAATGTGTACTTCGAGCCCAATGACCGGCTCAAACTCGTCTGCGGCGGTCATGGTTACACCGACTCCTTCCCGAGAGAGCTTGGCTTGCGTGTGTGCCAATCGGTCAGTCGCTGATAGGCCGCTGCCACGCGCAGCACTTGTTCGTCGTGCAGCGTCGGACCCAGGATCTGTAGTCCAACCGGCAGCGGACCACTTCCTTCTTCGTCGACAAAACCACACGGCATCGACAGACCGGGCAGCCCAGCGAGGTTGCAGCTGATCGTGTACACGTCGGCCAGATACATCGCCAGCGGATCGCTCGTTCGCTCTCCGAGACGGAACGGCAAGACTGGCGACGTCGGTGTCATCAGCACATCGCAGCGCTCAAAGGCTTGCGCAAAGTCACGCGCCACCAGCGTCCGAACCTGGCTGGCTCGACGGTAATAGGCATCGTAGTAGCCCGAGCGCAGCACATAGGTTCCCAGCATGATGCGACGACGAACTTCAGGACCAAAGCCTGCGGCTCGCGATCGTTTGTACATCTCGACGAGCGCCGACTGACCGGGCTGCAGCTCTCCGTCGCGTGGCGAGACACGCTGACCGTATCGAACCCCGTCGTAGCGCGACAGGTTGCTCGACGCTTCCGCCGTGGCAACCAGGTAGTAAATCGCGACGGCATGCTGCGTAAGCGGCAGCGACACCTCGACCAGCTCGGCTCCTTCGCGTTCGAGCGTCGCAATCGCTTGTCGGACACACGACTCGATGCGCGGATCGAGCCCTTTGGCAAAGTATTCCTTCGGCAGCCCGATGCGCAGCTTCCGACCCGGTGGATGAAGCGGACTTTCCGTCGCTGCGATGTAGTCCGGCTGCGGCAGGTTCAGGCTGGTTGCGTCGTGCGCGTCGTGTCCGCCGATCACTTGCAGTGTGTGGGCCACATCGACGGCGCTTCGTCCGAGCGGTCCCACTTGATCGAGCGAGCTGGCAAACGCGATGACGCCATAGCGAGAGACGCGTCCGTAGGTTGGCTTCATGCCGGTGACGCCGCACAGCGCAGCCGGCTGACGAATCGATCCGCCCGTGTCGGTCCCGAGGCTGACTGGACACAGCGACGCGGCCACCGATGCTGCTGATCCGCCCGAGCTTCCGCCCGGAACCCTCGTCAGATCCCACGGATTTTTGCAGGGCATAAACGCCGAGTTTTCATTCGACGAGCCCATCGCAAACTCATCCATGTTGAGCTTGCCAATGATCACCGCACCGGCGGCGCGGAGCTTGGCCACCACCGTCGCATCGTAGGGTGGCACAAAGCCAGACAAGATCTTCGAGCCTGCTGTCGTCGCAAGTCCCTCGGTGCAGATCATGTCCTTGATCCCGATCGGAACGCCCGCGAGCAGCAGATCGTCGCCACCGCCTGCGCGAACCTGATCGTCGACGGCTTGAGCCGCAGCGAGCGCGCCTCGTTCATCGACGGCCAGAAAGCAGCCGAGCGCAGCGTCGAGCTTGGCAATCCGATCGAGCTGGCGGCGCGTCACTTCCACGGCGGACACCTGACGACTACGAACTGCTTTGGCCAGATCAGCGACGGACGAAAAGGAATCCCCGAGGGTGTTTGAAGTCGACATGTTCATCATCCCTCGCTGTCGAAGCCTTCGTCCGATCCAGCAAATACCGCTGGAACGGCAAAATAGGCGGACTCTCGCTGGGGGGCGTTGCGCAGCGCGGCTTCGCGTGCAATGTGAGGCTCGACGACATCGCCTCGCAGCGGACAGTGATCAGGCACCGCATGCGTCATCGGCGGTACGTTTGTCACATCGACTTCGGCGAGCGAGTTTGCATACGCCAAGATCGCGGACAGCTCGTCTGATAGCTTGGGAATGTCGGATTCCGAGAGAAGCAGACGCGCCATCTCGGCGGTCACGCGGATCTCATCGGGAGAAATTCGCGGCGAAGGTGTGTGGCCAGACATGCGCGCGCAGTCTTGCCACAAAACGAAAGAGCGACGCTACTTCTTGTTGCCGAAGTGCTTCATGACCTTGCTGTTGTCGGTCGCGTCGAGATAGCGGAACGCTTCTTTGAGCTGATAGGCGCGTCCGTCGTCGAACATGATCACGATGTCAGCGGAGGTGTTGCGATCGCCCGCCGGTGTGGTGACGCGGATGGCGCTCTGGCTGTCGATGATGACGTTGGTGGCGGGGCGACGACCGAACATCACGCTGACACCGCCTCGGCCCGCTGGAAAGTTGCGACCTTTGATGACGACGTCTTCACCGCCAGAATAGGTGCCTTGCGGCGGATCGACCGACAGCACCGCCGTTTCGTTTGAGCACGCTTGGGTGGCGACACACATCACGAGGGCCGCACTCCACAGCAGTTTACGCATGATTCACTCCTTCGTTCGGACGGTAACAGAGCGCTCGGGGTGCGACAAGTGCTTGACCTCGCAGCGAGGTGAGGCCAAAGTCCGCGCCCGATGCTGGTCCGACTTGCCGTTTGTAACCTGCTGTCGTTTGGTCCGATGTGGGAGCTGGATCTGCATGGTCCAGGTCGCGAGCTTCCCGACGGAAGTCAAGTGTTAGAGCGTGCGCTTATCGTCGGTGAAGCCGGTCAAGGAAAGTCCAACCTGCTGAAGGTGTTTTCGCTGCTGCGTCAGCTTCTCCTTCACGGAAATCGCCAAGGCCAAGGTCATCGTCCGCAGCTTCCGTCGTGTCGCTTGCTCGATCCGGTGCAGCCTTCGACGAGGATTGAGCTTTCGATCCTGGCTGACGGAGCGCTGTTTCGTTACCAGCTGGCACTGCGCAGTGAGCAAGGCGGTCAGATCGACGCTGAGTCGCTGTTTGTGCAGCATGCGGGACAGCCCGAGTCGATGATCTTCGTGCGTGAGCGCAAAAATCCGATCTTGCAGTTTACCGACGTGAAAGTGGGCGATGGTGCCGCGCGCGATCGTGGTCAGCTGGAGTCGCTGGCGCTCGACTTGCCGACGGATCTGCCGCTGCTGACGATGGCGCTCGGATCGGACTGTCAAGTGGTGCGTCCGCTCGGTGCGTGGCTGGCCGAGACGCTACAGCTGGTCAGACCCGAGCCGCGTGTGACGGGACTGGCGGCGCGCTGTGCGCAGCATCCAGACTTTGCGGAGAAGCTGGCGGGACTGCTCCGCGCGGTGGGACTGCCGGTGACGCACGTGGCGGCGCGACGGACGCCGATTGGGCCCGATTACTTTGAAAGCGAAGCGGAACAAAAGCAGGTGGTGTCGGCGCTGCTCGGCTATCGCGACGGGTTTGTGCAGACCCAAGACGGCGAGCTGATTGCCGAGCGAGAAGGAAACTTTGTCGATCTGTACCTGACCGCGCTGCAAGTTGGGATGCACGGACCGTCGGGAAGACAGAGCGATTTTTCCCCGCAAGAGCTGTCCGAAAGCACGCTGCGGCTGTTGCACCTGTCGCCGCTCGTGATCGCCAATCCGCTGCAGCCGTCGCCGGTGTTCTTCGTCGATGACTTGGCGCGTGGGCTCAGTCAGCGTGCGCTCGATGTGCTCTTGCATCATCCGAGTCGTCCCGCAGACGCGCAGCTCGTGGCCACGGCACTGCCCGATAGCGCGCTGGTCGGACTGTTCCCTTCATCGGCCACGCGGACCCTGCCGGCGTCGTGACATCAAGCGCATAGGCTCGGCCCGGCGGACTTCAGTAGAATGCGGACCGTGACCCAACCCGCGCCGCGTTCTGAGCCTTCGGCTCCTTCATCGGAGTCGCTGTCGATCGTCATCCCGTGCTTTAACGAATCGGAGTCGCTCGGCCAGCTTGCGCAGCGACTGCCGGAAGTGATCGACAAGCTGGCAACGCGCTATCGTCAAGTGACAGTCTACTTTGTCGACGATGGCTCGACGGATGACACGCTGACGCAGCTTCGCTCACGGTTTGGACACGATCCGCGCTTTGTTGTGCTGGTTCATCCGCAAAATCGAGGACTCGGTGCAGCGCTCAAGACCGGCTTTTCCGCGTCGTCGAGCGATGTCGTTGTCACCACAGATGCCGACGGAACGTACGAGTTTGGCGAGATCTTGGGACTGTGCGCGCGGCTTTCACCCGACGTCGATGTTGTCACCGCGTCGCCGTATCATCCCGAAGGTGGCGTCGACGGAGTTCCCGCCTATCGGCTGATCCTGTCGCAAGGTGCGTCGCTCGTATATCGGCTGCTGCTCGATCCACAGCTTCACACCTATACCGCGATGTTTCGAGCGTACCGACGACACGTTCTCGATGCCGTGCAGTTTTCGTCGCCCGGTTATCTGTCGATGGCCGAGATCCTGAGCGAAGCGCTGTTTGCGGGCTTTGTGGTCGCAGAGTTTCCGACGGTGCTTCACGTTCGCAAGTACGGTCAGTCGAAGGCCAAAGTGGCGAAGATCTTGCGCGATCACCTGCGCTTTCAAGCCGGGATTTTGCCGCGTGCAGTGCTGCGTCACCTCGATCGGCTGGGGCTGTAGATGTCAAAAAAGACGATCTGCACGGTGCTGGGAACCCGGCCCGAGATCATCAAGCTGGCGCCGCTGATTCCGCTTCTCGACGAGCATCCGCGCTTTCATCAGGTCCTACTGCACACCGGACAGCACTACTCGTTTGCGATGGATGCGGTGTTCTTCGCCGAGCTGGGGCTGCGGCGGGCCGATGTGCAGCTCTCGGTGGGATCGTCGAGTCATGCGGTTCAGACGGCAGCGATCCTGACCGGCGTCGAGCAAGCGATCAGCACGCACGGCATTGAGCTGATGCTGGTCCTCGGTGATACGAACAGCACACTCGGGGCGGCGCTGGCGGCGGCCAAGCTGAGCGTTCCCGTGGTTCACATCGAGGCGGGCTGTCGATCGTTTGTCCGTTCGATGCCCGAGGAGATCAATCGCGTTCTCGTCGATCACAGCGCAGCGCAGCTTCTGGCTCCGAATGAAGCGGCGCGACGGCAGCTGACCCACGAAGGAATCGACGAGGCGGACATTACAGTCGTTGGCTCGACGGCGATTGATGCGGCGCGTGCGTTTGCGTCGCGTGCGGTCGGTCGCTCGATTGCCACGGACTCGCTTTTGCAGCTGGGACTTCCGTCGGACACGCCGTTTTTGGTGTGTACGGTTCATCGCGCGGAAAACACCAGGCCAGAGGTGCTGCCGGGACTTGTGCGCGGGCTGAATCGCTTGGCCGATCAGCATCCGATCCTGTGGCCGGTGCATCCGCGCACGCAGCGTCTGCTGGTGGAGCTACAGCTTCCGATTTCTCCGAGGGTGAAGCTGTTGCCTCCGGTGGGATATCTGGACATGCTGGCGCTGCTTCTCGGGGCGCAGGCGCTGTGTACCGACTCGGGCGGACTGCAAGAAGAGTCGTACGCGCTCGGAACGCCGGTCCTGATCTTGCGCAACGAGACGGAGTGGTCGTACTTGGTCGACGCTGGCTGTGCGACGCTGCTTGGCAATCGGGAAGACGATGTGGTGTCGCGTGGGCTACAGAGCCTGGCTCCTTCTGAAAACCAGCGGATGCGGCTGGCGGCGCAAATGCTCACCAAGCAGCTTCAGGACGGCGGAGCGGCGCAGCGAATCTTGCAGGCTGTGGTCAAGCGCTGGCTGTCGTAGGCATGCCTACGGGCCGTTTGGCTGCGATTTGAAGGGCTTGGGACGCGCTGGAAGGCGGAAGGGACGAAGCCTCGCACGCGATCGGTGCAAGGCGCGAGCGGACGAACCTAGACCGGCGTGGTGCCGCTGCGGCTGCGAGCGGACTTCTTCTGCGACGCGATCGCTTTGTCGTTCAGCCAGATCAGGATCGGGCTGCCGATGAACACCGACGAATACGTTCCGACCAGAACGCCGACGTTCATTGCGAACGCGAAGTCACGAATCGCGCCGGTTCCCCAGATGTTCATGGCCAGCGTGACGAAGAACACCGTCGCCGAGGTCAGGATCGTTCGCGACAGCGTCTCGTTGACCGACAGGTTCACGATCTGGGTGAACTTCTTGTCGCGCATCTTGCTCGCGTTTTCGCGGATGCGGTCGAACACGACGATGGTGTCGTTCATCGAGTAGCCGATAACCGTCAGAATCGCCGCGATGGTGGTCAGCGAAAACTCTTTGTAGGTCACAGCGAAGGCTCCGACGACGATGATGGCGTCGTGAAGCAGCGCGATGACCGTGCCTGGACCGTACCGGAAGTCGAAGCGGACCAGGATGTAGAGCATGATGAAGCCGATCGCCGCGAGCAGCGAGACGATGCCGTTGTCGCGAAGCTCTTTACCGGCTTTGGCGCTGATCGAACCGAGCGACGGAATCGCTGCCACCGAACCTGCTCCCAGCTTGGCTTCGAGCGCTTTGCGAATCTCTGCCGTCAGTCCAACCAGCACGATCTCGTAGGTGTTGTCTTCGGGACGACCGAAGCGCTGCACCTGGTTCGTGTTGATGTTGATGCCGCGCAGGATGTCTTGGATCTGCGACGGCTCGACGGGCTTGGACAGACGAACGTAGGCTTTGTCGCCGCCTTCGCTGAACTCAAACTTGCGCAGCGAGTCCTGACCGAGCTTTTCGCGCAGCGTCGATTCGGCTCGCTTGGCTAGCTCGGGCGACAGCGCCGAGACCGCCGGGAAGCGAATCAGATACGCATTTTTGAACTCGGGCAGAGAGACGACTTCGCTGTCCTTGTAGCCGCCTTCTTCCATCGCATCGTGGATCGCGGTCGGCGAAAAGTCCTTGCTGAAGTCGACGCGCACTTCGCTGCCGCCTCGGAAGTCCACGGCGAAGTTCAGGACGTGGCCGCGACCCGGAATGAACAGGTTGATCGGCAGCATCAGGAACGACAGGACAACCAGAGCCGCCGACGACAAGAGCAGAAGCCTGGTCTTGCCGACGAAGTCGAAGTTGTGGTCTGGGCGGATAAGCTCGAAGAAGTGCTGTGCCATGGGGCGCCTCAGATGCTCAGGGTGGCGCGCTTCTTGTTGCGCCCGACCATAAAGTCAAACATCGCTCGCGACAGCCAGACCGACGTAAACAGGTTGCAGACGATACCGGCCATCAGCGACACCGCGAAGCCACGAATCGGTCCCGTTCCGTACGAATAAAGCACGATGCCAGCGACGAGGTTGGTTACGTGGGCGTCGAACACGGTCCAGAAGGCGCGTCCGAAGCCATTTTCGACGGCTTGGCGAGGCGTCTTCCCGGCGCGTAGCTCTTCGCGGATGCGCTCATAGAAGATGATGTTGGCGTCGACGGCCATACCGATCGTGAGCACGACGGCGGCGATACCAGGCAGCGTCAGCGTCGCTTGAATCAGCGCCATGATCGCGAGCAGGTAGACGACGTTAAAGACCATTGCGATGTCGGCGATGATGCCGGCGGCGCGATAGTAGATGATCATGAAGAGGACGACGGCGAGGGTTCCGATCACCATCGAGGTGCGTGCCTTCGAAACAGCCTCGGGTCCAAGCGTCGCACCAACCTGCGTTTCAAACGACTTGCGCAGCGGCGCGGGCAGGGCTCCCGTCCGAAGCACTGCGACGAGGTCTTTGGCTTCCTGCTGAAGCTGGTACGGATCGGAAAAACCACCGAGAGTGATGCGAGCACGACCGCCGCCAATTCGTCCTTCAATCGTCGGGGCCGAGCTGACCTTTTCGTCGAGGATGATGGCCATTCGGTGACCGATGTTGTTGCCGCTGACCTTTTCAAACAGGCTGGCGCCTTCGCTGTCGAAGGTGATGCCGACTTCAGGCCGTCCGGTGTTTGGATCCCACTGAACTTCTGCGTCGGTCAGATACTCACCAGTTAGCTCAGCGCGACGGTGCAGATAGTACGAGCGCCAGATTTTGTCTTGCGTCTCTTCTCCGTCATCGTTGCGTCGCGAGGTCTGCTCAAACAGGATCTGGTGATCGGCGGGAACGACCAGCTCCGGCGGCAGCTCCGCGAGGAACTTTTCGAGGATCGCCTTGTCCTTGGCCTTCAGATAGACATCGGTGTGCTGCTGTCCGTTGTCTTTCTGCTGCCACGCGTCGAAGCCGACATCCAGACCGACGTACTGCGCTTTCTTGCCCTCAGCGTGGGCCGAAAGCCGCTGCATGTACTCGGAGCCGTCGTCGACCATCTTGAACTCAAGCTGCGCCGTCTTGCCGATCAGGCTCTTGACGCGCTCGAAGTCAGCCTGCGACAGACCGGCCAGCTCGACGATGATGTCGTTCTGCTTGCGCTGAACCACTGGCTCCGAGACACCGAGCTTGTCGACGCGGTTTTTGATCGTCTCGACGCCTTGGCTGACTGCGTAGGAACGAAGCTCGTCGATGTAGTCGGCGTCGATCTTGTACACCGTCTCACCGGTCTGCTCGTTCTGTCCGTCGCGGGTCAGATACTTGGCAAACTCTCGCTCAAAGTTGCTGTCGAGCTTCTTTGAGTCCGACTTGTTTTGGAAGTTGACGCGAAGCCGAGCATCGGCGCCTTCTCCCTCGCGAATCACTCGTGCGCCTTTGACCTTGCGGTCACGCGCGAGCTTTTCTTCGATCTGCGCCGCCAGACGGTCCGCTTTGTCGGAAACGGCCTTGTCGACCTGAACCTCGTAGACGAGGTGCAAGCCACCCTGAAGGTCGAGTCCGAGCGCAATCTTGCGAGCGAACGTCTTTTTGTACCATTCCGGCAGTCGATCGGTCTTCTGCGTCCAGTCGGCAAGCGACGGCAAAAGGACCATCACTGACAGGATGGTAATGAGCGAGTAGCTAGCTACGCGGTAGTAAAAGGACCGCTCCATGCGTGTGTTGCTCCCAGGCTAACTAGAGGGCTGCGAGTGACCGCCCTCGGCAGGACAGTACAGACAACAAACCATCGATGATTACTTGGCTTCGTCGGCCGCTGGGACCGAAGCATCCGCTGGTGGCGCCTTGCTGATGATGTGCTCACGCAGGACTTTCACGCGGACTTTGTCTTGTAGCTCGACGGTGATGTAGCGGCTGCTATCAGACGCCGCCGAGACTTTGGCCCACAGACCGCCCGACGTGATGATCTCGTCGCCGCGCTTGATCTGTTTGCGCCAGTCTTCCAGCTCACGCTGTCGCTTTTGCTGAGGCCGAATCAGGATGAAGTAGAAAATCCCGATAAGAAAAACGGGCAGGAGCAGGTTGCTCATGGCCATCAGGCCACCGCCGCCCTGTGCCGCTTGAGCCAGCAGGCCAGTCGACTGGCTAGACGGGTCGCTGTGTAGGGCAGTTGCAACGCCAAGCAGGGTGCAAGTCACGGAAAACGCCTCCAAATATCGGACGGGCAGCTTTGATGCAGCAAGCCGGAGTGAGTAGCAAACCTTGTCACTTGGGTCAACTGCTTTGTATTACTGTGACCCATGTGCTCACTCGGATTCAATCGAGAAGTTAGGCTCCGCAGCCGGTTTGTGCCAGGCCCTTTTTCGCGCCGGCATGTGGGTTCGTTTTCAGGTCGATTGGCGGGCGCTGGACTTGCGCTGGCACTGTGGCTGCCGGGTCTGGCGCGGAGTGCGCCTTCGTCCGCTGCGTTCCCGGTGAGTGTGGCACTGGACGTTGATGGCGATGGTCGGACCGATTCGGTGACGCTGAATGACGCGGGTCAGCTTGTGGTTCGTCCATCCAGTCAAGCTGGTGCGGAGCAGACCGTGAACCTGGACGTCGGCGATCGCGCGGCGAAGCTGAGCCGGGCGGTGCTGTCGGAACACATGCTGCGGAGCGGTCAGCGACTGATTGTGGCGACGGCTCACAAGGCGAATGGGCGGCGGCTTGCGCTCTGGGCTGAGTGGCGAGCGAACCGGCTGACTGCTATCTATAACGGACCGATTGGTCCAGTTGGCAGCGACGGTGAGTATTCGCTGGGCGTGGAGATTTCTGACGGTGTGCTGCTTCGCTATCAGACCAGTCCGACGGTGGAGCGCTGCGACGGAGAAAAGCGTCTGTTTGTTGAATCGTACGGCGCAGACGGGCGCTGGCGGCCTGCGCCGGATTCGACGATGCAAGCGCTTGCTGAAGCGATGACGATTTCGGCCAGCGTGGCTCCGCCGAAGAACCTGTCGCCGGTGGAGCGACCGCTGGGCCTGTATCGGCTGATCTCGACGAGTCGGCAAGAGGGCATTTCGCGAGCGGATCTGCTGACGGCGCCGCGAGAGCTGGACGATGGTCAGGCTCAAACGGCGTGGCGTGGGGCGCATGATGCGCGTGGCACGTTTTTTACCTGGCGGGCCGAGCTGCCCGGGCAAGCGCTGGTGGCGCTGCGGATTGATCCCGCACCGTCCAGCCAAGGACTGCTGCCGAGTCAGGTGGTGGTGACGGTGTCGCCAAAGGAACGCTTTCGTGTGTCGCTGTCGGGGCCTGTCGTTGCGGGTCGGCCTCTGTGGGTGGTTCTGCCCCAGCCCGTGCCGACAAGCTGCGTGTCCTTGACGATTGAGCAGAGCGGGACGCGGGATGGTCAGCTGAGCGCCATCGGCGATGTGAGCGTGTATGGCGATCTCGATGGCGGGGATGCGCAGGCGGTGCTGGTCGGGCTGCTGGGCTCGGGCGACATGCGCAAAGCCGAGCTTGGGGAGCGCGCGCTGCTTGCGCGGATCGAGGCGGGGGATGCGCGACGAAATGATCGGCTGATTCCAGCGATCCAGACGGAGCTGTCCACCAGTCGAAGCAGTGCGCGGCGACGGATCCATGCGCTGCTCGAAGCGCTGACGCGCAAGCAGGCGACGCTGTCGGACGCGGGTCGAGACTTGCTGCGGGATGCGCTGCTGTCGGCGATTCGTCAAGCGGAAGCGGAGGAACGTGCGGCGCTGTTTGCGGCGCTGGGACGGCTCAAGACATCGTCGAGTGCGTCGGTGGTTCCGTCGGTGGAAGCGCTGGCGCTCAATGGCAAGCTGCCGCTGACGCTGCGAGGGGAAGCGCTGCTGTGGCTGGGCGAATACGGTGAGCCGGTGTCGCTGGTGACAATGGGCAAGCAGCTGGCGAGTGAGCCGAAGCTGCGACAGAGCATCCAGCGGGCGCTGACGAGGAAGCTGCACTGTGTGTCTTCCGTCGAGCCTCGCTGGAAGTTGGTGGTCGATTCGCTGGGCGCAGATCCGCAGCTTTCGTCGTGGCAAGCGCTGCTCGGGGACGCTCTGGCAGAGTCGGCGCTGGGCTGTTCCGACGAGGCTCCGAAGCGGCTCGTGGCGGATCAGCTGGCGCAGCTGTGGCGGACAAGTGCGACGTATCCCGACGAGGCTCGCTTTGCGCTGCGTTATCGCGTGCTGCGGGCGCTGGATCGGCTTCAGCTTGTGCAGGCTCCGTCGATGTTGGTGGATGCGCTGCAGGTCAGTGAACCGGCGGAGCTGCGACAGCAGGCGGCGCGGGTGCTGTCGCGGACGCAGCCTGTGCCGAGCGAGCTGGCGGAGCGCGTGTTACAAGACGCAGATCCGGGCGTGCGGAGCAGTCTGCTCGCGGGGCTTGTGGGACGAAGGCAGGACGCGCTGCTTTCGCAGCTGTCACAGCTGGTTGCGCGCGATCGCTGGCCGATGGTTCGTCGGGCTGCAACGGAAGTTCTGGCCAGTCAGTGCTCGCTCGGTGCAGGTTCGTCGCAAGGGGTCGTGGATGCGCTCGGATCGTCGCTGAGTGATGACGATGATGTGGTGGCTCAGCTTGGGCTACAGGGACTGTCACGCTGCCTGGGGGCGACGGGAATGCCGCGCTATCTGGCGATCTTGACCGACGGAAAAGCCAAGGCTGCGGTGCGCGGTGGGAGCTGTCAGCTGGTGGCGAAGTTCGGGCTTTCCGACGCAGCGCTGGCCGACAAAGCGCATCAAGCGCTGGCGGATGGACTGGCTGAACTCATCGACGATCCGATGGCAGGCGATCGCAGTGTGGTGGCTGCGGTGCAGTGTCTGCGCGCGATTGGTGAGCATGGCGATGGACGGGACTTGGCGACGCTGCTCGGGAGACTGGATCGCGATGTGCCCATCGGTCTTCGTCGAGGCGCTGCCGATGCGGTGCTGCGCATCTGTCAGCGTCAGCGTGCGCCGCTTCCGAAAGACGATCAGAACGGGCTGTCGGGGCTTCTTCGAATGTCCAGTGAGCCGAGCGATGGCTTGCTGTACGGGATGCGGACCAAGCTGCAAGCGGCATGTGGTCCATGGTCGGTTCGCGCGCGCTAGGAATCGTAGCTTTGGTTCCCGCCGCAGACAGCGCAGTGCTCGACCGGCTGTGGCGTGTTTGTTTATGCTGATCCCTTGTCGAAGGAGAAACTGTGAGTACGGAACCGACCGACAAGCCTGCATCGGACGTGCCTTCTTCTGAAGCCTCAGCAACGGGAACTTCCGCGCCTGCGGAGCCTGGTGCCCCGGCTGATTCGTCGGACCTTCGACCTCCTGGCGTGCTGCGGCGCATCGGTCGTGGTCTGTTCGGACAGCTTCGCTGGCAGCCGCCTCCGTGGCTGGAGGCGATTGGACGCGGGCTGTCGCGGGGCGCTGGATGGCTTTCTGCCAACAAGCCAGCGACGGCGGTGCTTCTGTTCGCGGTGATGCTGATCGGCGGCCTGGCCTACGTTGGTCAGCGCTGGCAGGACAAGCAGCCGAAGCCGATCGAGATGTCGGTGCGCGTCGATCCTCCCGAGGCGATGCGACTAGAAAAGAGCGCGAAGCCAAGCACGATGCGGGTGCTGTTTGGCGGCTCGGCGGCGCCGATTGCGCTGGTGAAAAAGCCGGTGACGATGGGCGTGGAGCTGTCGCCGCCGCTGCAAGGAAGCTGGCGCTGGGACTCGGATCGGATCCTGACGTTTGTGCCTAAGGAAGACTGGCCCGTCGGTGAGCGCTTCACGATTCGGCTACAAAAGCGCGGGCTGCTCGCGGACGACGTGCGACTGACGGACTACACGCTGAACTTCGAGAGCGCTCCGCTGACGGCGCACTTTCGCGAGCAGTCGTTTTATCAAGACCCCGAAAATCCAGCGAACAAGAAGGTTGTGGCGACGCTGGCGTTTAGTCATCCGATCGACAAAGAGGAGCTGGAAAAGCGGCTGGAAGTCGAGCTGGTGACGAAAAAAGACGGGGTCTCGCAGAAGACGCCGTATCGCTTTAGCACGACGTACGACGGGTTTTCAGCGACGGTGTATATCCACTCGGATCCGGTGCAGATTCCCGACCATGACTCGATGATGGTGGTGCGGGTGCAAAAGGGTGTGAAGGCGGCGCGGGGTGGGGCTCCGCTCAAAGAGCCGATCAGCACGTCGGTGACGATTCCGGGTCTGTACGACTTTTTGCGAGTGACCGGCGCGAGCTTGCAGCTCGTGAACAACGCGCAGATGGAACCGGAGCAAGTGCTGGTGATCTCGACGAACACTGGCGTGACAGAGGCAGAGATCAAGAAGTCGCTGTCGGTGGTGGTGCTTCCGAAGCGGCCTTTGGGGGATACGAGCGGGAGCAAAGAGCAGTACAGCTTTGCGCTGAGCGAGATCAGCAAAGAAGTGCTGGCCGCGTCGCGTCCGGTGCGGATCGAGCAGATTCCGAACGAAAAAGAGTTTTCGGAGACGCAGTCGTTCCGTTACGTCGCAGAAGTTGGCGCGGTGCTGTATGTGACGGTGAAAAATGGGCTTCAGTCGGCGGGCGGCTACGTACTCGGTCGTCCGTCGGAGCACATCCTGACGGTGCCGGAGTTCCCCAAAGAGCTGCGGGTGATGCAGACGGGCGCGATCTTGGCGATGTCGGGTGAGCGGAAGGTGCCGCTGTTTGGGCGCGACATTGAGTCGATTCGCGTCGAGATTGGGCGACTGCTGCCGAATCAGCTACAGCACATGATCTCGCAGAACACGGGATCGTTTCAGAACCCGGACTTTTCAAACTATCGCTTCACACCGGACAACCTGACCGAGCGCTTCACCGACGAGATGGAGATGCCAAACCTCGGGCACGGCAAGGCGCAGTACGCGGCGGTGAACCTGGGCAAGTACTTCGATCGCAAGGGCGAAAGTCGGCTCGGGCTGTTCTTTTTGAAGGTCGAGAGCTGGGATCCGAAGAAGAAAGAATCGACGGGACAGAGCGATCAGCGGCTGATTTTGCTGACGGACCTCGGCGTGCTGGTCAAGGACAACGTCGATCACTCGCACGATGTGTTTGTGCAGTCGCTGAAAAACGGCGATCCGATCAAGGGCGCGACCGTCGAGGTGATTGGCAAAAACGGCGTGGCGATTCAGACCGCGACGACGGATGCGGATGGACACGCGAGCTTTCCGAAGCTTAGCGACTTTGTGCGAGAGCAAGCGCCGCTGGCGTATGTGGTGAGCAAAGGTGGGGATCTGTCGTTTTTGCCGTATGGACGCAGCGATCGATACCTCGACGTTTCGCGCTTCCCGATTGAAGGCATTCACGACGCGGAAAAGCCGCAGGGACTGCAAGCGTATCTGTTTTCGGATCGCGGAATGTATCGGCCCGGCGACGAGATTCGCATCGGTCTGATCGTAAAGAGCCAAGACTGGAAGCAGAAGCTTGCGGGCGTGCCGCTGGAGCTGTCGATCGAAGATGCGCGCGGCGTGACGGTGCGACGGGAAAAGCTTCGGCTGTCCGACGCAGGCTTTGAGGAAATTCGCCATCAGACGCTGGAAGCTTCGGCGACGGGAACGTGGAATGTGAACGTTCACATCGTCAAAGACGGTCAGGTCGGCGGGCTGCTCGGGTCGGTGGCGGTGCGGGTGCAAGAGTTTCTGCCGGATCGTCTGAAGATCTCGACGCGGCTGAGCAAAGAGTCGCTGGAAGGCTGGGTGTCTCCCGACGGACTGAAGGCGCATGTGCAGCTTCAGAACCTGTTTGGAACACCGGCGGAAAGTCGTCGGGTCAAGGCGACGCTGATGCTGTCTCCGACGCTGCCAAGCTTTAGCAAGTTCCGTGAGTATCAGTTCTTCGATCCGGTTCAAGCGAAAGAGGCGCTGACGGAAAACCTCGAAGAAGGGGAGACGAGCGAAAAGGGCGAAGCAGAGTTTGAGCTGCCGCTGGCGCGGTTTTCGAGTGCGACGTATCGGCTGCGCTTTGTTGCGCAAGGGTTCGAGGCCGAGGGCGGTCGCTCGGTGGCGGCTGAGACGCAGGTGACGGTGTCGCCGCTGGCGTATCTGCTTGGCTTTAAGCCCGACGGAGACTTGGGATATCTGAGCAAGTCGAGCCGTCGCAGCGTTCACTTGGTTTCAGTCGGTCCGCATGGCACATCGGTCGCGCAGTCCGGCATTCGCGCGATGCTGTTTGAGCGACGCTACCTGTCGGTGCTGGTGAAGCAGGACAACGGAACGTACAAGTATGAGTCGGTCAAAAAAGAGCTGGTCGTCGAAGACAAGAAGCTGTCGATTCCGTCGGGAGGCATGACGTATCCGCTGCCGACGCAGCAGCCGGGCGACTTCTTCTTGGTGTTTAAAAACGACAAAGATCAGGTGCTCAATCGGATTGAATTTTCCGTCGCTGGCGAAGGAAACCTGACGCGCTCTTTGGAAAAGAACGCAGAGCTTGGGCTGAAGCTGAAAAATCCCGACGTGTCGGCGGGCGAAGAGCTGGAGATGCAGATCAAGGCTCCGTATACCGGCGCGGGTCTTATCACCATCGAGCGCGACCGGGTGCGAGCCTACAAGTGGTTTCACGCCAAGCAGAACGCGTCGATTCAGAAGATCACGGTGCCCGACGACATGGAAGGAAACGGCTATGTCTCGGTGTCGTTTATTCGCGGAATCGACTCGCAGGATGTGTTTATGGCGCCGCTCACGTATGGCGTTGCGCCGTTTAGCATCTCGAAGGAAAAGCGGACGGCAAAGATCTCGGTGACGACGCCGGACTTGGTGAAGCCAGGTGAGCCGTTCAAGCTGCGCTATCACACGGATCGTCCGACGAAGATCGTGCTGTGGGCGGTCGATGAAGGCATCTTGCAAGTGGCGCGGTATCAGACGCCGGATCCGCTGGCGTACTTTTTCCAAAAGCGCGCGCTGGAAGTGAAGACGGCGCAGATCCTGGATCTGATCCTGCCGGAGTTTTCGCGACTGCTGCGAGCAGCGCCGGGCGGCGACGGAGAAGGCTCGGGTCTAAAGAACCTGAATCCGTTCAAGCGTCGTCGCGACAAGCCGGTGGCGTACTGGTCGGGGATCATCGACGCGGACACCGAGGACAAAGAGGTTACGTATCAGGTGCCCGATTCGTTTAATGGAACGCTGCGGGTGATGGCGGTTGCGGTGGCTCCTGATGCCGTCGGTGTGTGGAGCAAAAAAGCGCTGGTTCGCGGTGACTTTGTACTCAGTCCAAATGTGCCAACGGTGGTGGCACCGGGTGATGAGTTTGAAGTGTCCGTCGGTGTGGCGAACAGCGTAGTGGGCTCGGGGGCCAATGCGAAGGTGACGGTCCAGCTTCAGACGAGCAAGCACCTGCAAGTGACTTCGGACGGCGCGCAGACGCTAAAGATTGGTGAGATGCGCGAGTCGGTGGCGCGCTTCAAGCTGAAGGCGACGCAGGTGCTCGGGTCGGGCTCGATGACGTTTGTGGCGTCGCTCGGCGGGAAGTCGGGCAAGTACACGGTGGATCTGTCGGTGCGTCCGGCGGCGCCGCTGTATACGACGACGCAGGTGGGACACTTGCCGCCGGGTGGTGGGCGGGCGCAAGTGGCGGTTCCGAGAGAGCTGTTCGCGGAGTATCGGATCCTGTCGGCGGGCATTGCGCCGCTGCCGCTCGGGCTGTCGCAAGGTCTTTCGCAGTATCTGGAAAAGTTCCCGCACGGCTGTACCGAGCAGCAAGTGAGCCAAGCGGTGCCGGCGCTCGTCGGTCGGGCGCGTCCAGAGTTTGGGATCAAGTCCGAAGCGGCAGAGCTGAGCTTCCAGAACATCATCGCGACGCTGCGATCTCGTCAGAACGACGACGGAGGCTTCGGGCTGTGGGCGAATCCGAACCAAGTGCATGACTTCGCGTCGGTGTATGCAACGCACTTCTTGCTGGAAGCGAAAGAGCGTGGGCTGGCGGTTCCGCCGGAGCTGCTCAAGAAGAGCCTGGAGTTTTTGAACCAGATTGTGTCGCGGGAAACCAGCTCGCTGCCCGAGGAGCGGGTGAGAGCCTACGCGGTGTATCTGCTGACGCGGTCGGGTGTGGTGACGACGCAAGCGGCGATGAGCGTGCGCAAGCGGCTCGAAGGTCAGTACAAAAACTGGGGCGAAGATCTGGCGGGAATCTATCTGGCCGCGACGCTCCAGCTGCTCAAGCAGACGCGGGATGCGCAGCGGATCATTGCCAACGTGAGCCTTGGGCAGGTCAAGGACAGCGCGACGGACTATCAGAGCTACTACGATCCGCTGATTCGCGACGCGCAGGCGCTGTACATCATGGCGCGGCACTTCCCGGATCGGGTAAAGAGCCTGGGGCCCGATACGCTGCTGTCGCTGGTGGATGCGATCAGCAAAGGTCGCTATAACACGCTGTCGTCGGCGTACCTGATCTTGGCGTTTGATGCGTATGCGCAGCTTGCCCAGGATCAGACGGACGTGAGCCAGCTGTCGATCATCGAGGTTCCGTCGTCGGGAGCGCAGAAGACGCTGAACCTACCGACGGGACTTTTGCCGCAGGTGAGCTTTTCGCCGGACGCGCGCAAGCTGCTGATCTCGTCGAGCAGTCCGCTGCGGACGTTCTATCAGGTGACGCAGTCGGGCTACGATCAGCGGGTATCGACGGATGTGGTCAAGCAGAAGCTGGAAGTGCTGCGAGAGATCGTCGGTGCCGACGGAAAGCCGATCAAAGAGCTGAAGCTTGGCGACGAAGCGACCGTTCACATCAAGCTGCGCAGCGTGGTGAAGGGCGCTCAGCTCTACAACCTGGCGATTGTGGACTTGCTGCCGGGTGGCTTCGAGGTGGTGGTGAATCCGCCGCAGGAATCGAGCGACAGCGACGAAGAATCGAGCGATGGCGAGGAAAGCTACAGCCACGACAGCGACGAAGAAAGCAGCCATGAAGGCGATGGCGAAAGCGATGGCGAAGGCAGCGGAGAGCGCGAGAGTCGCTCAGCGCGCAAGACGTCCGCAGCCCCGGCGCAGCTTCCGATTGTGAAGGAAGGCTCGACGTGGACGCCGGACTATGGCGATGTGCGAGAAGATCGCGTGGTGCTGTACGGCAGCGTTGGGAACGAAGTGGTGGAGTTTGTGTATGCGATCCGTGCAACCAGCGCGGGCAGCTTCGCGGTTCCGCCACTGCAAGGGGAAAGCATGTACGACCGCAGTGTGCTGGCTCGGTCTGCGGGCGGGAAAATACGCGTGGTGAAGTAACAACAAGGAGGCGATAGCCTGACGCGGCAAAACAACAGAAGCCGGGCTGCCATGCGACGCAGAGTCGCGAAATCAGCCCAAAACTGCTTGTTCGTGCCAAAATGGGCCAGTTTGGAAGACCAGATCGCGGGCTTGCCTGTGCGGTCTGCGTGCAGGTTGTCACGATATCGAAAGGACGGCGCTCTGATACGCGGCTGATCCGAGACTTGGTTGTGGAGGGAGTTGTGCAAAAGATGGGTAACTTAATCAACAAGTGGGTGGTGGCGGGGACGTTGGCGCTTGGTTCCCTGTTTGCGAGCTCGCAAGCAGAGGCTCAGGACGTCAAGACCGGGTTTCAGATCAATCGCTATGAGCCAACGGCCGCTGGCGAGTGGTCGTTCTGGGTCGACCATCCTTGGTATTCGTCGACCCGGTACTTTGCAGCAGGCATCACGCTCAACTACGCGCACAATCCGCTCGTCTTTGGACGGACCGATGCGTCGGGGTCATTCAGTCAGACGCTGTCGGTGATCGAGCATCAGCTCATCGGGCACGTCGACCTGGCGGGATCGTTTCTGGATCGCGTGCTCATCACCGCGACGATGCCGATTGTGCTGCTGGAGCGTGGTACGCCCGCAGCGGGTGCGGCTCCAGCGACGGGCGTTGTGATCTCTGACCCGCGTATCGGTCTGTGGGTCCGTCTGTTCGGTCAGCCGTATCGCAGCGCGGTGTCGATGAGCATCGGCGCGAACGTCTGGATTCCTCTTCGTGCTTTTGCCGACGGAAGCAGCGCAGTGTCAAACGGTTCGAGCGATCAGTTCGTCCGTGTGATGCCCAAGCTTCAGCTCGGTGGTCTGTCGCACCACATCATGTGGTCGTTTGGCGCTGGGTTTCTGTATCGCGCGCCTGCCAAAATTGGCGATGCCTCGGTCAGTGATGCCGGTAGCACCGTCGGTTCCGAGCTTCAGCTCGGTGCAGCGATTGCATACGCGGACACGACTCGGCGCTTTGCCATCGGTCCCGAAGCGATCCTGTCCACCGTCGTGCTGGGCACGGAAAACGCCAAGCCGTTTGGTGGCGACTACACCAGCCTCGAAGTGCTGCTTGGGTTCCACTACAACATCGCGCGGATTCTTCAGCTGGGCGTCGCAGGTGGCGTCGGTCTGCTGCGTGAGCCGGGAACGCCCGATGGTCGCGTGCTGCTCCGACTGGCGTATGCACCGTGGAAAGATCCCGACGGCGACGATCGTGACAAGGACGGCATTCCCGACAAAAAGGACGCATGTCCTGACAATGCGGGCATTTCGACCGACGATCCGAGCACGCACGGCTGTCCAGACCGCGATCGCGACATGGTCGTCGACAAGCTGGACATCTGTCCCGATGTTCCCAAGGGTCAGCATCCCGATCCGGCTCGTCTTGGCTGCCCGATTGGCGATCGTGACAAGGACGGCGTGATCGACACCGAAGACCTGTGCCCCGACGTTCACAAGGGTCCGAACCCGGATCCGAACAAGCTCGGCTGCCCGGTCGGTGATCGCGACAACGACGGCGTGATTGATACCCAGGATCTGTGCCCCGACGTGCCGAAGGGCGAAACGCCAGACCCGAACAAGCTCGGCTGCCCAGCGGGAGACAAAGACGGCGACGGCGTGGTCGATCCGAAGGATATGTGTCCCGACGTGCCTGCGGGTCACAAGCCCGATCCGGCCAAGCCTGGCTGCCCGCTGCCCGATCGCGACAAAGACACCGTCGTGGATCCTGAAGACGCTTGTCCCGATCAGCCGGGCGCGCCGAACTCGGATCCGAAGAAGAATGGCTGCCCAGGTCTGGTTCGCATCGAAAACGGCCAGATTGCGATCATGCAGCCGGTGTTCTTCGCGACGAACAAGGACGTGATCCTGAAGAAGAGCTTCCCGGTGCTCGATACGGTGACGGAAGCGCTGAAGGCATCGCCGTTTATCAAGAAGGTCGAAGTCGGCGGTCATACCGACGATCGCGGCAAGGCGGACTACAACCGCGAGCTGTCCGGTCGTCGTGCGGCCAGCGTCATGAAGTACCTGACGGATCACGGCATTGCGGCGGACAAGCTGACGGCCAAGGGCTACGGTCCTGACAAGCCGATCGCGGACAACAAGGACGCCAAGGGTCGTGAACGGAACCGTCGCGTCGAGTTCGTGATCCTCGATCCGGTTCAGCCGCAGGGTGTTCAGGTCAAGAGCGCTGCGGACGTGGTCGTGCCCGAGTCGCCCGATCAGTCGGACGGCAAAGGCAAGAAGGGCAAAAAAGGCAAAGCGGACGCCAAAGCCGACGCCAAGCCCAAGGCGGAAGCCAAGCCCGATAAGAAGGCCAAGAAAGCCAAGTAGCGCGTCGCTGCGTCTGTTCCTTCCGCTCGCTCGCTTCGATCTTCCCCACAAGCTGCGCTGGTAAGCCCGCCCGATGAGGCGGGTGCTTCGCCGTTTGGCGCAAAGTTCGCTAGGATGCGCGCCATGCTGGCCAAGGCGTTTTCGGCTGAAGTGGTTCCGTACTGTCTGCGCAGCGGCATGCTGTCGGGCGGAGCGGCTCCCTGGGTGGCGCTATCGACCTTCCTGGTGGTGATGGGCGCGGCGCTGATGTATAGCCCTCCGATTCGGCGCGCGCTGCTGACGCTGGCGCAGCTATTGGTGATGGCGCGGCGCTATCTGTCGCGTCGACTGGCGGGGGAAGCGCAGCTGGCCGGTCCCGTCGAGCTTCGCGAGCTGTTTGTGCGGCTGGGCCCGACGTACATCAAGTTTGGACAGCTCATTGCTAGCTCAAACGGGCTGTTTCCCGAGCGCTACGTGCGTGAGTTCCAAAAGTGTCTCGATCGCGTGCCGCCGGAGCCGTGGGAGGTGGTCAAACAGACGCTGACGCAGGCGCTGGGACGACCGCCGGAGCAGGTGTTTGCGTCGATCGAGGAGCAGCCGCTCGCGTCGGCATCGATTGCGCAGGTCTACGCAGTGACGGTCACAGACGGTGGCGTGACGCACGATCTGGTCGTCAAAGTGCAGCGTCGCAACCTGCCAGAGCTTGTCGCCGCAGACATGTCGATGCTGGCGTTTTGTGCGGAGGTGCTGGCGCTTTTGCCGGGCGTGCGCGCGATGAATCCTCAGGCGGTGGTGGCGCAGTTTCAGCAGAGCATCCGCGAGGAGCTGGACTTCCTTGGCGAAGCGTCGCGAATGGAAGAGTTTAACCGCATCATGGCGGAGCTGGGTCGTCCCGACGTGGTGGCGCCGAGGCCGTATCGTCCGCTCTGTCATCGCGATGTCCTGACGATGGAGCGGCTGCATGGCGTGCGCGTCGATGATCTCGACGGGCTGGAACGAATCGGCATCAGTCGCGAGCAGACCGAATCGAGGCTGATCGACGGAATGCATGCGTGGTTTTCGTGCATGCTCCGCTATGGCTTTTTTCACGGCGACGTTCACGCTGGCAATTTGATGGCGCTGCGCGACGGACGACTCGGGTTTTTGGACTTCGGAATCATCGGACGACTCGATCGAGCGCGACGCAAGCAGATCGCGAACTATCTGCTCGGCTTTGCGACGCAGGACTTTCATCGGCTGGCCAAGACGATGGCGGCGATGGGCGCGGTGGCGCGTAAAGTGGACGACGACGAGTGGGAGCAGTTTTCGGCGGATCTGAAGGTCGCGTTCGAGCCATTTTTGCGCGGCTCTCTCGGTGGAATCGACTACAGCGAGGTGATCACCAACCTCATCAAGGTCGCTGAGCAGCACGGTGCGCACATGCCGAGCGAGTTTGTGCTGATCACGCGGCAGCTTCTGTACTTCGATCGCTATGCGAAGCTGCTGGCTCCGACGCTGAACCTGTTTGCGGATCCTCGGCTGCTTCTGACGGTGGGCGCGGAAGTGATGGCGCTCGGCGGGATGGCTGACGACTAGCGAGCGAGCGAGACAGATGACGCGCTGGCACACCGAGCGCGCACAAAAAACCCCCAAGACGTCGTGGCGATGAAGCCAGCGTACTTGAGGGCTTGTGGTCTGCCCCAGGCCCTTGCGGGCCGTGGGGACTGCGTTGGCGCGAAAGACTACGGGGCGGCAGGCGCCGAGCCCGGGTTCGCATTCATGTTGGGGGCCGCGCCGGTCGTTCCACCAGCCGGAGCCGCACCACCCGCCGCCGGATCGGTGCCCGCCGCCGGAGGAGCCACGGTGGTTCCCGCGTTCTGAGCCTTCGGGCCGCAGGCCGACACACACACCACGAAACCGAGCATCGCGATCGCAGAGAGCTTCTTCATCGTCTGACCTCCCAAGAGGGGTTTATGCAGTTCCGAATTCGGAACCATCGGGATAGTAGGGAAGAGCTGTCGAGCGGTCAACGCGCGGCCCCGATACCTATTTGATCGACGCGGTCTGCCGACGCCACAGCCCAAGCAGGAGCAGCCCAGCCGCTAGCAGTCCCAGGCTCAGCCAGCGCAGCCAGCTTACGCGCTTCTGTGGCTTGATGGCGGTGCGGCTCAGGTACAGACGGGCTTCGCTGTTTCCTGGATCCGCTGCGAGCGCTTGCTCAAAGTCGGCTTTTCCGTCGCCGCCTCTCGATAACGCGAGCTGACCGTCGATGAGGTGAATGCGCGCTCGCAGCGTGGCCGCATCGGGCTGGTCCGACGACAAGAGCACCGCGTGCCGAAGCCAGCCGACCGCTTGACTGCGCAGCGCGTCGTCGTTTTTGCGATCTGCCTCGGTGGCAACCTGCTCGCCGTAGAGCCGGAACGCGCGTGCCATCTCGGCTCGACGAGGATGATCGGGCTGATTGGCCAAGATCCAGCCAAACTCTTCGACCGCTTGCTGAGGCTGTCCGGCGCGCAGGTGCGCTTCTCCGCTCGAAAACAGCTTGGCGTACAGCTCTTCTTCTTGCTTGTCGTAGTGCGCAAACAGCGTGTCGGTTAGCTCTTTGGCGCTGAGCTTGTCCGACGGATCGGCCCCAAACAGGCTCTTGTGCAGCTTGCGCAGCGCCAGCGTCGCCAGCTCTCGGTGATTGAGGTAGTCTTCTTTTTCCTCGGATTCTTCTTTGCCACCGGGGAGCTTGCGCTTGCGCTTGGGCGCGGGCGGCGGCGGCGGACCGTCGACGTAGCGCAGCCAGGCCCAGCGAGCTTCTCGACGAACCCGACGAGAGCGCGCTTCGACCTGTTCCAAGATCGCGTCCACCGCGTCGATGGCCAGCACTTCTCCGTAGGCGTGGATGATGTCGGCGCGGATCAGATCGTCCGACGCAGCCGCGATCGCTTTCGACGGACGCAGCCGATCCATGCGATCGAGCTGATACGACGCATACCGTCGCATCTTGTAGTTGGCGCGGCTCTTGTTGTTGTAGATGCGGACAAGGCCCGGAATCGCGGCGCTGCCCATGGCGCGGACGTTGCGACCACACTCGTCGCGGAGCAGGCCGTCGCGCACAAACGCTTGCTCAAACACCGGGTGAACGGCTTCGCGTGAGCCTCGCTGACCGGCCAAAGACAGCGCGCGCAACAGCGCCACTTTGAGCAGCAGCTCGCCGCGTGCTCTGTGCGTTTCATCCGTCGGAAAGCTGGCAAGCAGCGGCTCTTTGCTGACATCGAGCAGCGCGAGCTGAGTCAGCCAGTCCACCGCTTCGGGATCGTGCGGCTTGGGTCGCTGGTTTTTCGGCGTCTTCGGCGGAATCGGCGGCTCGGGTCGCACGAGCCACATCGGCGGATCTTTGCCCGGACCGCGCGGATAGTCCGGGTTCGGATACTGACCCCAGATCGCGTGAATGAGCAGCCGAAACACCTGCGTCTTTTCAGTCAGCTCTCGGCGCAGCCAGGTCGCGTAGCGCGTCTCTCCGTCGGCTTCCCCTGTGTCGGCGCTGGCAATGGCTTGGGCCGCAGCCAGGCGCTCGGTGGGCTGCTTGGACTGAAGCTGGGCCGCAAGTCGGGTCAAGTCCGCGTCGCTGAGCACCCCAGAAGATGCTCCTGCCGCGACCGCCGCCGCTTGGGTCGGAGGCGAAGTCGACGGTGCAGGCGAAGTCGACGGTGCAGGCGAAGTCGACGGTGTCGATGGTTTCGCCGTCGCTGGCTGTGCGAAGACCTGCGCGGGAAGTGCAAAACAGACCAGCAGCCAGGCTGCCGCTCGCTGAGGAGTGCCGCGTCTCATGGGCGTTGGTGAAGGGCTTACAGGCCGGGCGCGGGGAAGCGGATGAGCAGCTCGCGGACTTCGCCCGCAATCTGGGTCAAGGTCTGGCCGTCGCTGCGTAGCTCGGCTTCGATGGCGCGATCCATCCACGCGGCGATCTGTTCCATGTCGCTTTCGATCATGCCGCGCGATGTCACCGCTGGCGTTCCGATGCGCAGACCGGATGGATCGAAGGGCTTTCTCGGGTCAAACGGGATGCTGTTGTAGTTGGTTTCCAGACCCGCTTTGTCGAGCGCCTGAGCGACGCGCTTTCCGGGCAGCCCTTTGTTTGTCAGATCGATGAGGATCAGGTGGTTGTCGGTGCCGCCGGACACGAGATCGTAGCCTCGGGCAAGCAGTGCATCGGCCAGCGCTTTGGCGTTCTTCACAATCTGATGGGCGTAGCGCTTAAAGTCCTCGCTCGCCGCTTCTTTGAGCGCAACCGCCAAGGCCGCCACCGTCGCGTTGTGCGGACCGCCTTGCAGACCGGGGAACACCGCTTTGTCGATGGCTTGGGCGTGGTTTGCGTTGCACAGGATCATGCCGCCGCGCGGACCACGCAGGGTCTTGTGGGTGGTTGAGGTCACAACCTCGGCATGTCCCACCGGCGATGGATGTGCGCCACCGGCCACCAGACCGCTGATGTGCGCAATGTCGGCAATCAGGATGGCTCCGACTTCTTTGGCAATCTGGGCAAAGCCGGGAAAGTCGATCGTGCGCGACACCGCCGTGCCACCACAGAACAGCAGGCGAGGCTTGTGCTTGCGCGCCAGCTCGGCGACTTCGTCCATGTCGACGCGGCCCGTGTCCTTGCGAACGCCGTAGGGCACCGACGTAAAGTACTTGCCCGAGATGCTGACATTCCAGCCGTGGGTCAGGTGTCCGCCCGCTGGCAGCCCAAGGCCCATGATGGTGTCGCCCGGCTTACAAAACGCCAGGTAGACCGCCAGGTTGGCCGGCGATCCCGAGTACGGCTGGACGTTGGCGTGATCCGCGCCGAACAGCGACTTGGCGCGTGCGATGCAAAGCTGCTCGATCTGGTCGATGAACTGCTGACCTTCGTAGTAGCGCTTGCCGGGATAGCCTTCGGAATACTTGTTCGACAGCGCCGAGCTGAGCGCTTCCAAGACCGCCGCCGAGGTGTAGTTTTCACTCGGGATCAGACGAATCTTGTCGCGCTGGCGCTGGTCTTCTTGTTCGAGCAGAGAGAAAATCTCGGGATCGACTCGGCGGAGGGTGTCGCGAAGCATGGGCCCATTTAGATTCCCGTTTCCCTCACCTGTCAATCACCTCGGATGCGGCTGCGGAAGCGGCTTGGCTGGGTCGCGGTAGACTGCGCGCAGAGCCTGGCGATGCGTCCGACGTTTTCACCTCCATCCGAAGTCGCGGAGTACCGGATTGTCCGGCTGCTCGGACGTGGCGCGATGGGTCAGGTCTATCTGGCGCAGGACACGCTGCTCGATCGGCCTGTGGCGATCAAGTTCATCGCGTCGGAGCCAAGCCCAGCGCTGCGCGAGCGATTCTTGGTCGAAGCGCGAGCGATTGCGCGGCTGCATCATCCCAACGTGGTCAGCATCTATCGCGTCGGAGAGCACGCGGGCCGACCGTATCTGGTGTCCGAGTTTGTGCGCGGTCAGAGCCTGTCGGATCTGCCAAAGCCGGTGCCGCTCAACGAAGCGCTGCGGATTGGACTCGGGCTGTCGGCGGGGCTGCGGGCGGCGCATCAAGCGGGCGTGCTGCATCGCGATGTCAAGCCTGCCAATGCGATGTTGACCGACGGTGGAGAAGCCAAGCTGCTCGACTTTGGACTGGCCAAGCTGTCACCGCAGCAGGTTCCGTCTGCCGCAGAGGCTTCGTCCGATGCTTCGTCTCCGACGGCTCACGCGGCGGCGGAACAATCGATCAGCGGCGATGAAGCGACGCTGACACCGGAAGCAGACGCGAAGCGATCGGGCCTGGCGTTGCCAAGTGCTGACGTGACGCTCTCGGGGCCAGCAACCGGGGATGAACCGTCCGTCCGCGACGACGTGTTGCCAGCGCAGCCACCGGTTTCGCTGACCAAGACCGGCGCGTGGGTTGGAACGCCGCGCTACATGGCACCCGAGATTTTTTCCGGCGAGCCAGCGACGACGCGAAGTGATGTCTATTCTCTCGGAGCGCTGCTGTTTGAGCTGTGCGTCGGGAAGCCTCCGTTTGTCGAGTCAGATGTCGCGCGGCTGTCGTCGGTGGTGCAGTCGCAGGATGCGCCCTTATTGGATTCCCTGATTCCCAACGGAACGCTATCGGCAGGAATCTCGCAGATCGTCGCGCGCTGTCTGCGTCGGAATCCACTCGAGCGCTACCAAGACGGAAACGAGCTGTGGCAAGCGCTGACGCAGCTTTCGTCGAGTCCGGTATCAGCGCGTGTGGTTCCGTCGTCGCGGCGCGCGTGGCCGTGGGGACTGGCGATGCTGTCGCTGCTCGGGCTGTGGCTGGGTCGATCGTATGTGACACCGTCGTCGCAGCCGCTTCCGACCGTCGGAGATGCGGGACGTGTGGCTTGGACGCACGTGGTGGATGCGGGGGCGGAGCTGCGAATGCCCGACCTGCGCGAGCCTGTGCCGCAGCCCGACCTTCGCGAAAGTCCGACGGATATGCTGCGTCCGCAGGCGGTGCAAAGGCCGAAAGCCAAGCCGCAGACGCAAGCTGCAAGTCCGTCGCCAAAGCCTGTGCCTACCGTGCCAGCCGAGCCGGTCCGTCCCATGCCCGTCGAAAAGCCGGCTGGGATCCCTGCTTCAGGCCACAAACCGGACTCAAACGACTCGGTGGAGATTCCGATCGAGCGCTGACTGTCGAGGACATCGCGGCTTGCCGTGCCGCTGCGACTGTGACATGGTCCGACCCTCTGACACGAAAGGAAGAGGGAGATGTCGCGTCGTCCATCGCATGGTGTTTCCGTCGGTATTGCGCTGCTTGCGCTCAGTGGTGCGTGTTCGAAGTCTGATCTCATCATCGTCACCGACGAGCAGACGGATCTGCCAAGACCCGCAGATCTGCTGATTCCTCCGTCGTCGGATCTGGGCATGGAATCGAAGGATCTGGCGATGCCGTCGGATCTGGCCAGCCAGTACAGCTGTCGAGGCGAAGACGCACCGGGCACAAGCTACAAGCTGGTGATGAACAAGCTGACGCTGCCTTCTTCGTCGGGAAGCGGAGCGTTTTTGTATGACTACGACGGGGACGGGCGGGCGGAAAACCAGCTCAAGAACCTGATCTCGACGGTGTCGCTGGCTGGGCTGGACATTCAGACGACGCTTCAAAACGCGGTGACGAGCGGACAGCTCATCAACTTGGTGGCGCTCAAGAGCAGTTCGACGGACTCGTCGTCGTGCGTCGGTGTTTCGCTGAACCAAGGCAAGCCGGGACCGACGCCCAGGTTCGATGGCACCGACACGTTTATGCCGGCGATGGCGATGGGCAGCCCGCTCGGGGGAACGCTCTCGAGTGGACGGCTTGTGACGACGGACTCGCGCAGCTTGAAGGCCGATACAGAGGCGCAGTTTTCGCTGCAGATCTCGCTGGGAAGTGGGCTTGTGACGCTGCCGCTGCGAGGCGTTCACGTCGAAGGGACGCTCCAAAGCAGTGGCTCGCTGCGGACGATGTCGTCGGGCGTGCTGCACGGCGTGGTGGCCAAGTCGGACATCGAGCGCAAGCTGATGCCGGCGCTGGCGGATCAGATCACGCAGATGATCAACAGCGATCCCTATTCGTCGACCAGCCAGACGATCATCAGCCTGTTCGAGAGCAAGACCGCTCCTGTCAGCGTCAACAAGTGCATGACGATGTCGCGCTGCTGCCGTCTGAGCCCGGCGACCTGCGTGATCCTGCCAGAAGAAGTGAGCGCGTCGCCGATCGGTGGTGTGATCGCGCCGGATGTGGAAGTGCTCGACGCTGCCGGCAAGTGGAAGCCGGTGCCCGGTGGCAAAAACTACAACGCGATGTCCGTCGGAATGGGCTTTACAGCGATCAGCGCGTGGTTTTAGCGCTGGGTGAAGGATGCTGTGACGGTGACATCCACAGCGGGTGCCAGTTTGGACCCTTGCTGCTGGTAATCCGTCGCAGGTTCTTTCCGTCGGAGTCGATCAGATACACCTGACTCGAAGCGCCGAGTCCCAGCGTGAACGCAACCTGCTTTCCGTCGGGAGAAAAGACCGGCTCCGTCGCGTGCTCCGTCTTGTGTTCGTACAGCACGATGCGTTTTTGCGTCGCTAGCTCGACGATGCAGAGCTTGTCTTTGTGCTCGCGTTGACGATGAACGAACAAGACGCGCTTGCCGTCGGGGGAAAAGCTCGCACTCTCTTCGACGGTGAACGGATCACGGGGCTCGCTGCTGACGCGACGGGGAGCGCTTCCGTCGACAGCGAGCGTATAAAGTCGGTCTGCGCCTTCGCGATCGCTGCCAAACAGCAGGGTCTTTCCGTCGGGAGACCACTGCGGCTGCCACTCGTCTCGCTCGGTCTGGGTCAGTCGCTTGGCTGGTCCGCCGCTGCTCGACGCAAGATACAGCTCAGCGACTTGATCGCGGCTGGAGACGAACACCACGCGATCGCCGCTCGGGGACACGCTGGGCTGGAAGTTGCCCTGACGATTGCTGGTGAGCTGCGTCACGCGCTGTCCGTCGATGGTCAGGCGATAGACTTCACGCAGTCCGGTCGAAGAACCCTCGAAAAACAGGAACTTTCCGTCGAAAGAAAAGCTGGGACTGCGCAGCACGGATCGAGCGGGTCCAAGAGGCTTTGGCGCTCCGCCGGACAGCGGATGCAGCCAAAAGCGCTGCGGACGCTTTTGATCGGACTCACTCACCGACGTAACGAGCAAATATCGTCCGTCGGGAGTGCTGGGTCCGTTGTAGTCCGCCTCGGGACTCTTCGTCAGCCGTCGCTCACCTTGGCCGTCAGGCTGGATGAGGTAGACCTCACGGTTGCCGTCGCGCTCGGAGATAAACGACAGAAGCAGCGCGGCACCGAGTGCGAGCGACGACAAGACGACTACTCCACCTTGATGGCGTCCGCGACGACCATCGAGCCTGCCGTCGTCCAGCGCGATACCGCGACCTGGTTCCAGCCCGCCGTGAAGCTGTACGAGCCGAGAGAGACCCACTTGCTGCCGTCGATCTGCTGGTTCTTGTTGACCGTGCCGAGCTTGGTTCCGCTGGCGTTGAAGATCAAGAACGGCGTCGAGGTGCTGCGGTCCGAGGCTGCGGTCCACCACGCGAAGACCTCACGGGTGGCAGCGGCGGGCAGGTAGAACTTGAAGTAGACGGCGTCGGACACCGCGTCAGTCGGAGCGACGAAATATCCGGTTCCGTAGTAGCCGCTGACGCTGGTCGACGACTTCCAGTTGCTGCTGGGCGCGTCGATCTGAGCGCTGGGACCGTTGTTGTCCTGGTTGCTGTCGACGACGATCGCGGAGCTGCCACCGACGCAGCTGCTGATGCGATTCATGTAGTCCGCCCACGGGAAGTCGCGACCTGGATCGTCGGCTCGACGGACGGGATCGGGCTGGTAGTGACCGATGATGTGGTTTCTGTCGCGCGCGATGCCGTTGCGCTTGACGATGTCGCACGACAGCTTGGCCGACGCGGCGATCTGGCCTTCGGTCCACTTGTTGGTGCTTTCGTAGGAAAAGCCGCCGTGCTCAATGCCGACGGAGCGCGGGTTGGTGGGACGACCTTCCCATGATGCGCCGACGTGATGCGCGGTGTCTTTTTCATCGACGAGCGCAGAGATCTCGGACCCGCTTTCGTTGACGACGTAGTGCGCCGAGGTCTTGTTCGGGTTCGTCGGATAGGGCGTATTTAGCCACGAGACGCAGCCGGAATACGCGCCCGAGCAGGTGTGGATGACGAGCAGATCAATTGCCGCCGAGCGTCCGACGGTGTAGTTCGACGAAGGCGCGGGCTTCCAGACCGATCCCGAATAGCGCGCTCCGGCAAGCGAGGTGTCGGGCTCACTCGGGGTTGCAAACTGCGGAACCAGGTTGGGCTGTGGCGCGCTCGACAGACCGTGAGCGACGGCGATTTCCGACGGGAGCCCTTCGCGCAAGGTCTTGTAGACGACGTTGTGAAGAAAGTACGCTTGTGCGTCTTGGCTCGGCAGTCCCGAAAAGCGTGCGATCGGACCGGCCCAGGCCGCGAGGTCTCTGCGATCGATTCCCGCTTCGTCGGCATAGCTGCGTAGAAGTGCGGCTCCGGCGAGCACGTTCGACAGGACATCGCGCTGCGCAGCTTCGGTCGAAACGCCAGCGAGTCGAGCGCCGTTTGTCAGACGGTCGCCGCGAAGCGCCATCACGCCGTAGATTGGCTCGTCGCCCGTGGCGTCACTGGCTTGACCGGGCACAAAGTACAGCCGAGTTTCCGCGTATGCGACCGACGACAGCACCGCTTGAGGGATGTCGAACTGACGCGATGCGCTGATGAGCGACCGGCCAATGTCCGACGGCTGTTGTGCGGCTGCGGACTCGCCTACCGGCGGAGCAGTCACGACGTTCGATGGCTCTGCTTGCCCGCACGCGGCGAGCAGCGACAACGACAGCAAGGTGAACCGAGTCTTCATGGACGCCTCCAAAGCGATCGTGGGAATCGATGGAACATCTCCGCTGTTTGCGAAGAATGGGTACCTAACGCGCAGAGCATAGTCGTGCTTGGGTCCGAGTGCGGCTTTTTGTTCAGCTTGCCTCGATTGCGACGTAAACTGCTCCAACTGATCTGTGCTTGATTGGCGTAATTCCTGTCTGTCGGGCCGCGTCGATTGAGAGAACAACAACCCTTGTAGGAGTCGGTATGAAGCGACATCTCCTTGTGTCTGCGCTGCTGCTCGGACTTGGCTCTGCGACGATGGTGAGCCAGTCCGCTCGGGCGCAAGACCTGGCCAGCTTTGAAAAGCGCACGACGGTCAAGACGCTGGCGAACGGTCTGACCGTGATCATCGTCGAGCGACCCGAGGCGCCGGTCTTTTCGTACTTTACGCACGTCGACGTCGGTGGCGCGCAAGAAGCGATGGGTCAGACGGGCCTCGCGCACATGTTTGAGCACATGGCGTTCAAGGGCACCGACAAGATCGGCACCAAGAACTTCGCGGCGGAAAAAGGGCTGATCGACAAGGTTGAAAAAGCCTACCTGGCCTACGACGCAGAGCGACGGAAGCCGCAAGGCAGCGATGCCAAGAAGGTCGAGTCGCTGGAAAAGTCCTGGCGCGATGCGATTGCCGAAGCGAGCAAGCAAGTCGTCGCCAACGAGTTCGGTGAGCTGGTCGATCGCAACGGTGGCGTCGGGCTCAATGCATTTACGAACAGCGACGAGACAGGGTATTTCTACTCACTGCCGTCGAATCGCTTGGAGCTGTGGGCGTATCTGGAGTCGGAGCGCAGCAAGCGTCCGGTGATGCGTGAGTTTTACACCGAGCGTGATGTCGTCAATGAAGAGCGACGGATGCGCACCGATAGTCGTCCCGTCGGAAGAATGCTCGAGCAGCTTCTGGCGGCAGCGTTTACGGCGCATCCCTATGGTCGTCCCGTCGTCGGTTGGCCGTCGGACTTGAACACCTGGTCGGCGACCGACGCGATGAAGTTCTGGGAGCTGTATTACACCCCGGCGAACATGGCGATTGCTCTCGTCGGTGATGTCAAAGCGAGCGAAGCGCTGCCGGTGCTGGAGTCGTACTTTGGTCGGCTGCCGAAAGGTTCGAAGCCCGCGCCGCTGAGCACCGTCGAGCCGAAGCAGGCTTCCGAGCGGATGGTGATCCTGAAAGAAGCGTCGCAGCCGTGGTATGCCGAGGGCTATCACCGTCCCGATGTCTTCGACAAAGACGATGCGGTGTACGACGCGATTGCCGATCTGATGTCGACGGGACGAACGGCTCGGCTGTATCGCGCGCTCGTCCGAGACAAAAAAATCGCAGCAGCGGCGGGTGGCTTTTCGGGTCTGCCGGGACGGAAGTATCCGCACCTGTTTGCTTTTTATGCGATGCCGACGCCGGGAAACTCTCCGCAGCAGGTTCGGACCGCGATTCATGAAGAGCTGGAAAAGCTCAAGAACACGCTGGTCAGCGACGATGAGCTTCAGATGGTCAGGGCGCGGGCGAAGATGCGACTGCTCAACAGCCTGTCGAGCAATCAGTCGCTGGCGATCGCGATGGCGACGTCGCAGCAGCGCTTCGGTGACTGGCGAGAAGTGTTCCGTCGCGTCGATCGCATCGACAAAGTGACCAAAGAAGACATTCAGCGCGTGGCCAAAGCGGTGTTTATCGACAGCAATCGCACCGCCGCTTGGATCGAGAGCACCGGAGGCAAGTGAGCATGACGACCGCAAACAGCAGCATAAAAAATGGGCTCGCGGGCCTGGCGATCCTCGGTGTGACGTGGGGAACGCAGGCGATTGCCGCTCCGGTGGTGGTCAAGAGTGACTGGCGACAGATCAAGCCGCCGCCGCTGCGCGTCGTGAGGCCGCAGCAGCCGACGCGACTGGTCTTGGAAAACGGCATCGTGCTTCTGCTTCAGCCCGACAAAGAGCTTCCGCTTCTGTCGCTAAATGTGATGATGCGCGGTGGCAGTCGAGACGAACCCGAAGGCAAGACGGGACTCGCTGACATCTTCGCAGAGTCGTGGCGCAGCGGCGGAACGCGCTCGAAGACCGGCGATCAGATCGACGACTTTTTGGCGCTACGCGCTGCGACGGTGGAAACCGGAAGTGAGCCGACGAAGATGACGCTGTCGGTTCACTGTCTGAAAAATGACTTCGCGGATGTGCTTGGGCTGGCGGTGGAGCTGCTGCGCGAGCCGGAGTTCCGTCAGGACAAGATCGACCTCGCGAAGCGGCAGATGTTTACCGCGATCAGCCGTCGCAACGATGAGTCGAGCGAGATTGCCAATCGCGAGTCGGCCAAGCTCGCGTACGGAAAAGATCATCCGCTCGCACGGCAGGAAGAATACGCGACGGTGGCTGCGGTCACGCGCGACGATCTTCAGATGTGGCATCGTCGGTTCATTCACTCGGGGAACATGATCGTCGGTGTGTCGGGGGACTTCGATCCGGCAGAGATGACGACGCTGCTTCGTCAGAAGCTCGGGAGCCTGCCGCAGAGTCAGAAGCTGGTGACGCCAGAGCTGGGCTTTGTTCCGACGCGGCCAGGGCTGTTCTTCGTGCCGAAAAAGGAAGTGAACCAGAGCTCGATTCACTTGGTGCAGCTTGGGACGACGCGCAAAAACCCGGATCACTACGCGATCGAGGTGATGAACGAGATCCTCGGCGGTGGCTTCTGGGCGCGGCTGTTTTCGAACATTCGTACCAAGCAAGGGCTGGCCTATAACGTCGGTGGTGGCGTCGGGCTCGGGTATGAACATCAGACGCTGTACAAAGTGGCGATGTCGACGAAGAGCCAGACCACGGGCAAGGCGATTACGGCGCTGTATGAGCAGGTGCAAGGCATGCTGATGAACCCGCCGACGCCCGACGAGCTTCAGAAAGCGAAGGACGCGATCCTGAACTCGTTTGTGTTCCGCTTCGACAGCAAGGCCAAGATCTTGGGCGATCGGATGCGGCTGGAGTTTTCGGGCTATCCCGCCGACTACACCGAAAAGTACGCGGAGCAGATTCAGAAGGTCACGCTCGACGACGTGAAGCGCGTGGCGCAAAAGTACCTGAACCCGGGCGGCTTTGCGGTGCTGGTGGTGGGAAATCCCGACGAGATCGGCGATCAGCTCACGCAGCTTAAACACCTGGGGCCGGTTCAGACGATCGACATCGCAATTCCGCCGCCTCCGCCGAAGCCGCAAGCCGCGCAAAAGTAAGCGATCAGCGAATCCGCAGCGTCAGTCCAACCGCACCGAGCAAGGCCGATCCCGTCGGGAAATAATCGTATCCGACGGCAAATGTCGCGGCGGCACTTCCCATCCACAGATCCACGCCCAGTCGAGGCGAAAACGCCGGTGTCAGCTTCGTCTGCGCCTGACAGCGATCGTCGGTGCTGCGCTGTGCGCTCAGTCCGGCTCGAAGTGCAACCCACGGCGACCACCACGAGCCATCGCGGTTGTTGTTCAGATCAAGCCGTAGCCCAGCGAGCGCCGACAGCGCGTGAGGACGAATGGCAGGCTCAGACGGACAAGCGGCGTAGGAAAATGGCGCCAGCTCGCCGACCATGGCACCGAGCAGCGACAGCGGACCAGACAGACGGGACGAAAGCTCCAGATCGAGTGGCACAAATGCGGTGACGCGATGCGAGCCATCCAGGTTGCGAATCAGCGTCGGAGACAAGCCCGAAAGAAGCTGTACGCGGGTCCGAAAGCGGGGCAGATCGGGCAGCTCCGTCGGCTTGGCGATCCCCTGCGCGGGCGCGACCCACAAGGAGACAGCAGCGACGACTGCGACGCAAGGTGTGGACATGGCTTTCGATGTTGGCACGGCAGTGGCGACGGAAGTTGAGCGGATTGGTTCACAATCTACAGCGGATGGGAATGGACTTGTGGGCTGCGCTGTTTCCATGGGCTGGGTGCGCGCGATGGGAACCGGAAGGTCGGCGGTCGGGCCGCTCGCTTGACGGCAAAGCGCGCTGGGAAGTAGCCTGATTGCGGAGGATACGTTGGCCGAAAAGAAAAAAGGCTTCGGAGATGCCCTCATCGGTCTGTTTGTGGTTCGGGAAGATGGAACCGACAGTGAAGAAGAGGTCGCCGTCGCCAAGCCAAGTCCGGGCAGCGATCCTGCGGTCGATGAGCTGATCGCAAAGTACGCGGGTGGTTCGGGGGCTGCGTCGCGCGCTCCGAGTCGTCCGCCCGCACCGCCGATTCCTGCGGCTGCTTCGGCGAGCCGATCGGGTGCGACTCGTCCGCCTCGGCCTCCGGTGGCTGCGGCGGAAGCGGTTGAGCCTGCGGCTGCGGTGGTTCCTGCTGCTTCACCGACGTCAGCTGAGCCCATTCCCGAGGTCAAAGTCGACTTCGCAGGCGTGCTGCGCAAAGCGGGTCTGACGGATGACGAGCAAGGTCGCGTCGAAAAAGCGCTGAGCCTGCTGTCGTCTCTGCCGGCGGAAACTCCGCTCGAAGTGAAGCGTCAGATCGTGGCTGCGTCGCTGCAAGCGTTCGGGATTCCGATCGAGCAGATCATCGAGTCGGCGGCGCTGCACATTCGCGCGGTCGATAAGCACAGCCTGGAAGGTCAGACGCAGACGCAGGCCTTTTTGGAACAAGGCAAGCGGCGGATTGCGGAGCTGGAAAAAGAGCTTTCGCGGGTTCGCTCGTCGATGCAAGAGCAGCAGTCGCTTCAAAAAGGGCTGGAGCTTGCGTGTAACCAAAAGAAGCGACGGATTCAGGATGTGCTCGACTTCTTTGGGCCTGAAGCGGTCGAAAAAGCCACCAAGCTGTCACCGAAGCTACGCGGTCAATCAACGTAAAGCGCGCGCCTACGCCGCGTCGCGTTTGTTGCAACGGTTCATCCTGCCGCAAGATGTAGCGGCAACACTTCAAGGAGCACTCGGACATGTCTGTCTTTGGTCGTCTTGCCAACCTGTGGAAAGGGTTTATCAGCCTCTGGATTTCCGACGTCGAAAAGGAACACCCGGAGATCGCGTACGAGAACGCGATCAACTCGATGGTCGAGAAGTACTCGGCGCTTAAGCGTGCGACGGCGGCGATCATTCGGCGACGGGAAGAGCTGGCCGAGCGGCTGGCGAATCAGCAAAAAGAGCTGGCGCAGGTGAGTGCGGATCTGAGCACCGCCATCGAGACGAACCAGGATGACCTGGCGGTGGTGCTGATCCAGAAGAAGAACCAGCTGGAGTCGTCGATCGCCGAGCTTCAGACGGACGCGGACACGGCGGCCAAGGATGCCGACAGCGCCAAGCAGTCGCTTCTGTCGGTGCAAAACGAGATCAAGAAGCTCAAGGCCGAAAAAGAGACGATGGTGGCCAAGCTGGAGTCGGCGCAGGCTCGGATGCGCATCCAAGAGCAGCTAGAGGGTCTGTCGGTCGATGCGGAAGTGCAGGCGCTCGACAACGTGCGGACGCACATCAAGACGCAGGTTGCGCAGGCGAACCTCAACAAAGAGCTGGGCGAGACGGATCTCGATGCGCGTCTGAAGACGCTGCGCAATGCCTCGGGCGACGTGACGGCCAAGCAGCAGCTGAGTGAGCTGAAGGCCGCCGCCGCTGCCAAGCGTGCCGCTGCCAAGTCGATGTAACACCAGTCGGACTGCCTTTCGCGAGCTGGTTATCGAGCGGAAGTCACGCGAGCCTACAGAGTTTTTTGCGAGCGGAGCCTGTTATGAAGCTGACGCCTTTTGCCAAAATCTTCATCACCCTGATCATCCTTGGGGTCGTTGGTTACGTGCTGTACGTCAAGGGAGACGGCATCAACCAGTGGGTCAACCAAGGGACAAGCAAGCCGACGGCTCCAGCGGGAGACAAGACCGCGACGGGACCCGCGCCGGGCGTTTCCAAGGATGACTTTGCGGCAATTGGGGCCGCGCGCGAAGCCGGTCGTCAAGGCGTCACTGGAATTGCCAAAGCGCAGGTTGGCCAAGGCAAGCTCGGTCGCAAGCTGCGCGTCGGCATCAACACCTGGGCAGGACACGCGCCGGGCATTGTCGCCAACGGTGGCCTTCTGGGCGGCGACAAGTCGTCGATTTACCTGAGCAAGTACAACCTGGAAGTCGAGTTCACGCTGCTCGAAGACCCGCAGGCGAAGCTGGCGGCGTTTCTGAAGGGCGACATCGACATCATGTGGGACACCGTCGATTCGTGGGCGCGTGAAGCGTCGGCGCTGGCGGAAAACGGCAAGGGTGGCAAAGCGATCATCCAGCAAGACTGGTCGCGCGGTGGCGACGGCATCGTGGCGCTTTCCAGCATCAAGAGCATCGAGGATCTGAAGGGCAAAAAGATTGCGACGACGCGGTTTACTCCGTCGCACTGGCTGCTGCTGTATCTGCTGTCGCAGTCGGGCCTGGCTCCGGCGGACAAAGCGGAGATCGAAAAGAACCTGGTGTTTACGGCGGAAGCGTCGCTGGCAGCGGCGGCGTTCAAGTCCAAGAACGTCGATGCAGCGGTGACGTGGGAGCCGGATCTGTCGGGATCGGTCAAAGCGCGTGGCGACGAAGCGGCAATCCTGGTTTCGACGACGGCGGCAACGAACGTGATTGCCGACGTGCTGGTCGCGCAAAACGACTTGGTGGAAAAGTCTCCTGAGACGGTGACGGCGTTTGTTCACGGCTGGTTCGATGGCATCGACGCGATCGGCAAAGATCCGGCGAGTGCCTACAACATCGTCGGAAAAGCGCTGAAGCTGCCGGAAGACGATGTCTCGGGAATGCTGTCGGGAATGAAGCTGACGAGCTTTGCGGACAACGCGCTGTTCTTCGGGCTCGACGGAAACCGCGCGCAGTTCGAGGCGCTGTTCAACGCGGCGTTCATCGTGTGGCGCAAGCAAGGCGTGATCAGCAAGGCGGTTGATGCCAAAAACTGCGTCGATACGCGCTTTGTCTCAGCGCTCGCGGAGTTTTATCCGGGTCAAAAGGTCGTCGAGACGTTCAAGTTTGATCCGAAGAAGGTCGATCCGGCCAAAGAGCGCGCGATCATCAACAAGCAGCTCACGATCTACTTTACGACGGGAAGCGATCAGATCATGGCGGGCTCGAACTTCGTGCTCGACTCGCTGGGTGAGACGATGACGGCGTTTGGCAACACGCTGCTGCGCATCGAGGGCAACACCGACAACACGGGCTCGCGGACGGCCAATCGGTCGCTTTCGCAGAAGCGGGCCGACGCGGTGAAGGACTATCTCATCTCGAACCACAAGATCGATCCGAAGCGCTTTCAGACGATCGGCAACGGACCGGACAACCCGGTGGCTCCGAACGCGACCGAGGCTGGACGGCAGCAAAATCGTCGGACCGACATCAAGGTCATCCTGAACGTGCAGTAACCATGGCCGCCGACGTGTCGAGCCCGAAAAAAGTACCGCTGCGCTCGCGAGAGCCGATCTGGTCGCTGCGAAAGCCGCTCCCGGCGAGCTGGCAGCTGTGGCTGGGACTGGTTCTGCCGCTTTTGATCTTGGTGCTGTGGGTGGCGCTGACCTCGGGGAGCAAGCCGGTGGTGGGCGGTGCGTTTTTGCCCAGGCCGACGGATGTGCTGCGGGTGCTGCTGCGTGACTTGGTGATTGGCAGGCCGGATGTGATCGCGGGCAAGCAAGTGGTGGTGCGGGTGCTGTTTGATGCAGCGCTCGCGTCGAGCTGGCGAATCGTGCTGTCGTTCTGTCTGGCGTCGGCGGTGGCGCTGCCGCTCGGGATCATGATGGGCGCGTTTGAGCCGGTGAATCGTCTCGTCGAGCCGGTGATGGCGCCGCTGCGTTATATGCCGATCTCGGCGTTCATTCCGCTGACGATCCTGTGGTTTGGCATCGAGGAAAAGCAGAAGCTGGCGTTTCTGTTCTTGGGCGTGTTCGTCTATCTGCTGCCGGTGGTGGTGAGCGCGATTCGTGCGGTGCCCGAAGAGCTGGTTCAGACGGCGCGAACGCTCGGCGCAGGACGATTTCAGGTGGTGTTTACGGTGCTTATGCCAGCGGCAGCGCCGGACATCTTCGACTCGTTTCGGGTGATGAACGCGATCTCGTGGACGTACGTGATCTTGGCGGAGTTTGTGAACACCCGCAGCGGACTTGGCTACCAGATTCAGCTCGCCGGAAATCACCTGCACATCGACGAGGTGTTCGCGGGCATCTTGATCATCGGGATGATTGGGCTTGGATCCGACGCGCTGATTCGCTTCTGCGGCAAGCTGCTGTTCCCGTGGCGAGAGGCTGGACATGTCTGAGCAGAGCGTCACGACAGCCAAGCCGGGCGAGCCAGGCGCTGGCGGCAACATCCCCGTCACGGTTCACAAGTCGGCGATCAAGCTTCACGTCGAGGACTTACACGTCACGTATCGCGGTCGTCGAGGCGAAGACGTCGAAGCGGTGCGCGCGGTGTCGTTCGACATCATCGACAAGCCCGGCGTCGGTGAGATCGTGGTCTTTTTGGGTCCGTCGGGCTGCGGCAAGTCCACGATCTTGAAAGCGGTTGCGGGACTGCTGCCTCCGACGAAAGGTCGCGTGCTGATTGGCGATCACGAAGTCGATGGACCGGGACGCGATCGCGGCATGGTGTTTCAGCAGTACACCTCGTTTTCGTGGCTGACCGTCGTTGAAAACGTCGAATATGGACTGCGGCTTCACGGCATTTCGTCGGGCGAGCGACGAGCGCGAGCGATGGAAATCCTCAAGCACGTTGGGCTCGATCAGTTCGCGAGCAAGTATCCCAAAGAGCTGTCGGGCGGCATGAAGCAGCGGGTGGCGATTGCGCGCACGCTGATCAACAAGCCGAAGCTGCTCCTGATGGACGAGCCGTTTGGTGCGCTGGACCCGCAGACGCGCTGGGAGATGCAGGGAATGCTCATCGACATCTCGCACCGCGAAGACAACACGATCCTGTTTGTGACCCACGACGTGGCGGAAGCGGTGTACCTGGCCGATACGGTCTACGTGCTGAGTCGGCGACCGGCGCAGATCCTGCATCGGATCGATGTACCGACGTTCGCGGATCGGACGCACAAGGTGAAGGCGAGCCCGGAGTTTCGTCAGTGTGAGGAGCAGCTTCTGTCGCTGCTGTACGCCAAGTGAGCGATCGCGCGTCGAGCCCGTCTCGGACTGGGAAAAAGGAAGCGCCTCCGTACGCCAAGTACGCGTTTGTCAATCCGTACAACCTGTCGCTGCTCGCGGGCGCGGGAAGTGCGTCGCTTCTGACGGGACACTGGTGGATCGGGCTGTGCGCGGTGGCAGCGGAAGCGGTGTGGATGCTGTTTGCGCCGGACTCGCGGCTGTTACAAAAGACCTGGTTCGATCCGATCTGGGACGGTGAGCAGCGAGCGGCTCGGCTGGCTCGTCAGTCGGCCAAGTTCAACGCGCTTCCTGATCTGGAAAAAGAGCGCGCGCTCAAGCTGCGGGATCAGCAAAAGCGGATCGAGAAGATGGCCAAAGACAACGCCACCTTCACCGTCGAGCTTCTGTCGGAAGACATCGCGAAGCTGGAAGATCTCGTCGATGACTTTCTGGACATGGCCGCCGTGTCGTCGCGCTACGAGAGCTATCTGAAAGAGATGGATCTGGCCGACATCGAGCAAGACATCCGTCGCTATTCGCTGCAAGTGGACCGCTTACCGATTGGCGACGAGCGACGGACGGTGGCGCAGAAAAACCTGGAAGTGCTGCTGTCTCGCAAAGATCGCTACATGGAGCTGCGACGGAGCTTGCAGACGGCGCGCGGTCAGATGGACCTGATGGAAAATACGTTTTTGCTCCTGGCTGATGAGATCGTCGGGATGCAGAATCCGACGGAGCTGGGAGCACGGCTCGACGGGCTGCGCGAAGGCGTAGCAGCGGTTCGCGAGACTTCCAAAGAGACAGAGCGTTACATGCAGGCCGCGAGTCGCTAGGGACGATCGCTGGCTAGGAATCGGAGATGTGTACACGATGACCACCCTGAGCACCTCGAAGACGACCCGACTTCCCGTGTGGGCGGATGAGATTCGTCGTCGCTATCTACGCGGCGAATCGACGCAGTTTGTGCTGTTTGGCAACGTGCATGACCTGATCCTCGACGATCCCGACGGTCAAATCGATAAGCGCAGTCCCGACGAAAAGCTGCTGACGCTGCCCGAGTTTTTGACCAAGGTTCTGCTCGAGAAAAAGTCGATGGTTGTGCTGTACAACGTATCGACGGGCGTGCGCTTTGTGCGGGGCAAGCTGCCGCCGGGCTTTGAAGATCTGGCGCTGCAAAAAGAGCCGTCGAAGGTGCTGCCGCTGCTCGAGCGACTGCTGGTGACGCAGAACGGCGTCGCGGTGGTGGTGGAATACGCCGAGACGGTGTCGCCCGCCGGAGAGACGAGCTTTTCGACGATCGAGGATCGCTCGTCGGTGGTGACGCTTCAGCGCTGGTCGATGCTGCCCGCGCTCGACAAAAACGACAGCTTGGTGTTCTTGCTCGTCGAAAACCTGTCGGAGCTGCATCCGAAGCTGGTGGCCAATCCGCGGGTAGCGACGGTGCAGATTCCGATTCCCGATGCGGACAGTCGACGCGCACTGCTTCGTCACATTCGCGCCGATATGGGCCTTTCCGAGCTGGAGATGATGACCGAGGTGACGGCGGGTCTGAAGAACATCCAGATCCAAGGCATCTTGGCTCCGCACGATGTTCCGTCGGACGATGACATCGAGCGCACCAAGTACATTGCGGAGCTGCTCGGTGGTGGCCCGGCGGCGGTAGAGCGGGCCCAGAAGCTGGCGCAGATCACCAAAGGCATGCCGCGTACCGAGATTCGTCGACTGCTGGCGCCTGAAGGTCCAGTTCCGACGGCATCGCAGGCTGACAGCGATGCCAAAAACGAAGTGCTCCGTCTGATCGCGGCGCGCAAGCGAGAGATCATCGAGCGAGAGTGCTACAGCCTGATCGAGTTTCTCGATCCCAAGCACGGCTTCGAAGTCGTCGGTGGCATGGATGAGGTCAAGCGCGACCTGTCGCTGATTGCACGGAACATTCGCGAAGGCCGTCGCAGCCGCGTCCCGATGGGACTGCTGTTCGTTGGACCGATGGGAACTGGCAAGACCTTCGTCGCTGAAGCCTTCGCCAAAGAGTCGGGTCTGACGGCGATCAAGTTCAAGAACTTCCGCAGCAAGTGGGTCGGTGCCACCGAGGGAAACCTCGAGCGAATCCTGCAAGTGGTTCAGGCCATCGGTCAGGTCATGGTCATCATCGACGAAGCCGATCGCGCCTTTGGCAACCAAGGCGAAGACGACGGTGGCACGTCGAGCCGTGTGATTGCTCGCATCAAAGAGTTCATGAGCGACACGAGCAACCGAGGCCGCGTGCTGTTCGTGCTGATGACCAACCGACCCGACAAGATCGACATCGATCTCAAGCGCGCGGGCCGACTGGATCGCAAGATTCCGTTTTTCTACGCGCAGACGACGGGCGAGGTCGAGCCGATCCTCAAGGCGCAGCTTCGCAAAAACAAGGTGTCGAGCGAGCTGAGCTTCCCGATCGAAGGCGATGGCCTGGCTCCGATCGTCGGTATGTCGAATGCAGACATCGAAGCGGTGGTGCTGCTCGCGTCGGACTATGCCAGCCAGCGTGCCGAGTCGCTGGGCCTGAAGGAAACGCCGGTCAGCCTCGATGATCTGCTGCGAGCTGCACGCGATTACCTGCCGCCGCGCGACATGGAGATGCTGGAGTTTATGGAGCTTCTGGCGGTGTTTGAGGCGTCCAACCGTCGCATGCTGCCGCCCAAGTACGCAGATCTGCCGATTGAAGCGCTTCAGGAGCGACTCCATCGGCTCAAGCTTGTGGCTGGTCATCGTCGCTAAGCCGTGACCGAGCCTGTTCGGATGTGAACCCAGTTTGTTCCCAGAAGGAGACGTGCGATGAACTTCTTTCCCGAGATTGCGCTGTCGACAGCCCAGGCCGAAGCGATTGCGCGCGGTCTGTTCCACATTGCTCACGCAGATGGTCTGCATGAGCGTGAAGCGGCGCTGGTTGCGTCGTTTTGGTCCGATGCGGGCGGCAGCCACAACGCGCTGTCCGAGCTGTCGCGTCGCGGTCCGCTGTCGAGCGAAGAGCTTTCGGCTGTGCTGGACACGACGGAAGTCCGACGGCTGTTTGTGAAGACGGCGCTGCTGCTTGCGTTTGCCGACGGTCAGGTCACGGGTGCCGAGAGCGAGCTGGTGCGCAAATATGCCGGCGAGCTGGGCCTGGGCGACGAGCTGGCTCACCTGGAAGAGCAGGTCAAAGAGTATCTGCTCGGTCAGCTGTCGCACATTCACAACACCGCCGCGCTCGCCGAGATTGCCCGCAAGCTGAAGATCTAACCGCCCGCCGCTGTTCGTATGCGCTGCGCGATTTCTTTTGCGCGTGCGCACAAAGGATTGTCGTGGCCGCAGCGGTGTGCCTAAGATCGCGCCGTCATGGCGTACTTTTGCCACTCGTGCGGAAACGAGCAAATCTTCGAGGTCAAGGTCGGTATCAAGGTCGGTCGCCGCGATACCTGTCCTCACTGTGGTGCGGATCTGCATTGCTGCAAAAACTGCACGCACTACGAGCCCAACGTCCACAACCAGTGCCGCGAGCCAGAGGCTGCCTTCATTCGCGACCGATCCGAGGCCAACTTCTGCACGCACTTTTCGATGCGCGACTCCGAGGGCTGGAAAGAAGACCGCTCGGCGGAAGAAGCGAAAAAGAAGCTGGCGGCGCTGTTTAAGAACCTCAAATGAGCATTCATCTCGACGAAGAGACTGCTTCGTTTGACCCGGACGCGCGACGACTGTGCGGCGATCCCGCGTGCATCGGTGTGCTCGGGGAAAACGGACGCTGTCGTCTGTGTGGTCGTCAAGGTGAAGGCGAGGAGCCGCTTCCCGCTGCCAGCGACGAAGATGCACCGGACCTGTCGTCATCGGACGAAGAATCAGACGAAGCGGAGGCAGTCCGTGCGGCGTCCGATGGATCGGAAGTTGCGTCAGACAGCGACGCAATGGACGATCGGCGACTGTGCGAAGATCCCGGCTGCATTGGGGTCTTAAATTCCGAAGGTCGCTGTAGCGAGTGCGCTCGTACCTTCGATCTGGCCTAGCTCCGCGCACGGCTCGTCGGTTGCGGCGGTGGCCGAAGCGTCGCAAAGCTGTTAGTTTGAGCAGAAAGCGGTGGCTTGCGTCGACAGTCGAGCCACTTTCTTTGTGTTGATGGTCATGACGCGCACGCTCTTCACGGTTCAGCTGCTATCGCTGCTCTGCTCGGCGGGGTGTCTGATTCCCATTCCGCTTGAGCAGCAAGTGACGCCGGAGACCTGTAGCAGTCTGTCGGTTCAGTCGGCGATTCCTCCGTTTGGAACGCAGCGCGCGACGTCGATCCTGGAAAAGTATTCTTATCAGGTCGATGTCACGACGGACTGCCCGTCGGTGTCAGCGCGACTGTACTTGCAGCTCAATGGAACGTGCTGTGATCTCAACGTCGACAATCCCAACGTCACGCGCTTTTATCAGCAAGCCCAAGCGCAGGCGGTGGACTCGACGGCGGGCATCTACTCGCTGGTGTTTAGTCAGCAAGTGCTGCCGTGTGCGACTGGCTTTGCCGGTTCGATTGCTTATGTTGTGCCTGTGGTTGCATCCGGTGGCTTTGCGGACGGTCCGAGCGGCTTTCGTCCCGAGGGCCTTGGTGAGGTAGACCGCAGCCACTACTGGACGGTAACTTGTCCTTAGAGGTTCTTACTTATGCTTCAGCTTATAAACCCCTTGCCGAGGCCAAGAGGCGTACAGCGATCCAATCGACTGGCACAGCTTCTGCGGCTTTGGGTGGCGCTGCCGATCGCGCTCCAGCTTGCGGGCTGTGGTGAAGAGGCGATCGCGCTGCCCGTTGCCTGTAGCGGTGACAACTACTGTCCACCGGCGCGTAGCTCGACGTGGTGGGCGATTCAGCTCTGGCCGACCGATCCTGGAGACAAAGCAGGCAGCGATCCGCACTGGGTGCTGACGCCGCAAGAAGGCCAGAACCTTAGCTTTGATGGAACCGGATCGGCGTCGCTGCGCTTTCGAGCGGCAGCGATGCTATCGGGGCTGGTGCAGACTGCCGACAACCGAGCGCTCGTGCGGGCGCGCGTTCAAGCGACGCTACCGAGCGCGATTCCCGGTCAAAACGACTATCGCTTCGACACACAGACGGCGGAAAAGGTGGCGGGAACGTACTCGCTGCGGATTCCAATGCCGGCGCAGCCCGACAAGCAGCTGTATCGCGTGTGGGTCGGCTTCGACGACGCCAGCCAAGCCAGCACCTATCCGCCGATGTGGCTGGAGCACGCCATCGGTGGTGACCTAGAGCTTCCGATTCAGCTTCGGGCAGCGTCGCAGCTTGCGGTGATCTCGGGACGCATTGCCAATCCGCTCGGTGAGGGCGTCGGTGGCATGTCGGTGCAGGTCTACGACGAAGGCAACCAGCTGGTTTCATCGTCGGCAGTCAGCCTGACGGCAAGCGGCTTGACGGGCGGAACCTATCGCGTGGTGTTCGATCCGCAGCTGGCCAAGAACCCGAAGGCGAACCTGCGACTGGTGGTTCGTCCGGGCCCGATGACCACGGGTCTGCCATCGCTGGAAGCGCAGATCGCGCCGCCGATGGCTGGCATGGAAAAGGTCCAAAACTTTGTTCTCCCGTCGCAGCGAACGCCGGTTCAGTTCATGCTGCCGGTGAAGGGACTGGGGCCAAGCGGTGCGACGCAAGAAGTCGCAGCGGCGCGGGTGGTTGCGCAGGTTCATCTGGAGGACGCGTCGACCCCACCGGGTGTTCGCGTCAGCTATACCGCGCAGGCCGATACCGACGCGCAGGGCATTGCTCGACTGATGCTGGTGCCTGCACCGACGGTGGGAGGCAACCTGACCTATCACATCACCGTCGCGAGCCCGCCACATACGCCCTATGCGTCTGCCTCGCGTGAGATCCAGATCGGTCCGAGCGAAGGTGTGCTGGCGGCGGTTACGCTGCCGTCGCGGCCTCGGCTGATTGGACGGCTCTTGTCGGCGTTTGGCGAGCCAATGTCCGGTGCGCAAGTCATCGCTCAGCCGATTGCCAAGGATACGACAGCGACGAGCCTACTCGACAGTGCGCCCGAGCCCATGCAGCCTCAGACCGTGACGGACAGCGACGGACGATTTGTGCTGCGGCTTGATCCGGGTGACTACGACTTGGATCTGATTCCGATGCTTGGGACGGGACCACGGACCTCGCTCGACAACCAGCGAATCGGCGATGGCGACGTCGATCTTGGGGAAGTCAAGCTGCCACGGATGGCGCTGGCCAAGCTGTGGGTTGTCGGTCCGACGGCGCTGCCTGCTCCGCAGGTGAAGGTGCGCGTGCTGGAGCTGCCGAACACGTCGCCGCGCTACGGACTGGCTTGCACCGATGACTTGCCCTGTTCGCAGGTGGCCAAGGTTCGCGCGGAAGCGTTCACCGATAGCAAAGGTCGACTTCAGCTGCTGTTGCCCGATAGCTCACCGTCGGCTTCCTTTGTGCCGCGCAGTCGCCGATAGGCTGCCTTTTTTGCCGTTCTTGCTGCTGCTTTTTCCGACGCTACGCTGACTGGATGACTTGCTGCTGACCGTCGCGGATGACTTGCTGGCTGGCTGTCCCGACAGCTTGGCGACGAGCTTCGGCTGCTTGTCCTGCGCATCGCTGTGCTTCACGGCCAGCTGCGCTTGCGGCAGCACCGCTTGCAAGATCGCGTGTCGCTCGTCGAGATAACGCTTTGCCACATCCTGCACCTGTCCGGCGGTCAGCGACTGAAGCTGCTGTTCGTGCTGGTCGCTGCTTGGCAGACCGAGCGCCGTTCGCTGTGCCAGCTCCAGTGCCACTTCGTCGCGTCGCTGTCGATGAATTGATGATCGCCCAACCAGACGCTGCTTCGCTGTCTCCAGCTCTTCGTCGCTGAGCGGATGATCGACAATCCGTCGCAGCTCGTCGCGTAGGCTCGCTTCTGCCGAGTCCAGGCTCGTCGGTGTCGTGACGGCCCAAGCGTACAGCGCGCCGCCCGACAGACCACGCAGCAGCTTGCCTTCCAGCTTCAGCAGCAGCCCGCGTCGATCAACCAGCTCGCGCGACAGTCGTCCTCCGTCGCCGAGCAGCACTTCCGAAAGCAGCTCGAGTGCCGCTTGATCCGGCGAGCGCAGGCTTGGAACCCGAAACCCGACGGCCAGCAGCGCCTGATCTTTGCCGTGATAGGACAGAAGCTGCTTGGGCGTCTCCATCGTCGGAAGCTGCGGCATGGCATGGGCTGCACTGTGTCCGCTCGTCGGAATGCGTGACTCAATGACCGCGAGCACCTGACTTGGCTCGAAGTCACCGACGATGGCCAGCGTCATTTGGGCCGGTGAATACGCGCGTCGCCACAGCTCCAGCAGCCGCTTGCGAGACAGCCCCGACAGCGACTGAAGCGACGGCTCCAGCTTGTAGGGATGGCTGCCAAAGAGCTGGGTCTTGAGGTTGCGCAGCGACGGCTGAATCCCTTCGTCTTGGCTGCGCACTTCGGCCACCAGCTGACGACGCTCTCGCTCTAGCTCGGCTTCCGACGGTTCGTTCTGATTGAGTCCGTCGAGAAACAGCGGCAGCGCTTCTTCATCCGCAAGGCTCGGCCACTCACCCGCGACGGTAAAAGCGTCCAGATCGATCTGCGCTCGCGTCGATCCGCGAAGCTGAAGCAGCGCTTCTCCGAGCGCCGCACCGCCTCGACCGCGTGGCGTGTGCTGCCACAGCCGTGCCCACAGCGCGTGACTTCCCGCCGTCTGTTCGTCTTCGAGCCGTAGCCCGCCCGGCCAGCTTGCCGCCGCTGCCACCACTTTCACGCCGTGATCGGGCATCAGCAGCACCAGCGGTCCGCCCGGCACTTGATGACGCCACACGCCGTCTTTGCCAAGCTGCGGACCACCTTGCGACGGGACACTCACGGGAAACGCTTGCGGAAGCTGACTGAGCAGCCGCTGCCGACTTCGCTCGAGCTGCGTTGCTTCTTCCTTGGGCGCGCGACTTCGCGGTAAAAGCCACAGCACCGCCAGCGCATCTCGTCGCAGATAGCGTCCCATCGTTTTGCGCAGCGCCGCTTCGCCCAGCTCTTTGACCGTCTGTTCGTAGCGATCGTCGGGCAGTCCCAGCGACGCGAAAAATCCCGCTCGCTGCGCCCGTCCCGACGGTAGATCAAGCTGCCTTGCCTGTTCCCCGAGCAGTCGCTGCTTGGCCCGCGCAAGCTCTCCCGCATCAATCGGACGGTGCGACAGACGAAGCAGCTCGCCGAGCAGTCGCTGCGTCGCTTCTTCCACCTGACTTGGCTGCGTCGTCGCTTCCAGCAACAACAGCCCGGCTCTCTGTCCGGCAAAGCTCAGCGCCGCAATGTCACCACCGGGACGACCTCCGCTCGATCGAAGCCGCAGGCTGCCGCGCAGAAGCTCTGCCCACAGCTCAAGCGCCACGGCATCCGCACTGCTCGCCGACGTACCGGGCAGCGCCACCGCAATCACCGCTTGGCCCGTCGGATCTTCGTGGGAAGACACCATCACCTGCGGCTTGGATAGTGGACTCGGCTCCGCGACGGGCTGCTCTGTCACGTCACGCCGAGGCAGCCCCGACAGCAGCGCCGTCAGTGGCTGAGCCAGCGCATCGCTGACCGCACCGCTCATCACCACCGTGAGCCGCTCGGGATGATAGCCCTGCGCCAGAAACGACTCGACATCACGAAGCTGGAGCGCTGCCAGCTTGTGCCGCTGTCCGAGCAGCGGTCGTCCGTACGGATGCCCCGGAAACGACAGCTCGCGCAGCTTTTCCACCGCCAGCCCGCGTGCGCCGAGCCCACTTCTCGTAAGCTCCAGCGTGGCTTGTTCGCGCTGCCGATGCAGCATCGCGTCATCGAGCCCTTGCGGCATCAGGATCGCGCGCAGCACCTCCAGCGCCAGCTCTTGCTTGCCTTTGGGCACGACCAGCTGAAACACCGTGTGGTCGAGCGTCGTATAGCCGCTTACCTCACCGCCGACTGTGCGCACATTCTGACTGGCGGGCGCGGCGACTTCGTGAAGCAGCAGCCGCTCACACAGGTGCGAAAGCCCCAGCGCGCCTTCCGGTTCGCTTGCAACGCCGCCACGCACCCAGAGCTGAACCGCCACCGTACCCACCAGCCGATCCGGCACAATCAGCAGCCTGGCCCCGCTGGGAAGCTGTTTCCACGGAGGCTCTGGCGCAACCGGCGGACGTGATTCTGCGCGCGGAGGCTCTGGCTGCTGCGCGTCCGCTGGCCCGTTTGCTTCGGTGCGGGGCGCTGTGACTGCTGGCGCACGCGGCGGCGGTGCAAGGCTGGGATGCGCACACGACACGCTCAGCATGAGCGCCAGCGTCCCAGCGGTTCGGACCCGATCCACGTTGCACATTGCCGCTTCCGTACCGCAAAGCGGACAGCGACGCCAAGCCTAATTCCTCGATGGCCTGCCGTGGCGCGTCGATTGTTGCCAAGAAATCAGCGACGGAAGCTCGACGAAGCAATTTTCGCGCCGGTTTCGATCTTCCTGCTGGGCTTCTTGCGTCGACATCTGGCATCGTAGTAGCAGTCTCATGACCATGAACACGTCTACGCCTTCGTCCATTGATTCGCGAGTCTCGCTGCCACCGTCGGCCATGCCGCTGCTGTCTGCTTCGCTGCAAGGCGCCGTCTTCCATCTGACCGGCTTGCAAAAGTCCGACGGTGGGTGGGAAGGCGAGATGGTCTGGAACACGATGATCCTGTCGCAGTACATCTTGGTACAGCGAGCCTGTGGTCAGACGATTCCGCCCGCCGACGTCGAGCAGATGATCCAGCACTACCGCGTCACCCGAACCTCCGACGGCGCGTGGGGCATGCACGGCGAGTCGAGCGGGTACGTGTACTTTACGACGCTGGCGTATGTTGCGCTGCGTGTGCTCGGGGTGTCGCCCAGTGATCCGCTCTGTGCGGACGCGCGAAAGTGGCTGCGGCAACAGCCGAGCGGCGTGCTCGGGATTCCGCACTGGGGCAAGTTCTGGCTCGCGATGTGCGGGCTGTATGGCTGGGGTGGCGTCAATCCGTTCCCGCCGGAGCTGTTTGTCACGCCGAAGTGGCTGCCGTTCAACCCGTTTCGCTTCTACAACCACACCCGCTACATCTACATGGGAATCGCGTACCTGTATGGAAAGCGGTTCCAGATCAACCTGGGCGACCTGCGAGACGCGCTGCGTAGTGAGCTGTTCGATCGTCCGTTTGCGCAGATCGACTTTTCCGCGTATCGCCACGTCGTCGCCCAGAGCGATCTGTATGTTGCGCCGAGCCTCGCGCTCAAAGCCGGTTACGAGCTGCTTCACCAGTACGAAAAGCGACCGATTGCGTCGCTGCGTGAGCACGCGCTGGGCTTTTGCTTCGACCGCATCCTCTACGAGATGAAGGCGAGCGCGTACCACGGTCTGTCGCCGGTAAACGGACTGCTCAACTGCCTGGCGATTTATTCGTATAACCCAAACCATCCCGAGCTGCCCAAGTGCCTGGCGGGCATGGAAGCGTGGAAGTGGCAAGACGAAGCCGAAGGCATTCGCTATTGCGGCGCGCGCAGCAACTCCTGGGACTCTGCGTTTGCGACGCTGGCGATGACCGAGCTTCCGGCGTCGGCGCAGGTGCTGGTTTCTTCGTCGCTACAGCGTGCGTATCAGCACCTGTGTGATCTCCAAATGCAGCAGGAGCTGCCGGACTACCAAGCCGAGCAGCGCGAGCCGATTGTCGGTGGCTGGTGTTTTTCCGACGGAGTTCATCGCTGGCCAGTCAGTGACTGCACGGCGGAAGCGGTCTGTGCCCTGCTGGCGCTGCACGAGCCCGGTCGTCCGATTCCCGATTCCGCGAAGCTGTCCGACGAGCGCTTCCGCCAAGCTGCGCGCTTTATCCTGCGTCGTCAGAACGAAGACGGCGGCTTTGGTTCCTACGAAGCGCGACGCGCCGGATCGCTTTTGGAAAACATCAATCCGTCGGAAATGTACGGAAGCTGCATGACCGAGCGCTCCTATCTGGAGTGTACGTCGTCCTGTGTGCGCGGCCTGGTCGCACTGCGCAGCGGACTCGGCGCACGGCTCGGTAGCGAGCTGCTGTTGCAAGTGAACACCGCGATCGCGAAGGCGGTCACACTGCTGCGAAACAGCCAGCGTCCCGACGGCTCGTTCCCCGGCTTTTGGGGCGTAAACTTCACCTACGGAATCTTTCACGTTCTCGAAGCGCTGCACGCGGCGGGGCTTGCTGCGCACGATCCGGTGATGCAGCGCGCGGCGGTGTGGCTGCTCAGCAAGCAGCGCGACGACGGTGGCTGGGGCGAGCACTACTCAAGCTGTCTGTCGGGCGAATACGTCCCGCATGAGCAGTCTCAGGTGGTGAACACCAGCTGGGCGGTGCTGGCGCTGCTGCTGGCGCTGCCGTCGTCTCACTCGGCGATCGAGCGCGGCATCCAGTTCCTTCATCGCTCGCAGCTTGTCGACGGATCGTTCCCGCAGCAAGCGCAAGCGGGCGTGTTCTTCGGGACCGCGATGCTCGACTATCGACTGTACAAGTCATACTTCCCGCTGTGGGCGCTGGCTCGCTATGCCCGGCTTCGTGACACCCAGCGTGAGGAGGCAGGTCATGTCCGGTGTGAAGCGCTCCCTAGCGGATGATCACGGCATTCGCGCGACGCTGTTTTCGGCAGGTCGAACGCAGCGTCGGCGACGACGGGTGATCCTGCCCGTGCTGGTCGGGTTCTTTGGCGCGCTGCTGCTCATCGGGATGCTGGTTGCGCGTGCGTGGCTTCTGCCCGGCTATAACGACAAGTTCGGTGATCCGCCGCTGCTTGGGCACTTGGAAGTCGATCGCAAGCTGAAGGAAACGCGGATTCCGGTGGGCTCCTTCTTGGTTGTGTTTACGCCGGAGCAAGGTGGCCAAGTCTTCGTCAGCCATCAGAGCGAGCCGCAGCGTCGTGTCTGGGAGAGCGTCCCCGGCATGTCGTTTGTCGGTGCAACCTACGGCCACGAAAAGGTGGATGAGTCGCACGGCCTGTTCTTCTTTTCCGACAAGGCGACCGGCAGTAGCTGTGCGACGCAGAAGCTTGAGCAAGTGACCTCGGGCGGCGGACAGGCTCAGCTTCGCGGCATCCTGCGCTGCTCGGGAGCCGGGTCTGCCCCCTATGTGCTGACCTTTTCCGCGCAGAGTGAACATCAGCTTGGCTTCGAGCTGCGAATCGACGACGACGATCTCAATCGTGCGTTTCTGACCTTCGCTTCCCCGCCGAGCGAGCACGTCTTTGGCTTCGGTGAGCAGTTTACCTACTTTGACCTCAAAGGTCGGCGCGTCCCGATCTGGGTACAGGAACAAGGGCTCGGACGAGGTCTTCAGCCGCTCACGACGATCATCGAGCTGCTGGCGCGGGCGGGCGGCTCTTGGCACACCAGCTACGTCAGCGTTCCGCACTTTGTCACCAGCGAAAACCGCAGCCTGCTGACGGAAAACTACGAGTATCAGATCTTCGACCTGCGCACGCCCGACCGCATCCAGGTGCGCGTCTTTTCCCGCACGATGAAGGGTCGGATTCTCCATGGACGCACCCCGTCTGAGCTGATCCAGCAGTACACCGAGTACTCCGGTCGCATGCGCAAGCTGCCCGACTGGGTCCACGACGGAGCCATCGTCGGCATTCAAGGCGGTACCGAGCGTGTTCGTCAGCTCGTCGAAAAGCTACAAAAAGAAGGCGCACCCATCGCGGCGGTGTGGCTGCAAGACTGGGCCGGTCAGCGCAAGACCAGCCTCGGCAAGCAGCCGTGGTGGAACTGGCAGCTCGATCGCAGCCGATATCCCGACTGGGAGGCGCTCGACAAGCAGCTACAAGCGCAGCACATACGCATCCTGACCTACGTAAATCCGTTCTTGGTCGATATCGCAGCGTCGGGACGGCCTGGTCGCAACCTGTTTGCCGAAGCCCGCGAGCATGGCTACTTGGTGACCGAGCCCAACGGCCAGCCGTACATGATCCCAAACACCGACTTTTCGGCGGGACTCGTTGACATCACCAACGCCGACGCGCGCAAGTGGTGGAAGGACGTGATTCGCACCGAGGTGCTCGGCATCGGTGCATCCGGTTGGATGGCGGACTTTGGCGAAGCGCTGCCGTATGACGCGCGGCTTCACTCCGATGCGGCTCCCAGAGCGTTTCACAACCAGTATCCCGAGGAGTGGGCTCGGCTCAATCGCGAAGCCATCACCGAGAGTGGACGAGAGTCAGAGCTGCTGTTCTTTACCCGGTCCGGCTATCGCAAAAGCCCCGGTCAATCGACGCTGTTTTGGCTCGGGGAGCAGCTTGTGACCTGGGATGTTCACGATGGTCTCAAGAGCGCTGTCGTCGGCATGCTCTCGGGCGGAGTCTCTGGCTTTGGCGTAAACCACAGCGACGCGGGCGGCTACACCACCATTGTCAGCTCCTTGGGTCGCTTTACCCGCAGCCGTGAGCTTCTGTGGCGCTGGCTCGAGCTGTCCGCCCTGAGCCCGGTGATGCGCACCAGCGAAGGCAGCCGACCCGACGACAACTTCCAGATCGACAGCGACGAAGAGACGCTTCGCCACTTTGTGCGCTGCGCCAAGCTCTACAAAGCGTGGTCCAGCTATCGCAAGCAGCTCTTGCAGCAGACCGAACAGACCGGAATGCCCGTCGCGAGGCACCTCGCGCTGCACTATCCGGGCGATCCCAACGTCTACAAGCTGTCGTTTCAGCAGTACCTGCTCGGACAAGACCTGCTGGTGGCGCCGATTACCGATCCCGGTGTGACGGTCGCGAAGGTGTATTTGCCCGAAGGCACCTGGATTCACGCTTTTTCGGGGAAGCGCTTCGCCGCACCCTCGATGGGGCTGCACATTGAGATCGCCGCACCCTTGGGTCAGCCCGCGCTGTTTGTCCGTCAGGGCTCGGCGATGAGCGAGCCGTTTTTGGCCGCGCTCAAGGATCAAGGACTGTTCTAAATTTCCGTGGTTCAGCCTGGGTTTTTGACGTGATCATCGGACCAACATGCGGCCTTGTATTGGGCTGACATGTGGTATGTATCTCGCACTTCTTACTCCCTGAGGAGGTTGCGATGATACGTAAGCTTGCCGCTCGTTCGCCCGACGCTGAATCAAGTAGCGTCACTTCTCGGCTAACCGGGACACTGCGCCACTGCCTGGCTTGGGCTGCGGCGCTTACCGTCTGCGGAGCCGCATCGTCTGCCCTGGCCGCTGGTCCGAAGTCGTGCGTCGTTTACGCATGCAGTGACTCCGCAGTCATTGCCGACATCAAGTCCAAGCTGGAAGGCACCAAGCAGTTCGACAGCGTCACCATGATCGATGGTGGCTCGTCGGTTCCTTCGGAAGCTGCCCTGACCAAGTGTGACTCGCTGATGGTCTTTGCCGACGTCAATCGGTACGGCTTCAGCGACCCCACCGGAGTCGGCAACGCGCTGGCCAACTACATTGAAAAGGGCGGCGGCGTTGTCGTCGCACTGCCGATGTACGGTGGCTACTCGACCTCGTACTCTCCGTCGGGAACCAACTGGAGCAAGTACCAGCTCATCGACCACAGCACGTCGATGTCCTACGTCAGCAAGAAGACGCTGGGAACCAAAGACACCCACGCGGTGCTCACTGGCATCTCCAAGCTTGAAACGAACGGCAGCACCTGCCGAGAGCGCTCCAGCGTCACCGCAACCTCGGTTCGCTCGGGCGCCAAGGTCGTGGCCTCGTGGAACGACGGCAACGGCATGATCATCACGGGCTTCCCGAACGGACGACCGCGCATCGATCTGAACCTGTATCCCGTATCGAGCGATGTCGGCTACTACGGCTGCTATGACTCGACGACGGACGCGGCCAAGCTGATGGCCAACGCGCTGGTCTATGTCGCCAGCCCGCTGCGTGGCAACCCGTCGCCTGCGGACTTCGGCGAAGTGCCGGTGCTCGGTAGCGCCGACCTCAGCGTCGAGTTCGAAAACCAGGGCTCGTCCCCGATTAGCATCGCCAGCGGAGACGTCTCCCCGGCGGGCGTGTTCACGGCGGAAGCCATCACGTTCCCGAAGAACCTAAACCCCGGCGAAAAGCTGTCGGTGAAGTTTACGGCGCGTCCGAACGCTGCCGGTCAGGTGACGGCCATCTATACGCTGACGCCTTCGACCGCCAACGTGGCGCCGGGAGCCGTTCAGCTTGTCGTACGCGGCATTGGTCCTCGCTACGATGCGCAGCCCGCGCAGATTGACTTCGGCGGCGTGCCGCTTGGGATGACCGCCCCGGTTTCGACCGTGACCGTCACCAACACTGGCGGTGGATACCTGGGCTTTAACAGCGCCTCGGTCGATGACACCACCAACTTCGCGCTGGAAAACATCCCGGCTTCGACCCTGCTCGGCTCGGGCGCTGGTGTGAACTTCGACGTCAAGTTCAAGCCGACGACGGAGCGCGCCTACACCACCACCGTTCGCGTCTCATACTCGATCAACGGCGTAAACTACAGCGGCACCCTCGGCGTGAAGGCTTCCTACGGCAAGCCGAAGATCATCGCTCCGACCTCGCTGGTGCTGTCGCCGGTTCGCGTCGGCTCGACGGGCTCTGATCAGATCATCTCCATCCAGAACACCGGCCAAGCCGACCTGGCGATCAGCAACATCCAGTTCATCAGCGGCGATGTCAGCGACTTTGGCGTCGTGACCGCTGCCTCGATGGCGGCTCCCTTCAAGATTGCGACCGCGAGCGCGGGCGACATCAAGGTGCAGTGCAAGCCGAGCGTTCAGGGTCTTCGTCAGGCCGTCCTGGAGCTGACCAGCAACGACCCGAGCCTGGCCATGGGCAAGAGCACCATCAACGTCTCGTGCCGTGGCACCATCGCCAACTTCGAGATCTCGGCGGACAAGATCGACTTCACGCCCGCGCAGCAGGCCGGACAGTGCTCGGCGGCGCAGTACGTGACGATCAAGAACAGTGGCTCCGACTCGCTGAAGATCCTCAGCATCGCCCTGACCGGCGCCAACGCCTCGTCCTACAAGTACGTAGCCCCGGCGACCCGCTCGGTTCCCGGCAGCGGCGGCACCTTCGTTGTGTCTGTTCAGTTCTGCCCGGTCGACATTGGCTCGACGACGGCGGATCTGGAAATCGCGACCGACTTCAAGACCGGCCACGTCGTCAAGGTTCCGCTCACCGGCACCTCGACCGGACCCAAGGTTGTGACCAGCCCGGCGAGCCTCGACTTCGGCGCGGTCTACATCAAGACCACCTCGATGTCGAAGCAGATTCTGATCACCAACGACGGCGACAAGGACCTGGTGTTCGGCAAGAGCGTGCTGACCCCGGCAATGGGCGCGTTTAAGGTGTCGGGCCTGCCCACCGAAGGCAAGATCCTCAAGAAGGGTGATCCCGCGATCGTTCTCGACGTGCAGGCGGGCCCTGTGACCGCGATGCAGCAGACCGGCGAGATCAGCATCATCGTCAACGACCAGATCAAGATGGGCAACCTGCGCATCCCGCTGTCGGTGACTGGTGTTCAGGCCGATCTCAAGGCCGACCCGATGATGATCACCTTCCCGCTCACGATTGTCGGCCTGCGCTCGCAAGAGCAGACCGTCAACGTGACCAACACCGGTGCCGCACCGCTGACGGGCATTGACCTGAGCGTCAGTGGATCGTCCAGCGCCGACTACGTGGTGAGCGGTGATCGCTCGGTCGTCCTTGCTCCGGGTGCCAGCGCGCCGTTCAAGGTCGCGTTCAAGCCCGTGGGAGCCGGTACCCGCAGCGCCATCCTGGTGGTGAATGCGTCGGGTCTGACTGCGCCGGTTCAGGTGAAGCTCGAAGGCACGGGCAAGCTGCTGACCATTAGCTGCTCGCCGGATGACAAGAACCTGGGCATGGTCCGCATGGGCGAGACCGCTTCGCTCAAGGTGGTGTGCCGCAACGCCGACTCGAACGACATCGAGTTCGTGACCGGCTTCTCGGAAAACCAGGATGACTGGACGGTGGACCCCTCGACGGGCACGCTGCCGGCTGGCACCCCGACCGAAGAGGGCCTGGCGACGCTGAACATCACGTTCAAGCCGACCGCAACCGGACCGCGCACCACGGTGATGTCGATCAAGACCAAGGACGGTCTGTCGATTGGCAGCGTCAACCTGGACGGCACGGGCCTGCCGATGCCGAAGGAAAAGCAAGCGGAAGACACGGGCTGCTCGGCCACGGGACACCAGGCTGCACCGTCGGGCACGCTGATTGGCTTGCTGCTTGCGGCTGGCACCCTGTTGCTGCGCCGTCGTCGCACCGCGCTGTAGAGAATTCGGCCTGACCGGGGGGACAGGCCGCTTTTACTTCCTTCCTTCGCTTCTCCGTTCTTCCGACAATCGCTACCCAAGCCGCTGCTGAGCCACTAGCTCAGCCAGCGTCGCGATCTGCGCTGTCGCCAGCGTCCCAAACGAGCAGCCTTCATCCACCTGGAGCCCCTCAAGCCTGCTCGGCACGAGCTGTCGCAGCAGGCCCAACTGCGCCTTCACCACCGGCCCTGGCTTGCGAGCCGACACCCGATAGCTCGGCGACAGCGGCCCAAGCCGCGCGGTTCGCAGCCGCACCCACTGATAGGACGACGCAGCATCGGCAAAGCCCGCCTGCGTAAGCGCCTGCACCACCGTCTGCGGCCACAGCGGCGCTTCGTTGTCGCTCGTGCGGTCATGAACCAGCAGCCCGACGAGCGGTGCCGGCTCCAGCGCGACCAGCTGACCACCCGGTGCCAGCACCCGCACAAGCTCCCCAAACAGCCGGGACAGTGGCCTTACGTGATGGATCACCAGGTTTGCCACGACCAGATCGAAGCTGCCCGGCGCAAACGGCAGATCCAGCGCATCGCCTATCAGGCAGTGCAGTGGAGTCTGTCGCTTCTGCGCCGCCGCCGCCCAGATCTGCTTGGGGACTGCATCCACCGCCCAGACTTCTGCGCCCAGCTGATGCAGCGCTTGGCTGGCCATGCACTCTCCCGCCCCGATTTCCAGCACCCGCAGCCCCGCCAGCCGCTCACGGTCGCATAGCCCCAGCGCATCACACAAGAGCAGCCCCCCGAGCTGCCCTTGCCGCTGCCACAGCTTCTGCCGGTCCCACTGCGCCGCAAGCTGCGCCGGATCGACTTGGTAGTAGTCGTACTCGGCTTCTGCCCGCCACGTTGGTCGTGGCTGCATCATCCGTCGCAGGTTTTCGGCCCAGTCGTGGATTCGGCTCATCGTGTCCGCGCGTTAGCGCTTCGCCAAGACGGCTTGCCGCGCTTCTTCGAGCATCTTGTCATGCTCTGCCGGGTCCGCCCAGCGCGCCTGTCCTTCGGGCGGCAGCCGGTCGATGGGATCGAAGTAATAGAACAGCTGTCCGGGCTTCACCGCCGGGGCTGCGTACACCGACACGCCCGTCACCGGGTTGTAGTGCTCGTACGAGTGCGCATCGCGCTTGCCGCCGCCACCCGGTGCATCCATCACAAACATCGGGGTGTTAAAGCCCGCCGTCGATCCGCGCATGGTCTTTTCAATGCGCAGCGCTTCCCCGAGCGTCGTCCGCATGTCTTCGGTCCCCTGCACCATGTCGTGGATGTAGACGTAGTACGGGTGAACGTTGACGTAGGCCAGCCGCTTCAGGAGCTGTCCCATCACCTCGACGCTGTCGTTGACGCCTCGGATCAGCACCGACTGGTTTCTGACGAAGACCCCGCGCGAAAACAGCACCTGGATGGCGTCCTGGGTGATCCCGGTGATCTCCTTCGGGTGGTTAAAGTGCGTGTGAAGCATCACGTCTTTGCCCAGCTTGCGGCCCTTTTCGACCACGTAGGTCAGCGCATCGACCCACTCGTGATCGGACAAGAGCTTCTGCGGCATCACCGCCGGGCCCTTGGTCGCAAAGCGCATCCGCCGGATGTGATCCATGCCAAGCAGCGCGTCGCCAATCTCGCGAATCTGCGCCGGGCGCAGGTTGTAGGAGTCGCCGCCCGAGATCACGATGTCTTCCAGCTCATGCCGCGACGCGATGTAGGCAAACGCCTTGGCCCAGCGCTCTTCATTGACGCGGAGCGTGAACTTTTCCACCTGCGGCGTGTCCACCCCGACCGCGTAGCTGCGCGTACAGAACCGGCAGTAGACCGGACAGGTATCGAGCGCCAAAAACAGCGCCTTGTCGACGTAGCGATGCGTCAGTCCCGGCGTCGGCGCGTCCGCTCGCTCGCCCAGCGAGTCGAGTCCCAGCTTCGGGTGGTCGGGAAGCTGCTTGGTCCGCACCGGGATAAACTGAATCCGCAGCGGATCTTGATACGGGTTCTGCCAGTCAATCAGGCTCAGCAGGTACGGCGACACCCGGATGCTCATGGGCGACCGCTGGAAGCCTTCGGCCACGTCGGCATAGAACTCGGGCGACACCAGCGACTGCACCGTATTTAGCAGCTTGTCGACGTTGGTGATGGTGTGCTTCGACTGCCACTTGTGATCGATGAAGGTGGCTTCGTCGATGTTTGCGTACGCCGGGATGTGTGCCCAGAAGCGGTCACGGCGAAGCTGGCGATGGGTCAGCGTGGCGGGGTCAACCGGCGGCTTGAGCGCCTGGGGCACACTCGTAGAAGAGACAACGGGAAGTTTCGTCGGCGAAGGGGTCTCGTTTTGCATGGAAAAGCCGTTCCTGACTTGCTGCGCCATAGCTGGCGCGAAAGCGGTTCATCAAATGAACGCCAAAGCCCATCCCCAAAGCGTGGCTTTCCCCCTGCTGTGGGGCGAGCGAAAGACCTAGCCTGTGGTTCGGGCTGTGCGCTTGGTTCTGCCCTGATCCCTGCGCATGGAAGCCAGGTAGCTGGGCAGACACCGCGATTCCAGGGACTGGAAGCCGCTAGACGTCAGGTTCGTGTCGTACGCTCGTAAGAAACCACACAGTAAATTGAGGATAGAGAGCCCAAGTGCTCACTGTCAACCAGGCAAGCGGTGCGCGTTTCGTCTTTCCGTTTGCGTGGATCGAGACTTGGTGCCGAGTTTTCGACTTCCAGCGCGAATGGATCGCAAAAACCGCGCGGAAAACCGCTTCCAGCCGCGATGGAAACGCAAAACCAGACCTAGGAAGCTGCTTCCATTTCGGATGGAAGCGTCATCCCTGACCAAAAGGCTCGATCCAGGCAGCCTGGAAGCGAAAACCCGGACTCCCAAACCGAATCCATTCCGGATGGAAGCGCAAAACCGGACAGGAAGTGCGAATCCATTCCGCCTGGATCGCAGATCCCGCACTCCAAATCCCGATTCCCATAGACGCAGCCCCCAAAACCCCCTACGCAGCCGCAGTCCCTGACACGGAAAGGGCAGTCGCTGCACTGGTACAGTCGCTTCTTGCTTGGGATGGCGGCTTGGGGGCGCGGCGGACAGCGGGTCGGGCGGTGGCAGTGGACTCTTCGGCAGTCGCTACGGCAGTCGCTGCGGCTGCATCGGCGGCGGTGGTGAGGGGGCGCGCGTTACTGCCAGCGTGCCAGCTCGGTGGTCTTGAACTGCTCGAAGGTGCCGCTCAGGATGGCTTCGCGGGCGCGGGTGGTGAGCTGCAGGTAGTAGTGGAGGTTGTGCAGGGTCGCCAGGCGGCAGTAGAGGATCTCTTTGGCGATGAGCAGGTGGCGCAGGTAGGAGCGGCTGTAGCGGGTGCAGGTCTCGCAGGAGCACTCGGGATCGAGCGGCGACAGGTCGTGCGAGTACTTGGTGTTGCGGATGTTGACCTTGCCCTGGGAGGTAAAGAGCTGGCCGTTGCGGGCGTTGCGGGTGGGCATCACGCAGTCAAACATGTCGATGCCAGCGGCGATGGCGTGGACGAGGTCGCGCGGGGTGCCGACGCCCATCAGGTAGCGCGGGCGGGTGCTCGGCAGCTCGCAGGCGACGACATCAAGCACCTCGTACATGGTCTGGATGGGCTCGCCGACTGCGAAGCCACCCAGGGCAAAGCCGTCAAAGGGCAGGGCGCAGATCTCGGCCATGTGCTGCCGGCGCAGGTCTACGTGGATGCCGCCTTGGACGATGCCAAAGCGCTTCTGGGTGCCGAGCGGCTTTGTGCCATCGGTCAGCATTGGCGCAGGGACGGTCAGGCAGCGCGCAGCCCAAGCGGTGGTGCGGCGCATGGCGGCGCGGGCTTCATCGGGCGGGGACAGGCCGGGCGGACAGTGGTCAAACGCCATCGCAATGTCCGAACCCAGCACGGCCTGCACGCGCAGCGACTCTTCGGGGGTCAGCATCCGCAGCGAGCCATCAAGGTGCGAGCGGAAGCGGACGCCTTCATCGGTGATCTTGACCAGGCCGCCTTGGGTGGGGCTCGGGCTGCGCTTGGAATCGCCGTCGCCTTCGCCGCTCTTGCCGGGTCCGGTCATCGCCGCGCCCAGGCTGAACACCTGAAAGCCGCCAGAGTCGGTGAGGATCGGGCGCTTCCAGGTCGCAAAGCGGTGCAGGTCGCCGTGGGTCGAGATGACATCGGTGCCGGGCCTTAGCCACAGGTGATAGGTGTTGCCCAGGATGATCTGGGCGCCGACCTGCTCTAGCTCGGGGGCGGTCATCGCCTTGACGCTGCCGATGGTCCCGACAGGCATGAAGATGGGGGTCTGCACGACGCCGTGGGGCAGGTGAACGCGTCCGGCGCGCGCTTTGCCGTCTTGGGCATCCAGGGTGTAGATCGAAGGCTCGGTCGTCATCGGTTACATTCGTGTGGGCAGGAGCATGGCGTCGCCGTAGCTGTAGAAGCGATAGCGGGCCAGGATGGCCTGCTGGTAGGCCGCAAGGATGCGCTCTCGACCGGCGAAGGCGGACACCAGCATCAGCAGGGTGGAGCGCGGCAAGTGGAAGTTGGTGATCAGCGCATCGACGACGCGGAAGGGATAGCGTCCGGTCGGCGGCTGCGGATAGATAAACAAGCGGCTCTCGCCAAAGCCGGGGGTGGGCACGCTCTGGCCTTCCGGCGTCGCCGATTCCAAGGTGCGGACGACGGTGGTTCCCACGGCCAAGACCTTGCGACCTTGCTTGCGGGCGCAGGCGATGGCTTCGGCAGTCTCGGGCGGGATGTGGAAGCGCTCCGCGTGCATGACGTGCTTTTGGGGATCGTCGTCGCGCAGCGGCAAGAAGGTGCCGGGACCAACGTGAAGCGTGACGCTGTGACGCTCGATGCCGCGACGCTGTAGCTGTGCCAGCAGTGCATCGGTAAAGTGCAGCCCGGCGGTGGGCGCAGCGACCGATCCCAGCACCTTGGCGTAGACGGTCTGGTAGCGCTCTTGGTCATCGGGCTGGGCGGGCAGGCCGCTCTGCTGACGCTGCTTGACGATGTAGGGCGGCAGGGGCAGCTCGCCCGCTTGGTCCAGCAGTGTGCCAAGTGGGACATCGGTCGGGAAGTCGATGACGGCGCGGCCTTCGCCTTCGACGCTGGAAACGGTCAGGGTCTGGCCGGGGATGGGCTCCCCTTGACGGTCAAGCACCCGCAGGGAGGCCTGGGGCCGCAGCGGCTTGCTGGTGCGGTACATCACCCGCCAGCGTGTGGCGTCGGCAGTCTGGGCAGACAGCGGCTCTAGCAGCAGCAGCTCGACGCGCCCACCCAGGGTTCCATCGGGGGCCAGCTTGCGGGTGTAGAGCCGGGCGAGCAGTACCTTGCTGTCATTGACGATGAGCAGCGGGCGCTCTCCGACATAGCGCTCGATGAGATCCGGCAGCGCGGCGAAGGTGTGATGGGCGACATCGTCTTGTCCGACCAGAAGCAGCCGCGACTCATCCCGCTGGGCAGCGGGGGTCTGGGCAATCAGCTCGTCGGGAAGTTCGAAGTCGAAGTCAGCGGCGGACAGGGAAGACATGTGCGGTCAGGATGGCTTGCGCGACAGGACAGAGTGGTGCTTGCCGTAGCTGAAGTAGATGACGAGGCCAATCGCCAGCCAAACGAAGAAGTTTAGCCAGGTGGCGCTGTCGAGACCCGCCATCATGCCCAGGCAGGTCAGCATGCCGAGCACCGGAACCACGGGAACCAGCGGCGCTTTGAACGGGCGGGGACGGTCGGGCTCGCTCTTGCGCAGCACCAGCACGCCCAGGCAGACCAGCACGAACGCAAACAGGGTGCCCATCGACGTTAGGTTGCCCGCGACCTCGGTGCTGAGCGTGGATGCACAGGCGGCGACCACCAGTCCGGTAAGCAGCGTCGAGCGATACGGCGTCTGATACTTGGGATGAACCTGGCTGATGCTGGCCGGGAGCAGTCCGTCGCGGCTCATCGCGAAGAAGACGCGCGGCTGACCCATCATCATGACCATGACCACGCTGCCCAGTCCGGCGAGCGCACCCACCGACACCAGCATGACACCCCACGAGACACCGGCACGCGACAGCGCCAGCGTGACCGGCGCGGGGTCTTTGAGCTGAAGGTACGGGACCATGCCGGTCAGCACCGCCGCCACGCCGATGTACAGCACGGTACAGGCGATGAGAGACGCGATGATGCCAATCGGCAGGTCGCGCTGGGCGTTCTTGGCTTCCTCGGACATGGTGGTGACGGCGTCGAAGCCGATGTACGCAAAGAAGATGGTCCCGGCACCTTGGACGATGCCCCACGGGCCAAACGGCATAAACGGCGACCAGTTGGCGCTGTCAACGTGCTGCGCGCCAATGCCCAGGAACAGGAGCACCGCGAAGATCTTCACGAACACAATCGCGGAGGTCGCTCGTACGCTTTCCTTGACGCCGACGATGAGCAGCACGGTGATGAGGCCGACCAGGATGACGGCAGGTACGTTGAAGATGCCGTGGTGGACGACTCCAGCGGCGTCGGTCTGGGTGACCAGATAGCCGTTGACCCACTCGAACGGGAGCTGGATGTGAAAGCCCTTTTCGAGGAAGCGGACGAAGTAGCCAGACCAGGAAATGGCGACGGTGATGGCGCCGACGGCATATTCCAGCACCAGCGCCCAGCCGATGATCCAGGCAAACAGCTCTCCGAGCGTCGCGTAGGCATAGGTGTAGGCGCTACCGGCGACGGGAATCATCGCGGCCATCTCGGCGTAGCACAGACCGGCGAAGGCACAGCCGATTCCCGACAGGACGAACGACAGCACAACGGCAGGACCGGCCTTGGTGGCGGCGGCGTTGCCGGTGAGTGCGAAGATGCCTGCGCCGATGATGGCTCCGATGCCAATCATCGTCAGGTCGAAGGCAGACAGCGAGCGCTTGAGTCGACTTGCCGAGCTCTCTGACTCGGCCATGACTTGACTAATCGACTTGGTGCGAAACAGCGGGGTCGCCACGAATCCTCCTCTTGCCGTGAAGTCACCGTCGAGGGGACTTCAGACCGGGGGAACCTTACATCGGGCGATGGAGGTAGCGACAGAAAATTGCTGGGCGAGGTGTGATTTCTGGCAGGCCGCGTGGTGCGGCGCGTGGGCTAGAAGTCGTCGTCGTCGTCTTTGCCGCCCTTGATCGACTGGAGCAGCGTGAAGGCGGCCTTGACCTTGGGATGGCTCGGGCTGTTGCCGAACATCTGCATGACCTTGCGGCAGTTGGCGCGCGCCTGGGCAGGGTTTTTGGACACCATGCTCTTGGCTTGCGCAAGGAGCTGATCCGCCTGCGCGTCCTTGGCGGGATCGCCACCGGCTGCGGGCTTGGCTGCGGTTGCGCCACCACCACCGGCCTTGGCTGACATCGCAGAGACCTTGCCGCTCAGGAAGCTCGACAGACCGCCACCGAGTCGCCGGTCGGCAGCCGAGGCCGCTTGATAGGCCGCGAGCGCATCCTTGGGGGCAGAGCCTTCGGCCTTGGCGCCACGCTCGGTCTGCGCCTTGACCTCTTGGATGTCCTTGATGGTCGTCGCAGCCTTCGGGTTCTTGCTGGCCTGTAGCGCCGAGATGGCGCCCGCAAAGTCCTTGTTCTTGTACGCTGCCGAGGCCTGCTTGTTGGTGTCGAGGTCGCCACCCGCAGTCGGTGCCGCTTCCACCTTCTTGGGCGGATCGTTTTTCACGACGGGCTTTTCGACGCGCTCAGGCTTTTCGACGCGCTCGGGCTTTTCGACGCGCTCAGGCTTTTCTGGCTCGGCGGCGGCGACCGGCTCTTCGGTCTTGGATCCCGACAGGCGTGCCTTTAGTTCCAGCAGCTCGCTGCTTTCGGGATCGATCTCCAGGCCCTGACGGACGCGATCCATGGCTTCGCCTGAGCTGCTCTTGGCGAGCGAGTTCGCTTCCGATACCAGCGCCTTGATGGCTTCCCGCCGGGCGAGTCGCGCTTGCTGCTGCGCGTCTTCGTACAGCGTCGAGTCCTTGGGAACCTTTTCGAACTCTTTGAGGGCGTCGGCGTAGCTGCGCTTGTCGAGCGCTCGCTTGGCCGCATCGAGCGCCGCTGCCATCTTGGCTTCCGCATCGCACAGCTCGACGTAGCGCTTGAGCACCGCCGAGTCGGGCGCCTTTTCCATCGCCGCCTGGAACGACTTCTTGGCCTCGTCGTAGTGACCGGCGGTGAAGTTCTTGGTGCCGTTTACGTACAGATCCATCACCTGGTCGAGCGCTTTGCCACCACCCGACGAGCGCAGCGCCGAGGTGAGGCCCAGGCCAATCAGACCAACCAGCAGCGCTCCACCGAGCGCGCCCAGGTACATCGTGCGCTTGCGGTTGTCACCGAGGAACGCGAGCGGTCCGCCAGCGGCCCCTTCGCCACCCATCGACATCGACTGAGACGGCATCGCTTGCGGCATGCCAGTCATCATCGGCGGCGACGCAACCGCAGAAGTCGGCGGCGAGAGCTGCGGCGGCATCTGCTGCGGCATAAAGCCACCCGGCTGCGGATAGCCCGACTGCGGAGGATAGCCTCCCATCTGCGGCTGCCCTGCGTACGATGCCATCGGCTGCGACATCATCGGCTGGGGCATCATGGGCTGCTGCATCATGGGCTGCTGCATCATGGGCTGCTGCATCATGGGCTGCTGCATCACCGGCTGAGGCGGCGCTTCTTGCTGCGCGCGTGACGGTGAGTGCTCAAACCGCATCGTCGTGTTGCCGATCTCAATCTGATCGTTGTCGACGAGCTGCCCTTCCGGCTGCCGCTTGCCGTTGACCATGGTGCCGTTTGGCGAGCCCATGTCCTGCATGCGATAGCCGTTGCCCGACATGTGAATTTGCAGGTGCTTTCGCGACACTGCGATGTCGGCGACGATGATCATCTGGTCCGCGCCGCGTCCGATGGTCGTCGAGGTGTGCTTGAGCTCGAAGGTCTTGCCCTGATCGTTGCCGCTGATCACCCGCAAGATGGCGTACTTGCCACCGGGAGGGGCTCCGACCGCGCCACCCGCACCACCGGGAGCACCACCGCCGCCGCCACCCATTCCACCGCCGCCGCCTGGACCCGGTGGCGACATCGAGTACATGTTGACGCTCGGGCGGTCGTGGGCCACCGAAGGGCGTCCCGTCGGAACACCCTCTGGAGGAAAAACAGGGGCAGACTTGGGTTGTGGGTTGGCCGACATCATGCGCAGTGTATCAACTCGACCATCGGCGTTCTAGCGCCGTGATGGAGCAAGCCCTTGATCTGTGCGCTGCGCGGGTCAGTTCGAGGAAGCTGCGAGGGAAGAGATCGGGCAGACACCCGATGGCAGAAGGTACGTTACGGTAGGTCGCCGGGAGACGAGGTGCTGCCCGGTGCGGCCAAGGGCCGTCGGGTTTCGCTGCCGTCTTCCCCGCGAACGAGTAGCTCGATGCGCTGCTCGGTGGCGTCGAGGATGCTGCTGCCCCGTCGCGACAGACGCACGCCGTCTTCAAACAGCGACAGCGCTTGCTCCAGCGGCAGGTTGCCCTGCTCGATGCGTGTGACGATCTTGTGGAGCCGCTCTAGGACTTGATCAAAGCCTAGCTCGCGCTCTTCAGACGGGGGATTGGCGATCTGTTCTTCGGCCATGGCCTGCTTGCGATCATTTCTCCCCCCGGAGACTGGTCTATCGGTCGGTGACGAAGGCTGCGGCTACTGCGTAAAGCCGTAGGTGAAGACTTCGTTCTTGCCGCTCGTCGGAGCCGGGAAGGTCCACGCCGTCGCCTTGATCTTGACGCAGTCGGCAAGGATCGGGTCCTTGTACTCGTCCTTGGTGATGTTGAAGCGGTTCACCTTGCCCGTCGGGTCGATCTCAAACGCCAGCTCCATCTGACCCTTGAGGTTCGGGTTGCGCGCGGCGGCTTCCTGGAAACAGCCCTTCAGGTCGGCGTTGTTCTGCCGAATGAAGTTGATGCCGGTTTCCTTGTAGCTGTGACAGCCAGCGAGGGCGACAAGGGGAAGAGCAATGAGTGCCGAGAGAGAGAGCTTGGTCATCTTCATAAAGAGTGACTTTGCCGATAAAGGCCGGGCTTCGTCAAGATGTCCGCTCGCAGGGACGGGCGGCAAGAGCTGGGCGACAGCGGCTACTTGCGAGATCGGATCGCTTGGTAAAACGCAAAGAGCTTCGTTTCCAGCACGGGCCAGGTGTAGCGATCGGCCACAAGTCGCTGACAGCGAACGGAAAGCTCGGCCTGCTCGGCGTCGGATAGCTGGCACAGGCGCAAGGTCGCCGAAGCGATCGCCTCGGGGGTGGCTTCGACAAAGTGGCCCACCCGCTGCGCATCCAGCAGCTGCCAGGGCGTTGACGAGACCGCGATCACGGGTGTTCCAGCGGCCAGCGCTTCCAGCACCACGATGCCAAAGCTTTCCATGTGGGAAGTCAGCCACAGCGCCGTCGCCTCAGCGAGGAGCTTGGCCTTGTGATCGGGCCCGACCAGGCCCGGAAAGTCGATCGCAGCGGACAGACCGAGCTGGTCGATCTGGGCGCGGAGCGTGTCGAAGTACGCTTGCTCCGATGGCGGCACGGGTCCGGCGATGGTGAGCCGCGCGGTGGGAAGGGTCTTGCGCAGCGCATGGAGCGCGGACACCGCCAGCTCGATCCGCTTGATCGGGACAATGCGCCCGAGCACCACAAGCTGCGGCGGCCTGGGCGAAATCGGGTCCGGCTTGGGCGCTGGCATCGTCATCGCTGCGTGCGGACGAAGGCCGTTTTCGATCTGTACGATCGGCGTGTGCGAGGGCAGGTGGCCGTGCTGCATCAGCTGTCGCAGACCGGCTTCTTCCTGCGAAGACGAGACATGCCAGCCGCCAAGACGCGTGAACAGGGGCCACAGCGTCCGTAGCACCGTGAGCTTGCGACGTCGGCCAGCGCCCGCAGCAAGCGCCCAAGGCATCAGCGATCCGTGCGGCGTGAGCACGGTGGGTTTTCCAGTGAGCGTTGCGCCGAGCAGCCCGAGCAAGCTGGTGCCGCTCCACAGGCCGGAGACATGAACCAGATCGGCAGACGGCAGCTCGCGCCATAGCTGCGTCAGCAGGGCCGGCGCCAGATCCTCACCGAGTCGTACCGGCGCATAAAAGGTCGGCACACCCAGCTCGGACACCCAGCGTCCTGACAGCTCGCGTAGGCGGCTTGGACCGTTGGCGTCGCTGGTCAGCACGCGCACCGAACGCCCCGCCGCCACTTGGGCCAGGCACAGCTCGTACAGCGCGTGAATCGGCCCGCCATAGCCGAGTGCTGGATAAAACGACGGCACGACATGCAGCACACGCAGCGGGGATCGCGAGTCGTGAGGACCGAGCATCAGCGCCCCATACCGCAGCTTCGACTGGCTCGCAACGATTTGACGCTCCGGTGGTCCGACGGGCAACCGCAGAGATCGGGAAAATGTGGAAGTCTGGCTCTCAAAATGCTGTTGTTTTTGTAAGTCAAATTTCTTTAAACTGGCCGGGTCAAATCGCGAAGGAGCAAGTTTGGCATGGCCTGTCAGCCCCGGAGTCTGAGCGTTCACGACCTGGTCGCTTTTGATGTGGTGCCGAGCCTGGTGTCTGCGGCTCGGTTGTCCGGCCTGTCGGAGCTGTTTCCTTTGCAAGAGCGAGCGGTGCGGAGCGGGCTGTTGACTTCGCCAAGCGGCTCGCTGCCGGATCTGGTGCTGCTGGGACGGGCGGGACAAGGCAAGCGCAGCATCTGCGATCTGGCCGCCGCGCATCATGCGCACAGCGGACACAAGGTGCTGCTCGTCTGTGCCAGCCAGCAAGCGGTGGCGCGCTGTGTGCGTCGTCTGTCGGTGTATACAGGTCTGCGGGTGGGCGAGATCGCGCTTCCGAGTGACCTGCACCGGCTGGACATCGCGGTGGCGGACTTGCAGCGGGCCGATCGCTTGCTGCGCAGCAGAGAGCCTGAGCGGCTTGGTCTTGGCTTTCTGATCTGTGAGGAGCTGGAGTCGCTGGTCGAGTCGGATGCTGGCGAGCTGTGGCCACAGCTGCTGCTGCGCTGTCAGGCGCTGAAGGCCGAGCTACCGCTGCGACTGCTCTTGTCGTGTGAAGATGGACGGCTGGCCGAAAAGGTGGCGCGGGTGCTGCGGGCGAGCCTGATCCGTGATGAGCGCTGCGAGCCAGTGGGCACAGAGCCGACCTCGCTTCTGCGGGCGCGGGCCCTTGTGAAGCTGCGCGGTGGACTGCTGGCAAGACGCGAAGGCGCTTCGCTACCCGTGGCGGTTCACGCGGTGCGACCACACTGACGAATCTGCGATTGATGTACGGGACGTAGCGCGGCAGTCGGCAGTCGTTGACGGAGTGCGGATGGCTCTCTAAGCTTTACGTACTTTGCGCCAGGATGCCGACATGACAGAAGCTGCCCCGACGACTCCCTCCACGAGCGATGCCTATCAGACGACCCCCCTTCGCAGCGTGGACGAGCTGATTGCGCACTTTGAACGAGGCTGTAAAACCGGTCCGCTGCGCATCGGCCTGGAGCACGAAAAGATCGGCATGGCGATCGATGAAGACGGTGGCGTGCGACCCGTTCCGTATTCCGATCTACCCGGTCGTCCGCAGATTCGCGCGCTGTTTGAAGGTCTGGGCCAAGCGGAAGGCAGCGAGGCCGTCAAAGAAGGCGAAAACACCATCGCGCTCAAGCGTCACGATGGATCGATCACGCTGGAGCCGGGCGGTCAGTTCGAGCTGTCGGCGCGCGCGTTTGAGCTGGATACCGAGTGTGCCGATGATCTCGATGCGCACTTGCGAGAGCTTCTGCCGCTGTCGGATCGGCTGTCGATTGCGTTCGTCGGGGTAGGCTTTCGCCCGCTCGGAACGTGGAGCGACGTGCCGTGGATGCCCAAGGGCCGCTACAACATCATGCGCGAGTATCTGCCGACGCGCGGCACGCTCGGCGTCGAGATGATGAAGCGTACGGCGACGGTGCAGGCCAACCTGGACTACGTAAGTGAATCCGACGCGGTGGCGAAGATGCGGGTCGGGCTCGGGCTGGGACCGCTGGTGACGGCGCTGTATGCTGCGTCGCCGCTCGTCGATGGCAAGCCGAGCGAGTACAAGAGCTATCGCGCGAGCTGCTGGCTGGATACCGACAACGATCGCTGTGGCGTGCTGCCGTTTATGTTTCGGGAAGGCGCGGGCTTTGCCGACTACGCAGAGTACGCGCTGGATGTGCCGATGTTCTTTGTCTATCGGCACGGCACGTATCATCCGGCGGGCGGCATGACGTTCCGGCGCTTCATGGCCGAAGGCTTCCACGGTGAGCGCGCAACGCTGAAAGACTGGGAGACGCACCTTTCGACGCTGTTTCCCGATGCGCGACTGAAGCAGTACGTCGAGCTGCGGACGGCGGATGCGGGTCCGCTGTCTCATGTTCGGGCGCTGCCGTCGCTGTGGCGTGGTCTGTTTTATAGCCAGTCGTCGCTTCATGCGGCGTGGAAGCTGGTTGCGGACTGGACCGACGAAGAGCGCGTGACGCTGCGGGCCGAAGTTCCCACGCAGGGCTACGACGCGCAGGTGCGCGGTCAGTCGATCGGGCCGCTCGTCGAAGAGATGGTGCGCATCGCGATGGCCGGTCTGCGAGAGCTGGGCAGTGACGGCGGGGTCCGACTGCTAGAGCCGCTCTTGGAGATGGCCAGAGCGCGTCGCTGTCCGGCGGATGACATCCTTGCGGCGTGGCACGAAGTGGGTGGAAGCCCGCGCGCGTTCGTTGAAAAGACGCGGATACGGATCGACTGATGGCAGACAGTGAGCGGCTGGTCGCGCTGAGCGACTGGAAGCAGCATGTGCGACGGACGTCGGAAGGCTATTACGAGCTTTCGACGGAAGATACCGGGGGCGTTCCGGTTCGGCTGTTTCTGACGCCGAAGCTCTTGGCCGACGCGGAAACGATGCTGTATCGCCAGATCGTGAACGCGACGCGCTTTCCGGGCGTCAAGCTGGTGGCGATCACACCGGACTCCCACTACGGCTACGGGGTTCCCGTCGGCTGCGTGATCTTGACGGACGCAAGCCACGGCGCGGTGGCGATGGGCCCGGTGGGCTTTGACATCGGCTGCGGGATGATGAGCGCTCAGTCGGATGTGCTGGCGGAGCAGGCCACGCCGGACAAGCGTCGCGAGTTCAATCGCGCTGTGATGGAGCGCGTCGAGATGGGGCAGGGCGGTCGCAGTACGCGGCTGCGCAACCTGGATACGCGAGAGTTTAACGAGCTGATTCGCGGCGGCGCGGAGTATTACGTCGACAAGTTCGGTGCCAGCTTCGATCGCAGTCGGGCCGAGCGCCATCGCATTCCCGTCGATGACTCCTGGGATGTGCCGTGGGGCAAGCAAGGTCGGCCCGAGCGAGGTGTGACGCAGCTTGGATCGCTCGGCGGTGGCAATCACTTCATTGAGCTTCAGCGATCGGAACAGACCGGCACGCTGTTTGTGCAGGTTCACACTGGCAGTCGCGGCTTTGGTCACGGCCTGGCGACGAACTACTTCGAGCTGGCGCGCGCCGAAAAGCCGGACAAGATTCGCGACATCGATCTGGGCTACTTCACGCCCGACTCGAAGCACTATCGCAGCTACTTAAATGCCGTCGCTGCGGGCGGTAACTTTGCGATCCTAAACCGGCTGGTCATCTTCGAGGAGATCGCCGCCGCGTTCAAGCAAGTGTTCCGTCGCGATCTCGAGCTGGTCTACGAGATCAGCCACAACTTGGTGCAGAAGGAATGGCATCCCGAGTTTGGCGACGTGCTGGTGCATCGCAAAGGGGCGACGCGCGCGTTTCCGGCGGGACATCCGGCGCTGCAAGGGACGATGTGGGAACAGACGGGACATCCGGTGCTGATTCCCGGTAGCAACAAAGACTACTCGTTTATCTTGCGACCGAAGGCGAGTGCGGCGCTGTCGGGCTTTTCGGTCAACCACGGGGCGGGACGGCAGCTGTCGCGATCCGAGGCGTATCGGCGGCTGTCGCAGAAGTCGATCGATGCGGAATACCGAGACGCGGGGATCTTGGTAAACCTCGACGGACGGGTTCCGCTCGACGAGGCTGCGGCGTGTTACAAGTCGTCCAAGGACGTGGTGCAAGCGGTGCTCGATGCGAACTTGGCGGAAGTCGAGCATGAGCTGTGGCCGCTGTCGTCGCTGAAAGGCACCGACGATCGCCACGGTCAGCGCAAGCAGCAAAAGAAGCAGCAGGAAAAGCAAGAGCGACGGTCCGAGCGCAGGCAAGACGCAAGCTGGCAGCGCTTCCTGGTAGATGCTGACGGAAGCGATGATGATCCCGATGGCAGTGACGGCGGCGGCAGCGGCGAAGGTGGTGGCGAAGGCTCGAGCGATCCCAGCTCGCATCACTACTAGCGGCGATCTTCCGTCAGCGCGGGTCGGTGGCGTGGTAAAATGGTCAGACGCTCACCATGTCTACAGCCTACCAGCGCCTGCTATCAGCCTGTGTGTCTGCCTCACTGCTTGTGTCACTGACGGCTCCGGTTTCTGCGCGCAAGCCTGCGCCAAAGCCCGTCGAAGCACCGCCTGTGGCAAAGCCTGAAGAAGCCAAGCCTGCGACGCCTGCTCCGACGCCAGCTCCGGCGGCAAGTCCCAGCCCAGCGGCTGCACCCGCGCCTGCACCTGCTGCCGATCCAGCGGTCAGCTCTGTCAAGGAACAAGCGGCGCGTGAACACTTCATGCGCGGCGTCGAGCTGTATACGCAAGGCAGCTATGCCAACGCGTGGCTGGAGTTTACGTCGGCGTATCAGCTTGTGCCGAAGACGGCGCTGCTGAACAACATGGCGCGCTGCGAGGTGCGAATCGGTCGTCCCGTCGAAGCGCTTCAGCACTTTAAGCGCTACATCGCGGTCAATCCCGACGATCCCGATGGAACGTACATTCGACAGGAGATCGCGCGGCTCGAAGGGGAAGTCGGTCGTCGAGGCAGTGCGGTCGAAAGTGAGAGCCGAGCGGGTGCATCAGACGTGGTGGCGACGACCCCAGTGCGGCGAACGCCGGTCGCGAGCCTGATCGTCGGTGGCTTCACGGTGGGCCTGTTGTCGGCGGGCGCGATCACGCTGGGTCTAGTGGGCAGTCGGGTCTCGACGCTGCAGACGCAGTGTTCGCCGGTCTGTCCGAGCGCCGATGTGTCGGTGCTACAGCAGCAGTCGTATGCAGGCTACGGACTGCTTGGAGCGGCTGCGCTGGGGGCGGCTGCGACGGGGATTCTTCTATATTTCGAAGTAGGCAAGAAGCGAGAGAGCAACTTTAAGCCGATTGCGACGCTGCGCTCGCTGTCTCCGCTGTATGTGACGAGGAGTTACTAAATGAAAAAATTTACCCTTATTGCGCTGTTTTCCGTCGCTGTCAGCGCTGGATGTTGGGACTTTGATGCGCTGAGCAATGGTCAGCTGTTGAGCGACGCGGGAACGCCGCTCGACCTGACGATGTGCCCCAAGACACCGAACAACCTGCAAGAAGACTGTCTGAACCCCGAAGCGGATGTGAACAACAACTGCTTGCCGGGCTGCTTGGACCCAACGTGCTCGACGCACAGCAACTGTCTGGCGTCGAAGTCCACCTATCGCGGAACCGGCTCGGTTCGGACCGCCGCGTCGGGATGTTCTGGGGAAACCACCATCCACCAGAGCCTGGGGGCGCAGAGCTGTACCAACGCGTGCCCAGTGACAAACTGCAACAGCGGAACCTGCACGGGCGCGATCACGCTCTATGACCAGACGGCGTGCGCGGGCACGGGCGTCAAGGTCAGCTTCCCACCTGCGCAGGCGTGTAGCACGGTGTCGGTGGCGAACTCGGCGGCTCCGTCGGTGAAGCTGGACAAGTTCACGGCGGGTGGCTGTACGCCCAAGCAGACGACGGTGAGCATCGCGCCAACCTGGGCCAGCGACAGCTTCCTGTGTGAAAACAAAGGCCAGAACGGGCTGTTTGTCGATCTGGTCAAGAGCAACGACTGCTTGGTGTTCGACGGGGACGCGACCTGTCCGGCGGACACGTTCAAGAACAAGCAGACGTTTTTCACGACCACGACGGGCATGGTGACGTGTACGTGCTCGTGTTCGATTGCGGCGGGAGCTTGTGCGATAAACGGCGGTCAGGTGCGGGTGTCGGACAGCAACTCATGTCAGACGGGCGGCACCAACAAGAACATGAACGTTGCGATGGATACCGCGTGTCTGGACATCAAAGACGGTACGACGACGCTGGCGTTTACCCCGAAGGCTGTAAACTTTGCCGCCGTCGCCGCTTGTCAGTCGGCGGGAGCGGTCACGTCGACACCGAATCCGTCGGGACAGCTCACACTCTGCTGCAAGTAGCGGCTACTTGATCTCGCGCTGAGACTGCTCGGCGTGTCCACCCAGCTCTCTGCAAGTGACGATCGTGCGCGTGAAGATGCGTGCGAGCTGATGACTTTTGACCTTGTCCAGCTCGAGCGCTTCTTTGAGCTTGGCGATCGTCTCGGGCGAGCTGTCTTTGACGCGCATCACCAGCCCGGACACGCGACCGCGAACGGGCACTTTGCCGAGCGGAGGAAACTCGACCTGCTGCACGGGCTTGCCTTTGGGTCCGGGCACGGGCGCAAGCGACACGATGTCGCTCAGCGGATTTCCGTCGGCATCGAGCAGGACCGCCAGCGAAACCAGGCTGCTGCTGAGCGGCGACGAGTGATCCACACGCAGCAGCAGCGGCTTGTCGATCGTCACAAAGCCAGAGTTTGCCTGCGGAGGAATCGTGCTGAGCGACACCGCAAACCGACGATGCTGACTGCTGCGCAGACCCATGATCGCGAGCCCAGCGATCGTCAGCATCGTGATGATCAGCACAATCATAAAGCGCTGGCCGGAAAAGACCGGAGCGCGATAGCCAGTCACTTCACTGTTTGCGGAGCCACTGGCATCGGACGAAGGGAAAGACATAGGCTTTCCTTACCACAATCGGCAGCTACTTCGCAGACAGCTCGACGAAGTCTCGTCGCCACGCAGCCAGCTCATGAAGCAGATACGCGCGCTGCTTGGCGGTCAAGGTCTTGTCGACGCGCAGCACCAGCTGGTTGTAGAGCGCTTGCTGACGCTGCTCGTTTTGCTGATAGTCGGGCGTTGGGTTGGTCTGACGGGTTGTAAACCAGTGATGGATCATCGACGACAGCGCTGCGGGCGGCGTCCGTTGGCGAATCGCATCGAGCAGGCTGGCACGGCTCTTTCGCGTGGCTTCTCGGCGCTTTCGTTCTTCGTCTCGATCTTGATGGTGAAAGGACGCAAAGATGGCAAGCTGCTCGTCGGTGTAGCTGCCGAGCCAGGTCTTGAGCGTCTTCTTGGTATTTTCCAGTCGGTAGGCGTAGTACTTGTCGTCGGACTGATCGAGCCGCTCGAAGCGCTCTTTTTCGGACTTTTCCAGCTTCTGGTTGGCGTGCGCAAGCTGCTCCTCGCTGAGGTGTGACAGCATTTCTGCCGACGGTGGCGCGAGCTTTTCCGCCAGCCGTGCAATCGCATCGTCACCTTGCTGCTGAAGCCAGCGCAGATCGTCTTCGCTCATGCCGTCGCGCAGTCGCTCGCTGAGCCCGTCGATGAGCTGAATGTAACGCGGTAGCTCTTCGCGACGATGCCACTTGTGAAGCTCACGGACAAAGCGCTCAGTGGCGGCCTTGTCTGAGCCTCGTAGGTCGAAGGTGTCAACCATGCGACTTGTGACGAATCGACCGGCCAGGTCATATCCCACTTTGCGCAAGCTACATCCCGACGACAGCAGTGCGAAGACCAGCCAACAAATCAGTCCGACGACCCGACGAAGCTGCATGGCCTACATCCTAGCGCTAGGTCGCAGGTTGTGCCGGGGCAAAAAAATTGCTCGGGACAGATGGGTCGCTACCATTCGCCGTCATGGGAGCACTGTCGGGTGGGATTACGTTGCGGCGTTACCGAGTAAACGGAAGCGCCCCGAAGGATTTCAAAGAAGCCTACGAAAAGAACGTGCGCGCACACGTCCTGGTCCCGATTAACGTCGATGGCAATGAGGACCGCAGCCTCGGCTGGGCCAGCATGTTCGACGAAAACGACCTGGATCTGTCGTTCGATAAGTTCTTTTTCGAAGGCCACATCATGCTGTCGCTGCGTCAGGACACGCTCAAGCCTCCGGGGGCGATGGTGAAGCGACTGCTCAAGCAGCGTCAGCAGCGCATCGAGTCGGAGCGCGGTCAGATTCTGTCGGCAGCGGCGCTGCGCGATCTGAAAGCGATCCTGGTGGCCGAGCTGCGCAAGACGACGCCTCCGAAGGTGCGCACCGTCGATGTGGTCTGGAACCTGGACGAGCAGCGGCTGGCGATTTACTCGCATGCCAAGTCGATGAACGAAGCGCTGCTCGCGCTGTTTTCGCAGACGTTTAACCTGGGGCTGGACATCGAAGGTCCGGCGCTGTGGGCCAAAGAACAGAGCGAGCACGACACCAAGCAGGTGGCGCAGCTCAAGTCCGCGCGTCCGACGATGGAGCTTCTGCACGGCTTTGTAGGACTGCGTCCAACACCACACGGTCATGAAGAAGGCGCAGCCTTGGCGAGCGCGCTGCGTGGCGAGCTTTCGCAAGGAGCATAAGAGATGGCAGCCCCGAAAAAAGGCCGTGAGCCGAGCCTGGCTGATCAGATTGCCGCCTCGGGTGAGACGGAAGTCAGCAAGACCGAGCTGTCGCTGCGTGACGATGTCGCGGATCAGCGCTTCCTGGGACGGGAGTTTCTGACCTGGCTGGTCTATTTCTGCGACGAAGAAAGCGACGGCGGACAGTTCGCTGGAACCGATCGCGTGGCGCCGTTTCGGATGCGAATTGGCGAGCGTGCGGTGCTGCGTGCGCTCGGTGATGCGACGGGAGAGATCGCAGCGCGTGGGCCCGCGACGGGACATAGCTCAGATGTGCGCTATGCGATCGCCGGTGGCCTGACGGTGCGTGAGCTGGATCTGATCCTCGAGCGCGACGAGCGACTGTGGATGGCGACGGTGAATGCCGAGCACTTCGACCTCAAGCGGGTGAAGCTGCCGGAGCTGCTCAGCGAAGAAGACAGCGAGAAAGTGAGTGAGCGTCTGTCGCTGATCGCCGATCTCGACGGAATGCTAAAAGCGGCGTTCGCGGTGTTTTTGCACGATCGTCTGAGCAATCGCTGGCAAAAGCAGACCATTCCGTCGCTGCGTGACTGGCTGAAGCGATCGATTTTGGAAGAAAAGTACCTGGCGCGGGAAGCGTAAGCGGGGAAGCCGTCTCTCGCTCAGACGGAGCGAGAACGGGAGCTTGTGCTACGGCTCGCGGGTCATGTCGGCCCGCATGTGGTGCAGCATGTTGTTCTTCGGGCTGTTGTGCTTGATCGTGCCTTCTTCGATGGTGTCGTGGTAGCGATCCAGCTCCGCGTTCACCTTCTTGAGCAGGTCGCTCTTTTCACGGTGCGGCAGAAACGCGCTCTTGAAGCCAGCGACGATCACATCCTTCAGGTCTTCGAGCGTGAAGCCGTAGTGCTCGTGACAGAGCAGCAACTCGCGGCTCACCGTCGTGTTGGTGACGAGCCGGTTGTCGGTGTTGATCGTACAGCGCAGGCCGTAGGTGTAATAAAACGGAAGCGGGTGCGTCTCGAAGCTGTCAGCAGCGCCGGTCTGGATGTTCGAGCTGAGGCAGACCTCGAGCGGGATGCGGTGATCGCACAGGTAGTTGAGCAGATCGCCGTTTTCGCGCAGGCGGGTGCCGTGGCCGATGCGGTGTGCGCCGCAGTAGTGAATCGCTTGGGCGATCGACTCGGGGCCGTAGGCTTCCCCGGCGTGCGCGGTGCAGTTGACGTTGTTGTCGAGGATGAGCTGAAACGCCTGCTTGTGTGCTTTGGCGGGATAGTTCAGCTCGGCGCCTGCGAGGTCAAAGGCAACGACGCCACGGTTCTTGAATGCGACGCACAGCTCGGCCATTCGCAGCGACGAATCTGCCGACGACGAACGAATGCCGCAGAGGATCACGCCAGTGCGGATTCCGAAGTCTCGCTCGGCGGCGCGCAGACCTTGCAGCACTGACTCGACGATCTGCGTCAGGCTCAGTCCGGCCCGTGTGTGCAGCATCGGAGAGTAGCGCACCTCGAGATACCAGACATTTTCGCGATGACAGTCTTCGGCCAGCTCGTAGGCGGCGCGAAACAGCGCTTCTTCCGTCTGAAGGACCGCCAGCGTGATGTCAAATGCCTTCAGATAGTCTTCCAGCGATCGATGACCCATGCCCGCGTACACGTACGGCATCAGGCCTTCGGGTGTGTCAGCGGGAAGCCGAACGCCCTGCTTCTTGGCGAGATCGAGGATGGTCGACAGCCGCAGCGAGCCGTCTAGGTGACAGTGAAGGTCGGTCTTGGGCAGTTTTTCGATGAGATCAAGTGACAGCGGCATGGCCCAACGTAGCGCAAGAGCCGGGCCGAGCAAAGAGCACTTGTTATTCGACGGTGATGAACTGACCGTTTTGCAGGACGAGGCCGTTTCGCTGACACAGCTCCGCCAGAAGCTGCTTGTGCTCTGCGGATGCCAGGTGCGCGTACGCTTTGCTGGCGATCTGCGCGTTGTGAATCGAGCACGCTGCCGATCCGACGAACCGCCACGAGTCGATGACGTGTGGACCGGGCTTTTCCGCCGCTTGCAGGGCCAGATCGACGGCACGTTCGCGCTCGCCGGTGACGTAGGCCTTCTTGGCTTCAGCCATGACCTCTTCCGGGGTCTTTTCGGCGGGCTTGGGCGGCTCTGCGGGCTTGGCGGGCTCGGGCGGCTTGCTGTCCGCTACGCTGCCACCGGGTCCGCTTGGATCGCGCGTCGGCTCGCTGGGCGTCGTCACAGCCGGAGTCGTTGCCTGCGTCGCGGGCCGTGCGACCGCTGGTGCAGGTGCTGGGGTCGCGCCGGGCTGGGTCTTGGCGACGACCATTCCCGGTTGAGCGGGCACGGTGGCAGGACCGACCGGCGCAGCGGCCACGGGAGCAGGCTTTTGCGGTGCAATCGCACCCACCGCAGCTGCCGCAGAGTCCGACGGGAGATCGGCCCCGCGAAGCTGAAGTCCAACATCACGAACGACCGGCGTCGGGTGTGCGGCGTCTGGCACCTGCGCGACGACGGTCGGTGCGGCCAGATCGGGCATGATCGGCTGAACGACCGGCGGCGGTGGAACGGGCTGCTGCGTGACGACCGGCTCGGGCGGCTTGCTGGCTGGCTTGCGAATCGCGACGACCGCGATGAGTGCCAGCAGGACGACCACCACGGCACCACCGCCCAAGATGATCGGGAGCTGCGAGGTCTGCCGAGGCACCTGCATCGGCGGCGGCGTCTTTTCAAACAGGCTCGGTGGTGCAGCCAGCGCGGGAATCGGCGCTTGCGGAGGCCGTGAGCGAGCGATCGGTCGCGCCGAAACAGGCGGCTGCGCAGGCGGCGGGGTCGGTGCTGCGGGTGGCTTGATCTCTGGCGGTGGGGCAGGCGGTGCAGGCGGCGGCGCAACGATCCGTCCCGACGGAGGATTGGCGCGAGCCACCAGGTTTTCGGGCACGCTGTCCGGCACACCGCTGCTCGGCGTCTTGGGGCTTATCGCACGGACAAAATCGAGCGTCGTTTCGTAGCGATCTTCCCGTCGCCGTGCCATGCCGCGATGAATCGCTGCGACGACATGCGGCGGCAGATCCGGCATCAGCTTCCCGAGCGGCTTTGGCGCTTCATTGATGATGCGCTCCATCAGCTCTTCGGGGGTTCCTTCGTCAAACGGCGACTTGCCCGACAGCAGCCGATACGACAGCGCCGCGAGCGCCCACTGATCGGCACGACCATCGACGGGCGCACCTTCTTGCAGAAGCTCTGGCGCGTTATACACCGTCGGTGGAAGCTCTCGGCTGCTTCCCGGCGGACGACGGAAACAGGCCAAGCCAAAGTCGGTGATCTTGGTGGTTTCAACGACGCGATCGCCTAGATCGTGACGAACCAAGAAGATGTTTTCGGGTCGCAGGTTGCGATGGACGATGCCCGATCGGTGGGCTGCATGCAGCGCAGATCCAACCTGCGAGAGCAGATCCATCGTCTGTGCAAACGGCAGCGTCTCTTTGTGCTTCAGTCGCTGCGCCAGGCTTTCGCCTTCGAGCAGATCCATCACAAAGAACGGCACTCCGCTTTCATCGCGATCGAAGTCGGTGATCGGCAAGATGTGCGGGTGACGCAGCGTCGCGATCAGACGGGCTTCATCCTGAAACCGCTGATAGACATCGGCGCTGGCAGCTAGCCGACGGTGGAGCACTTTGACTGCATAGAGTCCTCCAGAGCGAACGTGGCGAGCGACATACACGGTTCCGACGCTACCGGCCCCGAGGAAACGCTCAATGCGATAGGTCTTGGCCAGGACTTCGCCGACGATGTTCTTGTCTCTGGTGGTCATGGCAGATGGTGGTGCCATCTTACCGTAGTTCGTTTCAGCATCCCATCTAGAAGCCTCTACCTTTTGTGAACTTGGTTCAAAAACTAAGCAGTTCAAATCACAAAAGAAATTGTTCGGGAATTGGTTTGCATGGTCCGATATTGGGATGCTAAAGTCGCACCATGGCAAACTCTTCAAAGACTGATGGGGGCGAGGGGCGGCGTCGAACGAGCCGTGTCCTGCCGCTTCTACCGCTGCGCGACATCGTGGTGTTTCCCAGCATGGTGGTTCCGCTGTCAGTGGGGCGCGAAAAGTCGATCCAAGCGCTCGAGCAGGCAGTGGCCAAAGACAAGCTGATTGTCATGTGTGCGCAGAAGCGTGCGCGTACGCAAGATCCCGAAGCGGCAGACATTTTTTCGGTCGGAACGCTGGGAGAAGTGATTCAGCTTCTGCGGCTGCCGGACGGAACGGTCAAGGTTCTGCTGGAAGGCAAAAAGCGCGTGAAGGTGCGTCGCTTCGTCGGTGGCGATACCTTCTTGGCGGTCGAAGCCGATGAAGTGATGGAGCCAGAAGAGATCGGTCCCGACGTGATGGTGCTGATGGAAAAGGTCCAAGAGGCCTTTTCGACGTACATCAAGCTGAGCCGTCGGATTCCGCAAGAGATCGTGGGATCGACGGAGACGATCGAGGAGCCGGGACGACTGGCGGATACAGTGATTCCGTCGCTCCAGCTCAAGCTTGCGGACAAGCAGATGCTGCTGGAGATCGAGTCGCCGCTCGCGCGACTGACCAAGCTGTTGGAGCTGCTTCAGTCGGAGCTTGAGGTTCTTCAGGTCGAAAAGAAGATCCGCAGTCGCGTCAAAAAGCAGATGTCTCGCTCGCAGAAGGATCTGTATCTGAACGAGCAGATGCAGGCGATCCAGAAAGAGCTGGGCGAGCGCGACGAGTTTAAAAACGAGCTGACGGAGATCGAAGAAAAGATCCGCAGCAAGAAGATGTCGCGGGAAGCGCAGCTCAAGCTTCGCAAAGAGCTTCGCAAGCTGAAGCTGATGAGCCCGATGAGCGCCGAAGCGACGGTGGTGCGCAACTACATCGACTGGGTGCTGTCGCTGCCGTGGGAAGAACGGACGCAAGACAAGCTCAACATCAAGGAAGCAGAGAGCATCCTGACCGAGGACCACTACGGTCTACAGAAGGTCAAAGAGCGCATCATCGAGTACTTGGCGGTGCAGGCGCTTGTGAAGAAGCTGAAGGGGCCGATCTTGTGTCTCGTCGGACCGCCGGGCGTGGGCAAGACCTCGCTGGCGAAGTCGATTGCACGAGCGACAGGACGACGCTTTGTGCGGCTGTCTTTGGGCGGCGTGCGAGACGAAGCAGAGATTCGCGGTCATCGTCGGACGTATATCGGTGCGATGCCGGGCAAGATCATCCAGAGCCTGAAGAAAGCGGGCAGCAACAACCCGGTGATGCTGCTCGATGAGGTCGATAAGATGTCGACCGACTTCCGAGGCGATCCGTCGGCGGCGCTGTTGGAAGTGCTCGATCCAGAGCAGAACGCTGCGTTTGTCGATCACTACCTGGATCTCGACTACGACCTGTCGGATGTGATGTTCATCGCGACGGCGAACAACCTGCACTCGATTCCGCTGCCGCTTCAGGATCGGATGGAGATCATCCACCTGCCGGGCTACACCGAGTGGGAAAAGCTCGCGATTGCGCAGCAGTACCTGATTCCCAAAGAGCGCGAGCTAAACGGAATCTCGAATGTAAAGATGGATGTGACCGCCGACACGGTGCGTGCGGTGATCCATCACTACACCAAGGAAGCCGGTGTGCGTGGTCTGGAGCGCGAGGTCTCGACGATCTGCCGCAAGGTGGCGCGCGAGGTGGTGCAAAAGACCCACAGTGGCAAGACGGCAGAGTCGCTGCGCTTCCGCATCACGCAGCAGAACCTTCAGAAGTATCTGGGTGTGCCGCGCTATCGATCCAGTCGCGTCGAAGAGCGAGACGAAGTCGGTCTGTCGAACGGCCTGGCGGTGACGATGTTCGGTGGCGAGCTTCTGGCGACGGAAGTGAGCGTGGTTCCGGGCAAAGGAAAGCTGGTGCTGACCGGCAAGCTCGGCGAAGTGATGCAAGAGTCTGCGCAGGCCGCGATGAGCTATGTCCGCTCGCGCGCCGATGCGCTGGGACTGGAGCGCGACTTTTATCAAAAGGTCGATGTTCACGTTCACTTCCCCGAAGGTGCGGTGCCCAAAGACGGTCCGTCCGCCGGTATCACGATGGTGACGAGCTTGGTGTCCGCGCTGCTGCGGGTTCCGGTTCGTCGTGATGTGGCGATGACGGGAGAAGTGACGCTGCGGGGTCGCGTGCTGCCAATTGGCGGCGTCAAAGACAAGATCCTGGCGGCGCATCGCGCGGGCATCTTTACCTGCATCATCCCGAGTGAAAACGAAAAGGATCTGAAGGAAATTCCGCCCAAGGTGCTGCGTGAGATGAAGATCATCCCGGCAGAGCACATGGACGCAGTGCTGCGAAACGCGCTGGCGCTGAGCGATCCGGCGAAGTTTCTGACCGAGCCGTCACAGTCGGTGGACTGGCGCAGCGGACACTCCAGCGACAGCGTTCAGTAGTCCTTCCGTAGAGCCAATATGAAGCAGATGAAAGGCTTCATATTGGTGTCCTCTTCGATCCGCAGACTGCATCCCTTCCCGACGCGCAGATCGATTCCCAAGCACACAAACAGACACTCACTCCGTAGCGAACAAAGGCTACGGAGCGGAGTCTGTCTGTGCGCTGTGCGTGCTTACTTGCCGATCAGGCGACGCAGCTTCTGACGATCACTTTCAAACGTCAGCGACGAGGTCATCTGCATAAAGTTCTGCGGATCGACCGCGCGCGGATACAGGGCCGAGCCAATCTTGACCTGATCATCACCAAACGATGAGGTCTTCATCAGCTGAACGATCTGCTCGCAGGTGAAGTAGTAGCCCGACTTGGCGAGGTCGCGAACGTAGTTCTGCTTTTCATCGCTGAACGACAGACGCTGAAGTCCCGACAGCAGCGAGCCAAACTGGGAAGGCGGAACCGGCATGACCTGCGGCTGCTGATAGACCGGCGGCTGATATCCCGGTGGTGGATACGACGGCTGCTGATAAACCGGCGGCGGCGTCGCGGGCTGCTGATAAACCGGCGGCTGGGGCTGCTGATAAACCGGCGGCGGAGTGACCGGCGGCTGATAAACCGGCGGAGATGGCTGCGACGGCTGCTGATAAACCGGCGGCGCAGACGGAACCGAGTTCGGATCAAACGGATCCCAGACGGGACCGCGATAGACCGGCGGCTGATATCCAACCGGCGGACGATAGTCGCGCGGCACCGGAACGGCCTGGAACGGACCGAACTTTTGCATCAGCTGCTCCAGACGCTGACGCATGTGCTCGATGCTGCCTGCGACGCGATACAGCACATCGGGATCGCGATCAAACGATCGGCTGTTCAGCGCGGCCATGTTGTACAGGCCTTCCATCGCCGAGCGTCCAGCTTGATGCAGGTGTTCCTGATTGGACAGCACGCGCAGCAGGTTGATGCGAACCGCCACCACTTGCTGATGGATCTGTTGGCCGACGCGCTGGTCATCGCGCTCGCCGTTGAATGCTTCGATCTGAGCCAGATCAACAAGCAGCGCATGAACGCCTGGACGTCGGATCGGACGTGCTTCGGTGGTCGGAACGGTCAGGGTACTGATCGACATCGGCAGCACGCCGAGCGCCAGACCAAGCAGCCAAGTGCGAGATCGCATGAGAGGTTCTCCTTCAGAAAGACGAATAAAACGTTCGTACTGGGTGATGTGACGATACCGCGCCTTCCTTTCTTCAGTAAATGACATGCTGCGTCGCACTGTCGTCTCTGGGCGTACAAGAAGGTCTGGCTGCGAGGTTTGCGGACCTGGCTGGGCCGCGCGCGAAGGCGAGTGCTTGGGCTGATCGGCGGACGAATGCAAAGTAACTTCCGTCGCTGACGCTTGCTTGACTTTGGATGGCTTCACTTGACATCGAAGGTTTTGAGCGTACAGTTCTTTCAGAAACTTCTGAAAGTTCAGAACATGACAACCACCGCACAGATGTATCAAGAGGCAGAGCAGCTCATTGCCGATGCGGTCGGTGATGTGATCGAACACTGGGGCTTTCGCAAAGCGCTCGGTCGGGTCTGGACGGTGCTGTATCTGGCGGGTGAGCCGCTGTCGGCATCGGAGCTGACCGAGCGACTGTCGATGTCTTCCGGCGCGATGAGCATGACGCTCAAAGAGCTTCAGGAATGGGCGGTGGTTCGTCGGGTTGGGCGTCCCGGTGAGCGTCGCGAGTTCTTCGAAGCAGAGACGGATCTGTGGAAGATGATCTCGAAAGTGGTCGCAGAGCGCGAGCGCTTTTGGGTTCGCAGCGTGCGTGAGCGCGTGGAGCAAGCGTGCGCAATTCTGAAGGTTGTTCCGACGGATGAAGGACGCGGTGCGCTCACCAAAGCGAAGCTGCTCTTGTCGTTTGCGCAGCTTGCAGAAGGTGTGATCGATCGCTTCTTGGCCTCGCGGCGCGCGGACTTTTCAGGCTTCGGTCTTCTCGAAAAAACGCCAAAGGTAGCTGGACCCGAAAAGCGGTAACGAACCGCTCTCTTCCTTGATGGGTTGGTGAAACGTGGACGCGGAATCACAAGTTCCTAAATCAGTAGATGCAAGCAAAGATGTGCTTTCGATTTTGTCGACCGTCTCTGCGAAGCACAAAGTAGAGACGCTGGCGACGACGCTTTCGCAGCTTCGGCGCTGGATGGGTTCCGATCTGCTGGAAGTAGAAGAAGGTCTGAGCGCGATTGAGCATCGGAATACACCGATGCACGAAAGCTCGCGACACCTTCTCGGACAGAAAGGAAAGCGACTCCGTCCGCTCTGTGTGGCGCTGGCTTCGCGGGTGGGAAGTGGCTTTGGAGATGCGGCGCGCGAGCTGGCGATTGCCGTCGAGCTGGTTCACTCCGCAACGCTCCTTCACGATGATGTGATCGATCTGGGAGACAAGCGACGTGGCATGGACACCGCGCGCGTGATCTACGGAAACGCGGGCAGCATCTATGCAGGGGACTGGCTGCTGGTCGATGCACTGCGCCGGATTCAGCGAGTCGGAATTCCGGGTCTGCTCGATCGCAGCTTGAGTGTTCTGCACGAAATTCTGGAAGCGGAAGCGCTCCAGCTGGCCAATCGCGGAAACGTGCGCGGAACGGTGTCGGACTACTTCAAGATCGTCGAAGGAAAGACCGCGAGCCTGTTCCGCTGGGCGCTGTTTGCAGGCGGAAGCGCGGGCGGCGTTTCGCACGAACACTGTCTGCTGCTGGAAAGCTACGGACGGAATCTCGGTGTGGCGTTTCAGGTGATCGATGACGTGCTGGATCTGGCGGGCGATCCCGATGTGGTTGGGAAGTCTCTGTTTGCGGATCTGCACGAAGGAAAGATGACCTATCCGCTGCTGCTGGCGATGGAGCGGGCACCGCAGCTGGCGGAAGAGCTGGCGGCTGCGTGTGAGCAGTCTGCGCTGTGTCTGGATCCTCAGCTGGAAAAGCATCTCACCGCTGTGCTGTGGGAAAAGGGAGTGGTGGAGCAGTGTATTTCGCTTGCGAGGCTGCGATCGGCGGAAGCGATTTCCGCGCTGTCGTCGCTGCCCGCGTCGCGCGCACGCTCTGCGCTGGAACAAGTGGCACTCGCACTGGTTCATCGAGAAAAGTAGGGGGCGGCAGATGATCGTTTCACTTCGCGATGATGCCGATGCACAAGCCGTCAAGCGTGAGCTGACTGCGCTGGGTCTGTGGATTGCAGCAACCGAGCGTAGCATTGGTGATAGTGGCGTTCAGTTCGTGGTGGCTGCGCACTCTACGAATGTGAACCCGGAATCGGTGGCGCAGATTGTCGGGGTTCGGAGCGTCTCTGTTCCGGTTCCTGAACATCCGCGCATTGACAGACAAGGTCCAGTTGTTTCCGTCGCTGGACATGACATTGGTGGCCTTCGTCCTACGCTGATGTGTGGACCCTGCAGCGTGGAATCGCCCGAGCAGATCGATGCGATCGCGGCGCGCATTGCTCCACTGGGTGTTACGTTTCTGCGCGGCGGAGCGTTCAAGCCTCGCAGCTCGCCGTACAACTTCCAAGGACACGGTGATCCGGCGCTTTCTTGGATGCGAAGCGCTGCGGACAAGTACGGACTGCGCGTCGTGACAGAAGTGCTTTCAGAGCATGATGTCGGAGGCGTGGCAGAGCTGGCAGATCTGGTTCAGATTGGCTCGCGCAACATGCAAAACTACGCACTCCTCAAGCGCGTGGGACACAGCAAAAAGCCGGTTCTGCTCAAGCGTGCGATGTCTGCAACGGTTGAAGAGTGGCTGCTTGCGGCGGAATATCTGCTGCATCACGGATCGAGCGGAGTGGTGCTGTGTGAGCGCGGCATTCGAGGCTTTGATCCGTCGACACGCAACCTGGTGGATCTGACCTCTGTTGCGCTGCTGGCCAACGTTCATCGCTTGCCGGTGATTGTCGATCCTTCGCACGGAACGGGACGACGCGATCTGATCCTTCCGCTTGCCAAGGCCGCGATGGCTGCGGGTGCAGCGGGTGTGATGATCGAAACGCATGATGATCCCGGAAAGGCGCTCAGCGACGGACCGCAAGCGCTGCGAGGGGATGAACTTCAGCAAGTCCTTGCCCAGCTGGTGTCCCGATGACCACCACTTCGCGTGCAGAACAGCAGCCCGGAGTCCGTGAAGGCAGTGGCCAGATGTTCGATGGCATTGCCGCACGTTACGATCTGTTAAACCGGATCATCTCGCTGGGAATCGATCAGAGCTGGCGCAGAAAGACCGTCGCTGCGCTGGAACTTTCTTCGTCCAGCAAGGTGCTGGATCTGGCGACCGGAACCGCCGATCTGGCGATCTTGGTGGCGCAGACAGAGCCCGGTGTCCAGATCACTGGACTTGATCCTTCGGTCAAGATGCTGGAAGTCGGACAGCAGAAGATCGCAGCAGAACAGCTGACGGATCGCATTACCCTTGTCGAGGGTGATGCTCAGAAGCTGCCATTCCCAGATCACTCCTTTGATGGTGTCTGCATGGCGTTTGGGATTCGCAACGTGCCCGATCGCAAGCAAGCACTGCGCGAGATGTCGCGCGTCACCAAGCCCGGTGGACGGATTGCGATTCTGGAGCTGGCAGAGCCCAAAGGGGGCGTGATGGGAAGCCTGGCGCGCTTCCATGTTCACACGGTCGTTCCGTGGCTGGGATCGCTCCTTTCGGGGTCCGCAGAGTATCGCTATCTTCAGCGATCGATCGCGGCGTTTCCTGATGCCCAAGACTTTGCTGCGCTGATGTCTACGTGCGGTCTGCGGATGCTGTCGGTGGAGCCTTTGACCTTTGGTGTCTCGACGCTGTATGTTGCGACGCCTGACAAGGAATCCTAAGCCGTGCAAGCGATGCGAGAGCTGCTAGCCAGCCTGAGTGAGCAGAGTCTGTCGTCGGACAGGCTGTTGCTTGTGACGGCTCCGGTGCTGTCTGAGCACGGAAGCGCTGCGCTCTTGTGGACCCAGCTTTCGTTGCCGCTGCTGCGCTTTGCGCCACCTGCGGAGCGCGGAACGGGACTTCCTGCCAGCGGTCTGGGGGAAGCGGTTCGGATCACGGGCGACGGTCCTTTGGCGCTCGAGACAGTTCGTGAAGCAGCCGACGCGCTGTTTGCACGCATGGTGAATAAGAGTCATCCTTCGTGCCTCTTATTGCCTGCGCCGCGCCTGTATGGCTGCTTTCGGTTCGAGCTGGGACTGCCGCCGACTCTGCTTCATCCCGAGGCTGCGCACGATCCGTGGCAGTCCTTTGCGACCGCGAGCTTTGTCCTGCCGCGCTGGCTCCTTTTGGAGACGCCATCGCAGCTCTTGCTTCAGCTTGTGATCGGTGCTTCCGAACGGACTCACTTGGCTGCGGTGTATCAGGAGCTAACGGCCATTGAAGACGCGCTGCTCTGTCCGCTGGATGATGTCGAGCCTTCTCTGCCGCCCGCGAAGCTGCTGGTGAGCGACGAGCTGCCCGCTGATTCCTACTGCGCCATGATCGAGAAAGCGCTGACCGAGATCGCGGCGCAGCGGGTGCAGAAGGTGGTTCCGGCGCGGCGAAGTCACCTTCAGCTTGATCGCCGCTTGCAGCCGCAGCAGATATTATGCGCACTGGATGACTCTTATCCGCAGTGCAATCGCTTTGCATTCACGCGCGATGAATCAACCCTGCTGGGCGCAACGCCAGAGCTTCTGGTTGGTCGCAGCGGGCGTAGGGTTCGGACCGAAGCGCTGGCCGGAACGCGCGCACGGACCAAAGACAGCGACGATGAAAAGCTGGGTCAGTCGCTCCTTCAGGATGACAAAGAGCGGCGCGAGCATGACCATGTGATTGCCGCGATTGTGGATTCGCTGCATAGCTGCGGGGTCCGTGACGTGCAGGTGGATGCAACGGGTTTGCGTTTGCTGCGCAATGTCATGCACCTGTGTACGCCGATTCAGGGGCAGCTTGCGCACCCGCAACATGTCCTTGATCTGGTGGCGGCGCTGCATCCAACGCCTGCTGTGTGTGGGCTCCCACGCGAGGCCGCTGCACACTTTTTGGCCCAGACAGAGCCGGTGTCACGCGGTGGTTATGCAGCCCCAGTGGGATACTTTGATGCCGACGGCTGCGGCGAGTTTTGGGTGGCGCTCCGATCGGCGCTGATTCGTGCAGAGGAAGCGTGGCTGTATGCCGGAGCCGGTGTGGTCGCAGGATCAGATCCAGCCACCGAGTATGCAGAGACAGAAGCCAAGCTGCGCGCAATGCGAAGTGTGATCGGAGGCGTAGCATGAGCGGCGATCTACACAGCGCGTGGGCTCGACTGTTTGCGGTGTCTTTGGCCAAAGCCGGAGTCCGCAGTGTGGTGATCAGTCCGGGCTCTCGATCGACGCCACTGGCCTTGGCCTTTGCTGCGCAGCCTACGCTGACCACGCATGTGATTGTGGATGAGCGCGTAGCCGGATTTTTTGCGCTGGGACAGGCGCGCGCAAGCGGTCTTCCTACCGTGCTGCTCTGCACGTCAGGAACGGCGGGTGCGCACTACCTTCCTGCGCTGATCGAAGCGTCGCAGAGCCACATTCCGCTCGTGGTCGTGACGGCAGATCGTCCGTGGGAAGACTATGACTGTGCGGCGGCGCAGACCATCGATCAGGTCAAGCTGTTTGGTGATGTGGTGCGTCACTATGCAGAGCTGGGGCTTCCTGATTCCCATCCCGCTGCGCTGGCTGCGGTGGTGCGAATTGCGACGCAAGCGGTGTTCACCGCGCAACATCTGACGCCCGGTCCGGTTCACATCAATGCGCGCTTCCGCAAGCCACTGGAGCCAAGTGTGGTGGTGGAGGATGCGCCCTATCTGACGCAGATCGATGCGCTGACTGCACAGCCTGCTCCGACGGTGATTCCTGCCGGTGATGATGTTCCTGTGTCCGCGATTGACGCGCTGTATGCACGCTGCAAACGTGCGCAGCGTGGTGTGATTGTCTGTGGTCCTGCCAGCAGTCAGACCGATCTGGCTGCACTGCGGGAGTCGGTCCAGAAGCTGTCTCTGCGGACTGGCTTTCCGATCTGGGCAGAGTCCACAAGTGGGGTGCGATTTGGTTCGCAGGCAGCCATCTGTGGCGGCTTTGATGTCGCGCTACGGAGTCCTGATTTCCGTCGAGAACTTCGCCCCGATCTGCTGATCGAGCTGGGCGGTCCGGTGGTGTCTTCCGCGTATGCGCAGCTGGTCGGTTCCCTTTCCGCGTGTGATCGTGTGGTGATTGCGCCGCATGGCTGGAATGATCCGCACGGAAGCGCTGCGCTGCTGCTGATGTGTTGTCCTTCGCGACTCCTTGATGCGGTGGCCGATCGGATGGCTGCGCATGATCTTGCATCGGACCAAGATGCAAGCTGGTCGTCGCTGCACAAGGAGACAGAGCGGACCGTTCGCAGCATCGTGACCCAGTCTGTGCAGACCGAGGACTTTCAGGAAGGACAGCTGGTCCGCGCGGTGGTGGATGCGCTTCCTTTCGGTGCTGCGCTGCTGGTTGGGAACTCGCTGCCGGTGCGTGATCTCGATCTGTTCTGCGAGCCATCGGATAAGCCGCTGCGTGTATTTCATCAGCGGGGCGCGAGCGGAATTGACGGACTCATCTCCGGTGCGGCGGGTGCGCGCAGTGTGCTGCGTGAGCCGGTTGCGCTGCTGCTGGGAGACGTCAGTGCGCTGCACGATCTGTGTGGGCTGCAAGCGCTGCAAGCGGTGTCTGTTCCGCTGCCGGTGGTGATTGTTCAAAACGGTGGCGGACGGATCTTTGAGCGGCTTCCGATCGGTAGCAATGCGATCGCCAAGCCTCACTTTTCGTCGCTGTTTTTGACGCCGCGTGCGGTGGACTTTGGTCACGCCGCTGCCGCGTTTGGGCTTCCTTTTGTGCGGGTTTCGACCGAAGCCGCGCTCCGTACCGCACTAGCCCACGCGCTGGCTGCGGAGAAGCCGTGGATCATTGAAGCGGTGGTTCCTGGTTCAGTTGGCGTGACGCTTCGCAAGCAGATCGAACAGCAGGCGGCCAAAGTCCTTGCGCAGTCAATCAAGTTGTTGTCTGCGCAAAGACCCTTGGCACAAGCGAAGTCTGTGTGCGATTCCGTTCAGGGCACGTCGGACCCGATTCCGCAGGTGTTCTTGCATGGCTTTCTGGGATCACCCACGCTGTGGCAGCCGATTCAGAGCCGCTGCGCGGGGCCGACCTTCTGTCCCTCTCTGCCCGGTCATGGTCCGTCGCCGTGGCTGATTCCTGATGCAGACTTTGAAGCGGTGGTGGATGCGCTCGCGCAGCGGATTCCCTTTCCACGCTTTGCGCTGCACGGTTATTCGCTGGGGGCGCGGCTGGCGCTGGCGCTGGCGCTGCGACATCCTGAGCGTGTCCTGTCGCTGACCTTGATCGGCGTGGATCCGGGAATCCGTGATCAGCAAGCGCGGATCGAACGACAGAAGTGGGAAGCAGAGCTTGGTCACAAGCTTGCAAGCAGCGACCTGGCTTCCTTTGTGAAGGAGTGGGAGTCGCTGCCGCTGTTTGCGTCGCAGCAGCATCTTTCCGAACAGGTCCAGCAAGCGCAGCGGAGTGATCGACTTGATCATGATCGTGCGGCGCTGGCGTGGTCGCTGCGGGTGCTGGGAACCGGACAGATGCCCAGCTACTGGTCACAGATTCCGTCGCTGTGCATGCCGACTCTGGTGCTAACAGGGGCTGAAGATCCCAAGTTCACAGAGATCGGTCGCGCGCTTGCGTCCCTTCATCCTCTGGTTGTGCATCGCATCGCAGCAGGATGTGGACACAACTTGTTACTGGAAGATCCTTTGTGGGTGTGGTCGCAGCTCTGTATGGGACGCGCTGCCCAACCCGCGTGTGAGACACTTGCGCAAGCAGAATCGAGTCAGCGTGCGAGCGCTGGCGCACCTCAAACACCCTTGTCACGGAGCAGAGAGCCATGAGTGAGACCGTGTGGAAGTCAGTCGACAAGTTCGGCTTCCAAGACATCAAGTACCAGAAGACGGACGACGGAATCGCCAAGATTACGATCAATCGTCCAGAGGTCCGCAATGCCTTCCGACCGCTCACGGTGAAGGAGCTGTCTACTGCGTTCAACGATGCGCGTGATGACGCGGATGTTGGCGTGGTGATCCTGACTGGCGAAGGTCCCGATGCGTTCTGTTCCGGTGGAGATCAGCGCGTGCGCGGACACGGTGGTTACGTCGGTGATGATGGCATTCCGCGCCTAAACATTCTGGATGTGCAACGGCAGATTCGCACGATTCCCAAGCCGGTGATCGCGATGGTTGCGGGCTACGCAATCGGAGGCGGACACGTCCTGCATCTGCTGTGTGATCTGACGATCGCGGCGGACAACGCGCGGTTTGGACAGACCGGACCCAAGGTCGGCAGCTTCGACGGTGGCTACGGTGCTTCCTACATGGCGCGCATCATTGGTCAGAAAAAAGCGCGCGAGATCTGGTTCCTGTGCCGTCAGTACGATGCCAAGCAAGCGCTCGAGATGGGGCTTGTGAACACCGTGGTTCCGCTGGCCGAGCTGGAGCAAGAGACGCTGAAGTGGTCGCGTGAGATGCTGCAAAACAGCCCGACCGCGCTGCGCTTCCTCAAGGCTGCGCTCAATGCGGACTGCGACGGACAGGCGGGTCTTCAGGAGCTGGCCGGAAGCGCAACCCTGCTGTACTACCTGACCGAAGAAGGCCGCGAAGGAAAGGAAGCGTTTCTCGAAAAGCGCAAGCCCAACTTCCGCAAGTTCAAGCGATTCCCATGAGCCAGCAGACAGCGCCGCAAGGCATTGCGAAAGACTCGTTTAAGGCGTGGCTTCTGGCGACTCGTCCGGCTACGCTCACCGTCGGTGTCATTCCGGTGATCATCGGTACTGCGGTGGCGTACACGATGCATGCAGTTCGGATGCTTCCTGCGCTGGCGGCGCTGTTTGGTGCGATCTTTATTCAGATCGGAACGAACCTCGCAAACGATGTGTTCGACTATGAAAAGGGCGCAGACACCGCCGAGCGCCTGGGTCCGCTGCGTGTCACCCAAGCGGGTCTGATTGCGCCGCACAATGTCCGGTTGGGAATGTACATCAGCTTTGCGCTGGCGACGCTGATGGGCATCTACTTAACGTGGTCTGCTGGTCCTGTGATCCTGCTGATTGGGGTGCTGTCGATCGCATCAGGAATCGCGTACACAGGCGGTCCGTATCCGCTGGGATACAACGGACTTGGCGATCTGTTTGTGTTTGTGTTCTTCGGTCTGGTCGCGGTCTGTGGGACTGTCTTTGTGGAAGCAGGAGGCGTAGGAACGCTGGCTGTCTGGGCTTCCTTTCCCGTCGGTGCGCTTGCAACAGCGGTGCTGGTGGTAAACAACCTGCGCGACCGTCCCACGGATGTCAAAGCAGGCAAGCGGACGCTGGTTGTTCGCTTCGGTCGTACGTTCGGACTGATCGAGTACTTTGCGCTGGTGGCGCTGGCCTATCTGGTTCCGGTCTATCTGGTGAGCGCAGGTCTTATCGGTCGCGCGGGACTTCTGCCGCTGCTGTCGATTCCGCTCGCGATTCCGCTGTGCCGATCGGTGCTGCGAGATCATGGCGCGGTGCTCAACAAGACGCTGGCAGGGACGGCGCGCCTGGTGCTTGTGCATGGCCTGCTGTTTTCGTTGGGAATGGTGCTGTGATTGGTGCATTTCCGTCGCTCCGCGCGGGAGAGCTGCGGCTCCGTGGCTGTCGCGTCCAGGTCTGTGGTGGCGATCTGTCGAAGTCCTTTCGCAACGCCAAGCAGTCGTGGACCGCGCGGAGCGGAGTTGTGCTCGAGCTGTGGGATGAAGACGGTGTCGTCGGGATTGGAGAAGCCTCGCCGCTTCCGGGACACAGTCGCAGCACGCTGTCGGACTGCCAGGCTGCGCTGACCGATCTGACGCAGAGAATGTCCGGTTGGGATGCGGAAGGCTGGCCAGTGGTTCCGTCGCTGGCTGGACTTCCTGAAGCTCGCTTTGCGTTTGAAACGGCGCTGTGTGATCTGCTGGCTCGTCGGCACGGTGTCTCTGTTGCAACGTTTTTGGGGGGACACTCGCTTGCGCAGATTCCGCGAAATGCAGTGATCAGCACGATCGAAGAAGCGCATGCAGCGGTGCAGCGAGGCATTACGACGCTCAAGATCAAGGTTGGATCGATGGTCCCGCTGGATCAGGAATCGCAAAAAGAGGCAGACAAAGAGCTTCTTTTCCTGAAGCAGCTTCGCGAAGAGCTGGGTCAGGCTGTGACGCTGCGCTTGGATGCAAACGGTGTGTATGATTCAGCGCGTGCGCGCATGCGGCTGGCGGAGTTTGCTCGCTATGATGTGGCGCTCTTTGAGCAGCCGACTGCTTCTGCGGAGCTGGCGAGCTTGGGAGTCTGTGCGATTCCCTGGGCTGTCGATGAGTCGCTGTCGGAACCCATGTTGGATGCTGCGAGTGATCCGTGTGACAGGTTCCTGTCCGCGCCGGGCTGTCGGGCGTGGGTGGTGAAGCCCGCGCTGCATGGTCTGCGCTCGGCTCGACGGCTGGCGCTGCGTGCGATCGCGCATGGACTGGATGTGATCGTGACGCATCTGATCGACGGTCCGGTTGCGCTGGCTGCGGCGTGTGAGCTTGCGCTGTCGCTTCCGGTTTCGCCGCTTGCCTGTGGTCTGGATGAGCATGCAGGACTGGCTGCGTGGCCGCCGGTTGACATTCCGCAGCATCGCCAAGCACAGCACCTGATCACGCCAAGCGGAGGCATCGGACTTGGCTTTGCGCGGCAGGGTGTGCCGTGGAGCTAAGCGTCTTTGCTGCGGCGCGCGAGTGCGGCGACCACATTGCGCTGATTCATTCCGACGAGACGTGGACCTATCGTGCGCTGGCAGTGCAAGTCCGTTGCATTTGTGCGGGGCTCTGTGCGCGTGGCTTTGATGCGCAGACTGTCGTTGCACTGCGTGCGAGCAATCGTCCGCAAACGGTGATGACGATCCTCGCACTGATCTCGCTGGGGATTCCGTTTGTGGCGATTCATCCGCGCTGGACCGATCAGGAAGTGCGCGTGGTGATGGCCGATGCAGCGCCCGCTGCACTGCTGGATGATGCGCAGATCGAGCTGCTGCTCGCGTACTCCGATTCGGACAAGTTTTCGTCGGAAAAGCTGATTGAGAAGACGGCTCCGCTTGCGATTCTGTATTCATCGGGCACAAGTGGCGTTCCCAAAGGAGCGATCCTTTCGCGCGCTGCGTTTGTGGCCAGTGCGCAAGGAAGTGCGCAGAACCTGGGCTGGCAACCGGACGATCGCTGGCTTTTGTGTCTGCCGCTGTGTCACATCGGTGGGCTGTCGATTGTGGTGCGCTGTCTGATGGCGCGAAAGACGGTGGTGCTGCTTCCGCGCTTTGAGCCAAATGCAGTTCTGTTTCATTTGAAGCAGCATCGCGCAACGCTGGCGTCGGTGGTTCCGGTGATGCTGCATGCGCTGTTGGATGCGGATCGGGATCATGTGCTGGGCTCTGTGCGCGCGGTGCTGTGTGGTGGCGCGGCGACTCCGCTTCCTTTGGTAGAGCGTGCGCAGCAGCATGGAGTGAATGTCCTTCTGACCTACGGACTGACCGAAGCGTGCTCGCAGGTGACGGTTCAGTCGCTGGCAGATCCGCCGCTGCTGCGTACAGGATCGGGAAGACCGATTGCGGGCATGCAGCTTGAGATTCGGACTGCGGAAGGCGTGGTCTGCTTACCGGGTCACGTCGGAAACATCTGGATCTTGGGCAGCAGCATGATGACGGGCTACGTAGGAAAAGCGGCGCTTGGGGATGCGTGGTTTGATACCGGAGACATCGGTGAGCTGTCGCAACAAGGGGTGCTGACGGTTCATGCGCGGCGCATGGATCTGATCATCACGGGGGGCGAAAACGTCTATCCGCTGGAAGTAGAACAGGCGCTGCTGGCGTATCCGCAGGTGCGCGCGGCTGTGGTGTTTGGGACTCCGCATCCGCAGTGGGGAGCGACGGTTTCAGCGGCGCTGGTGGTGCATCCAGACTTTGTGTTTTCCGCGCTGTGGGAATCGCTCTGCGAGCGGCTGGCGGCGTTCAAGAGACCGAGGCTGTGGGCGAAGGTGTTGGCGATTCCTGAGCTAGCAAATGGCAAGGTAGACCGTCGCCGCGCGGTGGCGGAGTTTACTCCGCTGCTTGCACAGTCGATGCCGCAGGTGTGAAGGCACTTCGTAGCGCATCGGGAACCGGACGCGGTCGGAAGGTCTTGCGATCGATGGCTACGTGAATGGTCTTTCCGACGGCGTGAACGCGACCGGGAACCGTATCAGAGACGATCTGATGATGAATCGTGACAGAGGTGTCACCAATCTCTGCACGAACGATCTCTGCGCGAACGGGATCGCCAAAGCGTAGCGGAAACTTGTAGTCGGCTTCCGCATGCGCGAGCGGTGCGCCCCACTCTCCGGCGGAAATCACCTGTGCCAGACTGACTCCGCGCGAGGACAGATGCGCGACAAAGGCATTGTGAAAGTAGTCAAAGACGCGCGCAAAGAACACGATTCCGGCTGCGTCAATGTCTTGAAAAGGAACAAGCATGGGCAGAGAAAACAGCGGCTGGGTCATCACGGCTTCCTTCCTTCGTGCGTCCGTTCGTTCAGGAGTCTGTACTTCGTGATCAGAGAGATGGGTTTTTCGTCGCCAAGTGCTGCTTCCAGAAGAGCTGCTGCGCGGCGGCTTGCTGCACAAAGAAGTCGCTTCCGTCTACGTAGTGCGCACCGACCTGCGCGGCAAAGTCTCGACCGGGTGAGTCCGCTGCGTAGTTGAGATCGAACACCAGGCGCGGACGCAGAAACGACGGCGGATCTTGCTGATGCCGACTGCGACCGACAGACCAGATCAGCACCGACGGTGACTCCGCTGGCGATGGGAGTGTGGGAGTTCCTTGCGCGGTGGTGAGCGCTCCGCTGCGGGCCGCGACAAACAAGGCGTGGGGAAACACCGTGCGGAGCAGAGACAGCAGTCCGCCTCCGCCAAAGACGGCAAGCTGGGGACTCTGTCCGATCACATCTGCGAAGCGGAGTCGTGCGCTATCCCACGCTGCGCGAAGGCCCACACCGTCGGTGCTACAGCCAACAATCTGTCCGTCCGGGCCCACCACCAAGGTGTTGCCAGCATCTTGCGAATCGTTTGCAAGATGAAGATCGCTGGCTGGAGGGGACTCCCAGTGGCCTCCCAGTGCGCGAACTGCTGAAGGCAGCCACGCTTTGCACGGCGATGTCACCGCTGCGGCACGCAGACCGAGTAAGAGAAGATCCGAAAGGAGTGTCGCACTTTGAAGATCTTCGTCGCTGACACAGACTTTCAGGACCGGCATTCCGTACTGCGCAAACAGCGCGGCGTGATGGCTCGGGGTGCGGCTGTGTTCGACCGGATTGCCGATGATCGCAGCAAAGGGAAGGTCATTTCCGTCGGGAACTGGAACTTGGCGGCGAACATACCACTCTGCTGCGGATGGCTGATCGGGGACAAGCGGCGCGTCTTCATCCCGCAGAAAGTGTAGAAGCTGAGCGTCACCCAGCAGCAAGCGATAGAAGCGGAATCGACCGGAGCCGTCGCTGGCAATCGGCAAAAAGACATGACGACGTGGATTGCTGCGCTGCCAGGTGTGACCTTGGACAAGCTCGCGAATGGTGCGGATGGGAATCGCGGCCTTGATGATCTGATCGGGCGGAGTCTGATCGGACAAGGCCAAGAGCAGCGAAGAGACTTCTTCGGATTCCTGCCGTGCATGCAAAGAGCGAATCGTTCGCAAGATGGGACGCTGGGTCAGCCAGGCTGTCAGCGACGGTGGAAGCGGTCCCAGCTCGAGCGCGATGTCCAGGAAGTGCGGATTCCAGGTCGTCACAAAGGCAGACAGATCGCTCCGCTGCTGACGGAGACTCAGCAAGATATGATGCGCGGGAAAGGACTCTTTACAGTGCGCCAGCGCTTCAGCGGTCAGCAGATCATCGCGCAACTCGATTAAGCGGAGTCCTTGGGAAAGGAGCGCGTGCCCGAGGGAAATCGTGTCTGAGAGCGATCGGTTGGGAAGCGTGCGAAGCGTAAAGGTCGCACCGTGAAAGGAGCGCGGTGGCGCTGTCATGTGGTGCGAAAATCTAGCAGATCGACGAGTGCAATGGCAAAATCCGCGCCCATGTTGGTTCTGTGTGGGCCTCCTTCGGTCGGGAAAAGTACAATTGGTCGGATGTGCGCACAGCGGTTGGGAGTCCGCTTCATAGACACCGATCAAGTGATTGCGCAGCAGTTCGGTGGATCGATCGCGGAGCTTGTGTCACAAGAGGGAGAAGCGGCGCTGCGAGACAGAGAGCGGGCGCTCATTGAGCGACTCCCGAGCGAGCCGTGCGTGGTGGCGGTTGGGGGCGGACTGATGACGGTGGAGCCGGTGCGGAAGCTGCTGCGCGCGCGTGGCTTTGTGGTGGGACTTGATGCTTCGCTGTCGGTTCTGCTGTCGCGGCTTGCGCAGAGTGAAGAGATCCGTCCACTGCTGCTTCCTGACCCTGCACAGACACTTCCGGGGCTCCTTTCCCGTCGAGAATCTGCGTATCGAGATGTCGATGTTCGGATCTGTGTGGATGATCTGTCGGCAGAGCAAGCGGCAGAGTGTGTGAGTCTGCTCTATCGGCAGCGGCATCCGACGCTCGGTATGGGAGAGGTTATCTACAGCGAGTCCCTTCCTGATCCGGCGCAGCTTGGGAGTCATTCGATCGTGGTGTCTGACCAAGTGCTGTCGTCGGTGGCGCGCGGTGCGCTGTGTCCGTGGCTGTCGCGTGTTCCGCTGCGCTATGAAGTGACGGCAGGAGAGTCGCTAAAGGAGCTGTCTGGATTCGCTTCGCACGTTGAACAGATCTTGGCGCTGACCCAGCGAGCAGAGACGCCGGTTCAGGTGGTTGCGATCGGGGGTGGATCGGTGGGTGACTTCGCGGGCTTTTTTGCCAGCGTGTGGAAGCGTGGCGTTCCGCTTGTGCAGATTCCTTCGACGTGGCTGGCTGCGATTGACTCTGCGCACGGAGGAAAGAACGCGCTCAACGTCGGCAAGATCAAAAACCAGATCGGAACGATCGTCTTTGCGAAGCAGATTTACTTGTGCAAAGAGCTGCTGTTTCTTCAGCCCAAAGAGCGTGCGCGGGAAGCGCTGGGAGAGCTGCTGAAGATTGCAATCATCGACGGTGGAGAGTGGACGAAGGAGCTGTTTTCCTCCGCGCTGTCTGGAAACGATCTGCTGTGGCGATTTCTACCGGATGCGGTGGCTGCGAAGTACAAGGTGGTGCGCGCCGATCCCTATGAAAAGCTGGGCGTGCGACATCACCTAAACCTGGGACATACGCTGGGCCATGTACTGGAGTCCGTTCATCAGCTTCCGCATGGGCTCGCAGTTGCACAGGGTTTGCATTTCGCGCTGGCTGTATCGAGGAAGCTTGGCTTTCTAGCTGAAACAGACTTGCATTACCTACAGACGGTGCTGCGCGATCGATTTGGGCTTGCGGATCGCAGGCGTGAGCTTGCCAAGATTCCGCAGCGGCGCTTTGTGGAGCTGCTGGGACAAGACAAAAAGCGTACTCCCGATGCGGCGATTCGCTTCGTGGTGGTGGCGCAAGTGGGTCAGGTTCAGACGGTGGCGCTTGGTCTGCCAGCGCTGTGTGAGCTGGCGATCGAGCAGGGCTATGTTCTTGCGGAGTAAGGAGTGAATCAGGTGTTTTCCTTTGCGGGTCCGATTCCGCCGTCGAAGTCGGTGCTGATTCGGCAGCTTCTGTTAACGCTGTATCAGCCGCAGCTGCAGATTCCGTTTCTGTCGCGCTGTCGGGATGTGGTGGCGATGAGCGGTGCGGTTTGCTCGTTTCGCAGTGCGCAGCCTGAGACGCCGCTTGATGTGGACTGCGGGGAAGCGGGACTGGTGCTGCGGCTGTGTCTGGGCTATGCATCCCGTCGGGGAGGTTCGTATCTGCTGCATGGATCGCCACGGCTGATTGAGCGTCCACATGAGCCGTTTTTGTCGGTGCTTGCGCAGCTTGGGAGTGTGGTGTCAAAGACAGAGCGCGCGCTCTGTGTGAAGTCGGAAGGCTGGCATCAGCCTCGGGGGGCGCTGAGTCTGAAAGGGAGTCTGTCGAGTCAGTTTGCCAGCTCGCTGATCTTGAATGCGTGGGAGCTGCCGTTTCCGCTGGAGATCGTGTGCGATGCAGAGCCGGTATCGGAAGGTTACTTGGCGCTGTCGATGGAGCTTTCCTCACGCTGCGGAATGATGATGGAGGTGTCAAAGGAGGAGGCGGCGCTTCGGCTGGTGATTCCGAGCGGACAGCAGGTGAGGCCGATTGCGCTGTCTTCAGAGGCGGATGTTAGCTCGGCATTTGCCGTCGCTGCGCTGGCTGCGGTGGCGGGCTCTGCGCACATCGTGAACTTTCCGCAGCAGAGTCTTCAGCCCGATGTGCTGTTTGTGAAGCTGCTTGAGCAGATGGGGGTTCCGATCGCGCGGACAGCCGGTGGTCTGTCTGTGGAAAAGGCCGAGCGGCTTGTGCCGATCGATGTGGATCTGGGGGGCGCGCCGGACCTGACGCCGGTGCTGGCGGTGCTGTGTGCGCTGTGTCCGGGTCGATCACGAATCTTTGGGGCTCCGCAGCTGCGAGGAAAGGAATCGGATCGAATTGCGACGACAGGGGCGCTCCTTTCGGTGCTGGGAAGACACGCGACGGCCACAGAAGATGGACTGGAGATTGTAGGAAGACCTGTGGAGGAAGCCGATCGGCTGCGTCCCGCGCGCTTTGATGCAAGCGGAGATCATCGCTTGGTGATGGCTGCTGCGGTGGCGCGCTGGGCAGGATTTCCCGTCGAGATCGCAGGTCTGTCCGCAGTGGAAAAGAGCTTTCCAGAGTTTCTGTCGATTGCCCAATTGGGAAAGGAATCCTAAGTCATGAGCGCCAGTTCATTTGGTCAGCGCTTTGTGATGACGACGTTTGGGGAAAGTCATGGACCGGCGCTGGGTGTGGTCATCGATGGCTGTCCGGCGGGCGTTCCGTTCGATGAAGGGCGCTTGCGTAGTGAGCTTGCGCGACGACGACCGGGAACGGTGACAGCGAGCGGAGAGAGCATCACCTCCGCGCGCGCGGAGTCCGATGAGCCGGAGATCTTAAGCGGTGTGTATCAAGGTGTAACGCTTGGGACTCCGATTGCGATGCTGGTGCGGAATCAGGATGCGCGATCGAAGGACTATCAAGAGATCGCGGAAAAGCCGCGCGTGGGACATGCGGATGATGTCTGGCGAGGCAAGTTTGGACACACCGATCCGCGTGGTGGAGGGCGCAGCTCGGGACGAGAAACGGTCGCGCGGGTGATGGCGGGAGCGGTCGCGCAGATGCTGCTTGCGAAGCTGTGTCCGGGTCTTTCTGTGCGAGGCTTTGCGCGACAGATTGGTCCGCTTTTGTTGTCGGATGAGGAGCTGGTGGCGCTGGATGAAGCGGCGCTGTCTGTGCAGCAGATCGATGCGTTTGCGGCGCGCTTGCCAAGTGCTCGGCTGTCCAAGCAAGTCACGGATCTTCTCGTCGCTGCGAAGCAGGAAGGGCGCAGCTATGGCGGGATCATTGAGCTGTGGATGGACGGAGTCCCGGCGAGCTTGGGACAGCCGGTGTTTCACAAGCTAAAGGCGGATCTTGCGCAGGCGATGCTGAGCGTGGGCGCAACCTCGAGTGTTGAGCTAGGCGACGGTGTAGAGGTGGCTTCCGCCGAAGGAAGTACGTTCCATTCCAAGGTGGAAAAGCCGCTCCGTTATGGTGGTGTTCGCGGAGGAATCAGCACGGGAGAGCGAATTGTGCTGCGGGTTGCGTGTAAGCCCACGGCGTCGGTGCTTCACGTTGCGAAGGCGGGACGACACGATCCTTGTATTGTGCCGCGCGCGATTCCGGTGCTGGAAGCGATGGCGCATGTGGTGCTTGCGGATCACGCGCTGTGGCAGCGTACAGATCGGCTGGGAATCGATTAGGAATCGATTAGGAATCGGCTGGGAATCGATTAGGAGTCGGTTAGGAATCGATTGGGAATCGATTAGGAATCGAGCAGGAATCGATTAGGAATCCCTTGGGAAGCTCAGCCGAGCAGATCTTCGCTGGGTGGGGCAGGGGACTCACCGAGCAGACAGACGACGGTGGGCTTGATGCCGCGTGCGACGCGGAAGACGCTGCGGACGACTCGGCCAATGGAACGCTCTAGCTCGTAGAGATCGCTGCTGCCGTCGCTCGTGCGATCGAGGTGTGTGTGAAGGACGCTTTCGGCCTGGCGTGCGGCTTGATCGCAGAGCGCTTGGAGCTTGGGTCCAGCGTCGCTGATCCCGACGGCGCGGACGGTCAAGCGACGGGGCTGACCGAGCACGCTGGCGATGAGGACGATGCCGGTGCTGCACAGGAGTCGGCGGGTGCGAAGGGTTTCGCTGCCGACTTCACCGACGGTGCTTCCTTCGATGGCGACGGCGGGGCAGGCAATGTGATCGATGACTTCGACGCGGCTACCGATGGAGATGACGTCGCCGTTAGACTGACACAGTGCGGGAATGCCGAGGCTGGCAGCGATCTCGGCGTGGGCGGCAAGCTGACGGGCACCGCCGTGGACGGGCAGAAGTGTCTTGGGCGCAAAGGTCTCGAGCAGCCAGCGAAGCTCGTCACGATAGCCGTGACCAGAGACGGCGTAGAGCGGGCCTGAGACGACGGAAATTCCGTGCAGCACCAAGCGATCGGCCAGTCGAGACACTGCGCGCTCATTGCCGGGAATCGCACGAGCAGCCAGGACGACGGTGTCCCCAGCTTGCAGACGGAGCTTGCCAAATGGTGGGCTGGTATTCGGTTCCAGCGCAGCGACGAGCTTTCCAAGTGCAGCGACGGACTCGCCTTGGGTTCCGGTACACAGCAGTGCGACCTGATGACGGGGCAGCAGCGCGGCTTCGTCGGGTGTACACAGCAGCGAGGAGGGAAGCTTGATGGCTCCGACGGACTCTGCAGCATCCATCGCATCGTGAAGACCACGTCCGAGCAGACAGAGCCTTCGACCGTGGCGCTCACAGCTCTTGGCAAAGTGACTGATTCGCTCGATGTGCGACGAAAACAGCGTCACAGCGACGCGTCCTTTGTGGCTGGCCAGCACCGCTTGCAGCGAGTCTTCGACGACCTGTTCATCCCCCGAGTTGCCGTTCGAGAGCGCATTGGTGCTGTCGCCAACCAGCAGATCGATCGGCGGCAGCGGGCGGGGTCGCGGCTCGAAGCGCACCGTTTCGGCGACGACTTTGTAGTCACCGGTGTGCAGCACCGTCCGTGCATCGTCGGGCAGCGGGTCGGCAAGCTCCAGCTTTCCGCTCGAATCGGGCACAAGCTGCGACGGACGAAGCGGCCCAGTGATCAGCAGTGAGCACGCCTCGGGAATCGAGTGAGGCACCGCCAGCGGCAGGATCGTAAGGCCAGGCGCATCAGGTTGTTCGTCGGACAGCGTCGCCGATAGATGCAGGATCTGTCCCGGCACCAGCGGACGCGGATCGAACAGCTTGGCAGCGACTCCGTTGCGACGGAGCCGGTTGTGACACAGCCTGAGCGCGAGCGGTCGTCCATAGACGGGAATCGGTCGCTCAAGGGTGCGCAGCAGGTGATAGACACCACCGACGTGATCTTCGTGTCCGTGCGTCAGAACCACTGCGTGCGGCACCCCAAAGCGAGCGATCAGCGCCGACAGGTCGCAGACGAAGTGATCGATGCCGGGTGACAGATCGTCGGGCATTTGAATGCCACAGTCGACCAGAACCAGCGTCTCGGCGCAGACGTAGGCGGTTAGGTTTCGGCCAAACTCTCCACAGCCACCGACTGGAATGACGAGCATGAGGGCCGGGACACTAGCAGCGGCGAGCCCGAACGTAAAGACCGGCACCAGCTGAGGAATCGCGTCTGGGCTTGCCGACAGACCGTGACCTGTGCTCAAAATGCGCCCTAGCGATGAATCAGACTCTCACTGAAGAGCAGTTGACGACGGCGATTCGTGACCCTCAGCTGAAGCGCTGGACCGTGGTTGGCGGCAAGCTGTTTCGCGAATATCAGTTCACGTCGTTTGTCGAGGCGTTTTCGTTCATGACCGCCGTGGCGCTGCAAGCCGAGGCCATGAACCATCATCCCGAGTGGACGAACGTCTATTCGCGCGTCACGGTGTCTTTGTCGACGCACGATGCTCAGGGAATTACCGCGCTGGATGTGCAGCTCGCTCGAATCTTCGAGAAGCAAGCCGCCGGACGCACCCTGGCGTAGCGAGGCCGTCACTTGCGCAAACGGCTGGGTATGACGCTGCGACGGCGACTTTGTCGGCTGCTGGTCTGTTCGAGCCTGCTCATGTCATCGTGGGCGCAGGCTGGCGACGACGAGCCGTCGGAATCCAGCAAGCCGCGCTCACAGGTTGATGTGGTGGGCTCGGTGAACCTGTCGCGCAGCACCGTATGGGACAGTCCGCGTGCGACGTCAGCCGTGATGCGAGATGAGCTGCGCGTGCGTCCTCCTCGGATGACCGGCGATACGCTGGAACTGGAAGACGGCGTGACGGTGCAGCGGCCCAGCTATAACTCGGCGTTACCGTCGCTGCGAGGTCTCGGTGATGCGCGCGTGTTGCTGGTGGTCGATGGGATTCGCTTAAATACGACGACAACCAGCAGCTTGCCGTCGGGTCTGTCCAACCTGAACTTGGTCGATCCGTATCTGCTCGAGTCGGTGGAGGTCGTGCGTGGTCCCGGTCTTTCCTCGTATGGCAGCGACGGACTCGGTGGCACGGTGTCGCTGCGGACTCGGCGTCCGGTCGCGATCGTCGGTGCCAACCTGGAAATCAATGCGGGCACGCGGCTAAGCTATTCCAGCTACGACCAAGCGTTCGGCGGGAGCTTGTCCGGTGGCGGTCGCTGGGGTCGCTTTTCCGCCGAGACTGCGTTTTCCGCGCGTCACTTCAACGACCTCAACGGCGGGTATCGCTCGGGCGCGGTTCCACTTTCGGCGTACAGCGACGGTGGATTGTATCTTGGTGCCAGCGCAGACACGGGACGAGGCACGGTGCTGCTCGTCTACCAAGGCAGTCGTCAGTACGACGGTCTGCGCAGCGAACGAAGCCAGCCCCAAGATCTGTATCTGCTGACGGAGCTGGCGCGCGATCTGACCTACATTCGCTACAACGGCAGCTTCGAGGTCGGCGACTCTTCGGTTGATGTGACAGCGACGGCAGCCTATCAGCGTCTGAATGAACAAGCGGCGCGCACGCAGGTCAGCGTGGATCGGGTCGATCGGCTGACCAGTCGCGATGATGTGCTGTCGCTGAGCGCCAATGTGCGAGCGGATCTGGGACGCGGGGGCCGACTGGCGGCTGGTCTCGATGGCTACTTTGACTTTGTGTCGAGCAGCGCCGAGCAAGCATCCATCGGTGGTTTTGCACTCGGGCGCTCGACGCCAGAGTGGATGCGCTATCCAGGTGGCTCGGCGGCCCACAACTTCGCGCTGTTTGTCGTCGATGAAATCGATCTAGAGCAGCTGTTTCGTGGCGAGCCAAGCGAGCGTCCCGGACGGATCAAAGCGCTGATCTCTGGCCGCGTCGGTGGAAACGTTCTGATCGTCGGTGCCGATGACCGGCTGAGTCGTCTGTTTTCGTCGCAGCGAAAAGCGCTGGATCGGCGCGTCGATCCGTCGGTGGTCTACGCCGGTTCGTTCCATCTTCGCTACGAGTTTGTGCCCGGTGCGATGCTGGTTGCGGGATTTATGACCGGAACGCGTCCAGTCAGCCTCGATGATCAAGCGCGGCTTGATGCGGGACGTCCTGGTATGCTGCTTCCGACGGAAAATCTGCTCCTTGGCGAGTCGGCGTATTCGGGTGAAGCGGGTGTGCGGCTGGCGTATTCGCGGATTGAGACGAGCCTGAACTACGCGGTGACGTATCTAAAAAATCCGCTGGCACTTACGACGGTGAGCGTTGGTGGTTCGGGCTGTTATCCGACGATGGACGGTCGCTGTGTCGAGCAGCTGCTGGGACGGCGAAACGAAGACTCGGCGCTGCTTCATTCCGTCGAGGCGAGCTTTCGGCTGAACCTGTTTTCGGACCTGCACATCCTGGGCGCGCTGAACTACACCTACGGCGACGTGAAGCTGGCGGGAAAGAACGATGCAACTGAGCCGATGTGGCGTGTTCCGCCGCTGATGGGCCTGGGCGCGCTACAGCTTCGACGGCCACGGTCGATCTTGAGCCTGGCAGAAGTGGGTGCGCGAGCCGCAATGTCGCAGCGTCGGTTGGCCAGTCAAGATCGGCTGGATCCAACGATTTGTCCGACGGGACCGACGCTGTGTGATGGCTCGCCGTGGTTTGTGATGACGTATCTACGCGGGTCGCTGCGGCTGTCTCGGCAGATCTATCTGTCGGGCGTCCTCGAAAACCTGAGCAACGACACCTATCGCATCTACGGATCGGGCGTGCCGGGACCGGGGCTGGGTGCGCACTTGGCGCTCGAAGGAAACCTGTAGCGTCAGTCGGTGATGCCGAGCTTGCGTCGCGCGTAGCCGGACTTGGAGACGCTGACGTGACGGAGCTTTTCGGCCCAGTCGTCGCCGATAAACTGTAGCTCGAAGCGCTTGACTGCGGCGTCGTACTCTCGGAGCAGGCGCTCGCGGATGGGCAGCTCGGCAAACGAAAAGCTGAGGCTGTTGCGACCGATGGTGACGATTTCTTCCCAACTGAGGTTGAAGTTGATCACCGCAGCGAAAAACTCGTCGGTCATGTTCGAATCCCATGCGCCGCGATCGTCGGTGTTGAGACAAATCGGGATGCCGATGCGCAGAAACTCGGGGAACGGATGAACCTTGATGTCGGGAACGTACTTGAGCAGCTGGTTGCTGAGCAGCGACGTCTCAATCAGGTAGCGGTTGCCTCGCATGAGCAGCAGCGTCCCGGTGTCCGACAGCAGGTTTGCGCCGTGACCGATTCGGTTGGCTCCGAGCAGCAGCGTGTCGCGAACTTGGGTTCCTGGTGCTTCGCTTTCCCCGGCGTGCAGCGACAGGGGAATCGCGCTATAGCGGGTTCGCATCCGACGGAACACATCAATGAAGCGGAGCGCATGACCTCGACCGTCTTCTTCTCGGCCTGCGAGGTTGACACCGACGAACAGATCCCGATGCTTCGAGACCAGGTCGTAGGCTCGCTCGATCTCAATTTCTGCGTCGGGATGATGTCGAACCACCGTCGCCAAAAAACGGACAGTCAGTCCCGTCGCGACGGCATCTGGTGAAACCAAGCGCTCACGCAGGATCTGCACACCGCGCTCGACGGGAATCGGCTGACCATAGATGTCGATGAAGCGCGGACCGACGACGAAGACCTCCATGTAGCGCAGGCCTTCTGCCGCAAAGCGACGCATGTTGTCGACCAGCGCAGCGCCAGCGAGGTTGGGATCTCGTCCCATGTCGCCAATGCGAGAGCCGATTGCGTCAAAGAACTCTTGGCGACCTTCTTCATCGCGATCGAGCTTCAGGCCGGAAATAAACAGGGCCCGTTCTTCGGCAGTCAGCGCCGACAACGCGACATATTCGTCTTTTTGACAAGGAGGCAGCGCGTCGTAGGCAGACTTTTGGATCGTGGTAAAGCGAGGCGTCAGCGCGGTCAGGTTCGGACAGTCACGAGGTCGCGCGCGGGTGTAAAAGACGTTGTTGCGGGTGATTTTGGGGTCTGTGGCGAGGAGGAACCACGACTCTGCGAGGTTGGCGAGATTAAAGTGCTGGTGAATGTCACCACCCTTTGGCATCGCGTAGAGGAGCCGATATAGCTGCTCTCGGGGGGCGACTTGCTTGATCCGCTCGAACTGTTGCGAAAACGTTCGAGCCGACAAGATGCGCGGCAGGAGCCCAACCACCAGCAAGCACAACCAGGCTAACTGGCGACGATAAATTTTAAAAAATGAGCTCTGAAATTTGGTCATGGGTCGCTGTTGGCGCAGCCAAAATAGCATGGGCCAATTCACGTCCCATCAACTAAACACAACCCACGACAAAATAGAATCAAAGAGCCGCACTCTCAAGAAGTGCGGAGAAACAGACAAGTTTGGCGACCCCAACGGGGTTTGAACCCGTGTTACCAACGTGAAAGGCTGGTGTC
>ERZ724514.5-NODE-5-length-86175-cov-8.104343_pt1 | contig 86175 bp, 52 predicted proteins | sample MGYA00376047_ERZ724514 | MGnify/ENA primary metagenome ERZ724514 (study PRJEB28724, sample SAMN07190883) | activated sludge metagenome | isolation source: activated sludge of sewage treatment plant in Hong Hong | place: Hong Kong | collected 2016-03-17 ...
AGCTCGTCCAGCGGCGGCGGCGGCGGAAGCTCAAGCGGCGGCGGAAGCTCAAGCGGCGGCGGCTCGAGCGGGACCAGCACGCCACGAATCGGTCGCTACATGCTTAGCCTGAAGGTGGGTGCGGCACCGTGCGTCTACGCGGGCGGCGGCTGCGGGCTCTTGCACCAAGGCGTCGCTGGACTGGAGTTTGCGTGGGCATTTTCTCCGTCGGTGAGCGCCTACCTGATCGTGCCTGTGCAGGCGCAGTTCCGGGCTTCACTCGGGACGCTGATGCTGCCCGTCGGAGTTCAGTACGACATCGCGCTGCCGGTGCCAAACCTGTACATCTATCCGCGCGTCAGCATTGGCTATGCGGTGTCGCTCAAGGGCGCGGCGGGCAGTGTCATCGCCGATCACTACGGCGTCGCCATCCCCGAGGTGGGCATCAAGTACGTCTTTTCGGGTCGCTACCACCTCGGCGGTGAGGCAATCAGCCTGCCCGTGCTGTTTAACAGCAACTCCGTCGTCGTCCACTATCGGATTGCGCTGTCGTTCGGCGTCAGCTTCTAGCCGCGCGACGTTCCCTCGCTCTGCCGTCGAGCCATCAGGTCACGCTACAGTCGCAGTCCTCGCAGCCCGGACGGTTCTGCCGTTTGACAGGGCTAAAGACAGGCTCTTTGGCTTCTTTGCCGTCGCCGCGAATGCCAGCCACGGACAGGACGCGCGCAACCGTGCCTTGACCGACGGGAACAGCGGCGCCTTTGCTGCGCCTGCACAAGTCACCGCACTGGGTTCGGACGGTGCCGAGCGACTCCAGGGACTCGAGCACCGCGCCACACTCACACTCGTATTCGTAGATCGGCATGATTGGGAACGTACACGCGCGGGCTTGGCTGTCAAAGGTCTGCAGCGCTTGCCATTTTTGCGTGCGTGGAACAGGCCGTGGAACGCGTGGAACAGGTCGTGGAACGCGTGGAACAGGCCGTGGAACGTGTGGAACGTATCAGTCGGGCCGTGGAACACATGCGGCACCGACTTTGAGCGGCAAGCTTCCCGAATAAACCCTTGCGCTCTGGGCCTGGCTTCGGCGATAAGCTCGTCGCTGTGATTGCTCTTGGCGGCATGAAAAAGCTGCACCTGGATCCGAGCAAACCGCCGGTCTTCGACGGGATTTCGCTGCGGATTGCCCAAGGTGAGACGTGCGGTCTGTGCGGGCCGGGCGCGTCGGGAAAGAGCCTGCTGCTCAAGATCATCTGTGGGCTGATTCGTCCCGAGGCTGGAACCGTGGCAGTGGCGGGACAGGATCTCGGTGCGGCGTCGCCGAGTGAGCTGCGGTCGATTCAGTCGCAGATCGGCTACTTGTTTCAGAACAACGCGCTGTTTGACTCGATGACGGTGCAGGAAAACGTGGCGTTTCCACTGCGTCAGCGGGTGCGGCTTGGACAAGAAGCGCTCGACGAGCCGCAGATCCTGGATCGGGTGAGCGAGTCGCTGCGCGGGGTTGGACTGGCGACGCACGCGGCCAAGATGCCGTCGCAGCTTTCGGGGGGACAGCGCAAGCGGGTGGCACTGGCGCGAGCGGTGGTGACGCGGCCTCCGCTGCTGATCTACGACGAGCCGACGGCGGGACTTGACCCGGTGACGACGGCGAAGATCTACGACCTGCTGCGGGCCGAGCAGAAGCTGACAAAGAGTACGACGCTGATCGTGTCGAGCGACATCGACGCGCTGCGACGGTTTGCGGATCGGATGCTGATGGTCTATCGCGGCACGCTCTGCTACGACGGTCCGTCGGCGGACATGGACGACAGCGCAAGCCCGGTGGTCCGGCAGTTCGTACGCGGCGAGCTGGAGGGTCCGCTGTGACGCGGGCGCTGCTGGCGCTCGGGATGGTGGTGCTGTCGATCTGTCGAGAGGTCGGCGGGATGGCGCTGCTTGGCTTTTATACGTTTGTGAACCTGATCCAAGGACGGCTCGACGGAAAAGAGCTGGTTCGCAACCTGTACAAGATGGGCGTGGTGTCGGTGCCGATTGTGTCGCTGACGGCGCTGTTTACCGGCGGAACGATGGTGATTCAGTCGGGCATCTTCGTGCAGCGCTTTCAGGCGTACGGACTGCTTGGCTGGGGAACGGGCTATGCGGTGCTGCGCGAGGTCGGGCCGATTCTGATTGGGCTGATGTTTTCGGGTCGCGTCGGGGCCAACAATGCGGCGGACCTGGGATCGATGGTGGTGACGGAGCAGGTCGACGGACTGCGCGCGCTGGCGATTGAGCCGATTCCGTATCTGATTGTGCCGCGTGTGCTGGCGATGATGCTGTCGATGTTTTGCTTGCTCGTGCTCGGGGATGCGGTGGCCATCGGCGGAGGAATGCTGTTTGGCAAGCTGCTGCTCGGCGTCGACTACGCGTCGTTTTATGCAAGCTTTGTCGACTCGATCAAGCTGTGGGATGTGACGGTGGGTCTGCTCAAAGGCACGTTTTTTGCGCTGATGATTGCGCTCACGAGCTGTCACTACGGGCTCAGCGTCAAAGGCGGTGCGGTCGGCGTCGGTCAGTCGGTCAACGATGCGGTGGTTGCGGCGGCGCTGCTCATCATGGTGTCCGACGACATTTGGACGATGGTGCTGCGGTGAAGTCCGATCAGCGAAAGAACAGCTGGGTTGCCAGCCTGCGCAGTCAGGCGCGGCAGCTTTCCCAGATTGCGATGCTGGTCTGCGTCGGTGCGCTGCGGGCTCGTCGTCCCAAAGGGGAGCTTTTGCGACAGCTGTATCAGGTCGGCAATCGCTCGCTGCTGTTTGTGCTGGTGACGCTCGGCTTTACCGGCATGGTGCTGGTGTTCCAAAGCTGCTTGCAGTTATCGAGGGTGACGGGCGATTTAAGTCAGGTCGGTGGCGAGTTTATCAAGTACCTCGTTCACGAGTTTGGTCCGTCGCTGACCGCGATGATGTTAGCGACCCGCGTCGGTGCAGGCATTGCGGCAGAGATTGGCTCGATGGTCGTGACCGAGCAGGTCGATGCGCTGCGCATGTGCGGCGTCGAGCCCGTCGAGTATCTGCTGGTCCCGCGCTTTTTGGCGACGCTGATGATGACGCTGCTGCTCGCGGTGTTTGGCGTGCTGTCGGCGGTGATGATGGGCGCATTTACGGCGCATCAGACGTTTCACGTTCCGTATTCGGTGTTTTTGGATCTCAGCAAAGTGCGGCTGACCGACGTGCTGACGGGCTGTGTGAAGGCGCTCAGCTACGGCGCGGCGATCCCGATCGTCAGTGGCTTTTGCGGGCTGAGCACGCACGGCGGCTCGGAGGGCGTGGGCTGGGCGACGACGCGCGCGGTGGTATCGTCTTCGTTTGCGGTCATCGTGCTCGACTTTTTGATTTCCGCGCTGGCGCTTTTGTCATGGCAGTCGATGTAAGGAATGATGGCTATATTTCCCGTCGAGCAAATGAAGCGATGGCATCACATAATGTAGAGTCGTCTCTTTTGCCCATACGGGCCGCGTGATGGATAATTTTTAGGTGTTTGACAGGGAGTTCCCAAGGTGCCTGATGAGACGCCGGAGCTGCGAATGAAACGCTTTCTAAAAGTTGGTGTCGTTGCGATGGCTGCCTGCTTTGCGCTGGCACTAACCGTTTCTCGACGCGGGCCCGCGATGATGGTGGGGCTGGGACGCACGATTGGTGCTCCTTTGGCTGATCGCAAGCCCTACGATCTGCACAATCGACTGACGACGTTCAATCAGACACTCGGTCGAGTGCTGGAAGCGTACGTCGATCCGAACCGCGTCGATCCCAAGCAGATGCTGCTGTCGGCGCTGGAGTCGATTCAAAAGCAGGTCGCCGAGGTGATGATCGAGCCGTTCCCGGAACAAAATCGCGTCGTCGTTCACGTCGACACGGCGGTTCGGGAATTTAGCATCGAGCACGTCGATTCTCCGTGGGCGATGGCGCCGAAGATGCAGGAGATTTACGACTTCATCATCCAGCATCTTCTGCCTGGCACCGACAGTGAGACGCTGCGCAACATTGAGTACGCAGCGACGAACGGAATGCTGTCGACGCTGGACCCGCACTCGCTGCTGCTCGATCCGCAGACGTATCAAGAGATGAAAGTCTCGACGAGTGGACGGTTTGGCGGTCTGGGCATCGTGATTCGCATTCTGAACGGTGCGCTGACGGTGGCTCGTCCGATGAAGGACACGCCTGCGTGGGATGCTGGTGTCCGTCGCTACGATCGCATCGTCAAGATCGACAAAGACTGGACGCAGAACATGGCGCTCAACGACGCGGTGCAGCGACTGCGCGGCGATCCTGACACCAAGGTTGAAGTCTGGTTCGAGCGTGACGGGGAAAAGCAGCCTCGTAAGCTTGTGCTCAAGCGGGCTGAGATTCGCGTTCAGACGGTGACTTCGCGCGTTTTGCCGACGGCAGCGGGTCCAGTTGGCTACATTCGGCTGTCTCAGTTTTCGCAAAAGAGCGACGAAGAGCTTCGACAGGCGCTGTCGGACATGAGCAGCAAGCAGCCGCTGCGCGGTCTGGTGCTCGATCTTCGTCACGATCCGGGCGGACTGCTCGACAAAGCGATCAAGATTGCCGACGAGTTTCTGGAGTCAGGCACGATCGTAACCACCGTCGGATATGCCAACAAGCGTCGAGAAGAGACGCGCGCAGAAGCGGCGGCTCAGCCTCGCATTCCGATGGCCGTGCTGGTCGATGGTCAGTCGGCTTCCGCGTCGGAGATCGTGGCGGGTGCGCTGAAGAACCTGGATCGCGCTGTGGTCATCGGCAGTCGGACGTTCGGCAAAGGCTCGGTGCAGGTGCTGATGGACAATCCCGACGGCTCGGCGCTGAAGCTGACGATTGCGCAGTATCTGACGCCGGGGGATCTGTCGATTCAGTCGGTGGGCATCATGCCGGACATCATGCTCGATCCGATGGTCGTCGAAAAAGACAACCTGGCGCTGTTCCGAACCTACAAAGGGACGCGCGAGCAAGATCTCGACGCGCACCTGACGTCGCAGAACACGCGGGCCAACGAAAAGCCCGTCGAGACGATGCGCTACATCTGGGTGGATCCGCCCAAGAAGGTGACGCCGGCGAAAGCCAAGGGTGCGCTGCTGACGGACACCGACAAAAAGAGCGGGCCGCCGCAGGGGGAAGATGACGAAGACGATGAGGCCGCGACGCTTCCCGACGATGACGACGAGCCGTTTGACGACTACACGATTCAGTATGCGCGCGATCTGATGGCGTCGGTGCAGGGCTATCGTCGACATGAGATTCTGACCTCGGCGAAGGACTTTTTCAGTCGTCGTCAGGCGAGCGAGCAGAGTCGTCTGGTTGAAGCGCTGCGCAAGCAAGGCATCGACTGGGCTCCGGTGGGCAATCAAGCGGCGCAGCCCGAGCTGACTGCGACGGTGACGACGGACAAGCCGGGGAACCTGGCGAAGGCGGGCGAAAAGCTGCGTCTGACCGCGACGGTGACCAATCGCGGCCAAGGTGTAGCGGGTCAGCTACGGGCGCAGCTGAAGAGCGACAACTATCTCTACGACGAGCGCGAGTTTGTCTTCGGACGAATTGGACCGGGTGAGACCAAGACGTGGTCGATTCCGATCACGGTGCCGAAGGACACGCTGCCTCGGCTTGATGCGGTAAAGGTCCAGTTCTTCGAGGAGCACGGCAAAGCGCCCGCGCCGCAAGTGCTCAAGGTCCAGCTTCAGGGCATGGATCGGCCTCGGTTTGCCTACAGCTATCAGTTCATCGACGACGGAGCCGAAGCCAATCGCGACGGGCTGCTGCAAAAGGGTGAGACGGTTCGACTGCGCGTGCTCATCAAGAACACCGGGGCAGGGAAGGCCGCCAAGCCGCTGGCTCTGTTGCACAATCGCTCCGGCGAAGGTGTGATGGTGAACAAGGGTCGCTATGAGCTGGAAGCGATGGCTCCCGGTGAGCAGCGCGCGATGGACTTTACGTTCGAGGTAAAGCCTGACTTTTCCGAAAACACGGCGCGCGTCGAGCTGCAAGTGTGGGACTTCGCGCTGCACGAGGGTGTGACCGACAAGCTGGCGTTCCCGATCTTGGAAAGTCGTCAGAGCGTCGAGCCGCGTAACGGAACGGTGATTGCGAACAAAGACCTGGTGGTTCGCGTCGGTGCGTCAGGGACGTCTGCGGAAGTCGGCAAGGTTCCGCAGGGGGCGCGCTTCAAGGTCACGGGTCGTCTGGCAGACTATGTTCGCGTCGAGCTAGAGCCAAACCGTCCGGGCTTCATTCCGGCGCAGCTCGTCAGTGAGTCCACGCAGCCAGCAGAGGCCAATCCGCCGCTTCAGCTGGTGTGGCAGGCGACGCCGCCGCTGCTCGATGTGAAGGCTCCGCTTTCGGTCGAGCAGCCGTCGATTCGTCTGTCGGTGGTGGCGCGCGACGAAGAGCAAGTGCTCGACAGCTACGTTGTGGTGTCCAATCGCATCGCCAAGATCGAGCACCGCAAGGTCTTTTATCGCAGCAACCGCAACGGTCCGATGGCCAAAGAGATGCAGTTTGACGCCAACGTGCCGCTGTGGCCTGGCGTCAACATCGTAAACGTCGTGGCTCGTCAGTCGGGTCAGGTTCAGTCGCTGCATACGATGGTGATCAGCCGATTGACCGACGATGCAACGCGCACTGCCCAAGTGGTGAAGTAAGCTCGCACACTGCTCATGACTTGGACGCCTTCCATTCCGCTTAGCGCTGAGGCTTCGGCGGTTCACGCTGCGGCGACGCCGATAGACCTACACACCGACACGATCAAGTTCATCAGCCGAGGCTATGACTTTTTGGCCGAGCACAATCCGTCGTGGATGGTCAAAGGCATCGGTGGTCACGTCGATCTTCCGAGGCTGCGTGCCGGAAACATGGCCGGGCTGTTTTTCGGAATCTGGACGTTTCCCAAGCCGGAAGTGGGCTGCTTGGCGGAAGCTCATCGGCAGATTGATGCGCTCGAAAAGGCTGCCCAAGCGGGCGCGTTTCGGCTGTGTCGGACGGCGGATGAGATCGTCGCTGCTCGTCAGAGCGGGGAAGTCGCGGCGCTGTGTGGCATTGAAGGCGCGCACTGTCTCGAACGCGGCGAGCGCAGCCAGGTCGTGGTCGAGCGTCTGCTGTCGCTCGGTCAGCGAGGCGTGCGCTATCTAGGGCTTCTGCACTTTAGCCGCAATGCACTCGGGGCTCCGGCGATGGGCTGGGGTCAAGATGCCAGCATGGGCCTGACCGATCTGGGCTGCGAGATCGTCGATGCGTGTCGAGACGCTGGCATCCTGGTGGACCTTGCGCACATCAATCGTCGAGGCTTCTTCGACGCGGTGGCGCGCAAGCCGGGTCCGCTGCTGGTGAGTCATACGGGCGTTGCGGGCGTGACGCCGCACTGGCGCAACATCGACGATGAACAGGTTCGCGCGGTGGCGGACTCGGGTGGCGTGATCGGTGTCATTTTTGCGCCGCGCTTTTTGGGTCAAGACGGGCTCGACGGAGTGGTCGCGCATCTGACGCACCTGCTGTCGGTGGCCGGGGAAGACGCGGTGGCGCTCGGGTCCGACTGGGATGGCTTTATCCGTCCGACCAAAGGTCTGTCGAGTCCCGCTGAGCTGCCAAACCTGACCGAGGCGCTGCTCCGTGCTGGATTGTCTCCGACGACGATTCACAAAATATTAGGCGACAACGTGCTGCGACTGCTGCGCGCGGTTCCACCCAAGCTGACGGCCTAAGCCGTGGCTGTTTCTCTTACCTCGAAGCGACACATGAGCATTGCCGAGCGACTTCAGAAGCCTTCGCCCAGCTACTCGTTTGAGTTTTTTCCGCCGAAGACCGAGGCTGGACTGCACAACCTGCTCGATACGCTTCGCGATCTGCGCGACTTGGATCCGTCGTTTGTGTCGATGACCTACGGCGCGGGCGGATCGACGCAGCGATCGACGACAGAGCTGACCGCGCGCATCAAGCACGAGATCGGCATCGAAGCGATGGCGCACCTGACCTGTGTCGGAAACAGCCAAGCCGAGCTGGCATCCACGCTCGATGCGCTGGCTGCAGCAGGAATCGACAACGTGCTGGCGCTGCGTGGCGATCGTCCAAGTCCGGTTCCCAGCGCAAGCGAGCCGGTGTTGGCAGCGGCTGCGGAGGCCCGTGACGAGCTTTCCTACGCCAGCCAGCTTGTCCGCTTCATGCGCAGCGATCGCAAGCGCTGGCCGTTTTGCATCGGTGGAGCGTGCTATCCCGAAGGCCACATCGAGTGTCCGAAGCGCGAAGACGATCTGCGACACCTGGCCGAAAAGGTTGAAGCCGGCACCGAGTTTCTGATCACCCAGCTCTTCTTCGACAACGCGTTCTACTTCGACTTCGTGCAGCGTGCGCAGGCGATGCGGGTTCGTGTCCCGATCGTGCCGGGCATCATGCCGATTACCAGCTTCGAGCAGGTCGAGCGCTTCACTCGGCTGTGCGGCGCGACGATTCCGATGCGGCTGCGCCTTCAGTTAGAGCGCTATCAGCGCGATCCCGAAGCCATCTTGGAGCTGGGCGTGGCGCACGCGACCGTACAGTGTACGGAGCTGCTGTCGCGGGGCGCGCCCGGGATTCACTTTTTTACCCTCAACAAGAGCCGCGCCACTCGGATGATTCTGACGGCGCTGCGCTCGCTGTCGCGCTGACCGCGCCATGTGCTCGGTGGCTGCGAACAGTTTTTTTCGCAAAATTTCCCTCGGTAGAGCGCTTGACAGGTTCTTCCGGGGCGTTAGTTTGCAACGTGCCGTTTTATGAGCTCGCAAAAGCGTGACTACTACGAAGTGCTTGGAGTGTCTCGGACTGCCGATGATGCCGAGCTAAAGAAGTCCTACCGTCGGATGGCGATGGAATACCATCCCGATCGCCGTCCCGGTGACAAGGAAGCCGAGGAAAAGTTCAAAGAAGCTGCCGAGGCGTATGCGGTCTTGTCCGACAAAGAAAAGCGGAGCATGTATGACCGCTTCGGACATCAAGGACCGGCGCAAGGTGGCTTCCATCCCGGCTTCGGTGGCATGGAAGACATCTTTTCGGCGTTCGCTGACATCTTCGGCGGCGGCGGTTTCCCCGGCTTTGGCGGCGGTGGTGGCCGTCGTGTGCCGCGCGGCGATGACATCGAGATCGAGCTTACCGTCTCGTTTCTCGACGCAGCCAAGGGTGTAAAGCGCGACATCGAGATCGATCGCCACAGCGCGTGTGACACCTGCAAAGGCTCGGGCGCCAAGCCGGGCACGCAGCCGCAGCGCTGTAAGACCTGCAACGGTCGCGGCCAAGTCGCGCATCAGCAGGGCTTTTTCGTGATCTCGACGACGTGTCCGCACTGTCGCGGCGCCGGATCGACCATCGCGGAAAAGTGCAGCGGCTGCAAAGGTGCGGGCCAAGTGGCTCGTCGCGCCACCGTCAGTGTTACCGTTCCTGCGGGCATCGACGATGGACAGCGGCTCCGACTGACAGGGCAGGGCGACGCCAGCTCTCAGACGGGTGGCGAAGCGGGCGATCTGTACGTGCTGATTCGCGTGCAGCCCGATCCTCGCTTTGTTCGTGACGGAGACGATCTGTGGACCGACGTGCCGCTGACCTTTACGGAAGCGACGCTGGGAACGCGGGTCGAAGTGCCCACGCCCGATGGTGTCGAGACGATCGACGTTCCGGCGGGCACGCAGCCTCTGTCCAAGCAAGTGATTCACGGTCGCGGCATGCCCAATGTCCGAGGCCGAGGTCGCGGCAACCTGATCGCGCGCTTTGTCGTGCTGGTTCCCAAAGAGCTGTCTCCCGAGGCGCGTGAGCTGGTCGAAAAGCTCGGGCCGCACCTGTACTCGTCGCGTAGCTCGGCGCCGCAAGGCATGTCTGATGATCATGAGGATGATCACCACGAGGATCATCACGGCGGCGATACAGACAAAGGCTCGGTGTTCGATCGCTTGTTCCGCAAGAAGAAGAAGTAACCGCGTCGCACAAGCCTTGGTCCGGCGAAAAGTCGTGTTATAAGCCGCCCATGCACAGTGCGACCAAGGCTGAAGCTGGCTCCGCAGCGACGGGGCAGCCATCCAAGTTTTCCCTCTCCGACGTTCGCGCCATCTACGACCTGCCGCTGCCTGTTCTGGTGCAGCGCGCGATGTCGGTTCATCAGGCGCATCACGATCCCAAGGAAGTGCAGCTGTGCTCGCTCCTGTCGGTGAAGACCGGCGGTTGTCAGGAAGACTGCGGCTATTGTCCTCAGTCGGCGGCGCATGGAAATGTCGAACCCGAGGCCATGCTGACGGTCGCGGAAGTGATGTCGAAAGCCCAGGTTGCCAAGTCAGCGGGCGCGACGCGGTTTTGCATGGGCGCGGCGTGGCGCAATGTCAAAGACGGTCCCGCGTTTGATCGCGTGCTCGACATGGTGCGTGGCGTGCGAGGGCTTGGGATGGAAGCCTGCGTGACGCTCGGGATGCTGACCGAAGAGCAAGCGCGCAAGCTCGGCGAAGCGGGTCTGACGGCGTATAACCACAACCTGGATACCTCGCGGTCGTTTTACGGCAAGGTCATCACGACGCGAACCTACGACGATCGGCTGACCACGCTGCAGCGTGTCCGCAAGGCCGGTGTCAGCCTGTGCTGCGGCGGAATCATCGGCATGGGAGAGTCCATCGACGATCGCTGCGCGCTGCTTCAGACGCTGGCATCGCTGGACCCGCCGCCGGAGAGTGTGCCTGTGAACGCGCTCGTCGCTGTGCCGGGAACGCCGCTCGAGGCGCAGCCCAAGATCGATCCGCTTGAGCTGGTTCGCACCATCGCGACGGCACGCATCCTGATGCCCAAGAGCCGTGTCCGTCTGTCGGCAGGGCGCACCGCGCTGAGCCGTGAAGCGCAAGTGCTGTGCTTCCTCGTCGGTGCGAACTCGATCTTCTACGGTGACAAGCTGCTGACGACCGGCAATCCCGACTGCGATGCGGATCAAGCACTGCTCAAAGACGCGGGTCTGCATGCGGCTCCCTCGGAGTCTGTCTCGGCCTGATGGCGCGTGCCTCGCTCGCTCTGTCGCTGTCGGAGCTGCGTCGGCCTTCACTGGCTGACGACTGCCTGCCGGTCTGCCTGCGCTTTCCCGGTGCGCCACCGCAGAGCGAGGTCTACGGCGAGCTGCCGCACTTCTTTCAGCCGCATCGTCTGTCGCCGGGGCTCGACGGTGTTCCGCAGGTTACGCTGGCGCTGCGGCCCGGACAGTATCGCTACAAGCTGCGGCTTGCCGACGGAACGTGGCAGCTTCACGCTGACAATCCGCGCACGCGCTCCGTCGAGGGACTGCGAAATAGCGTCCTTTGCATCGGTGGCTGTGACGAGCCGATCCTGCATGTTCCCGTGTTTCCCGATGTCTGCGCCGATGACGACGGACGGCTGACGATTCGTGCGGCGCTGCGAAAGTCGGCAGGTTCATCGCTGACGCTGCGCTATCGCGAGCTAGACGACGAGCGCGAGCTGCCGATGGATCGGGTCGGCGACGAAGACGAGCATCACTTGTTTGCCGTCAAGCTGCCGCTGTCGTCGTCGCGGGTGGACTACTTTTTTCGGCTTCCGTCGGGGCAGCTCGTCGGGAGTCCGTCGCACACCGCGCTGCGCGTGCAGGTCAAAAAGCCAGACATTCCGTCGTGGTGGCGAGATGCTGTGCTGTATAGCGTGCTGATTGACCGATTTCGTCGCAGCGACGGGAAGCAGTGGCCTACGCTGTCCGATGAGCGTGCGCGTGCGGGGGGCGATCTCGACGGAGTCTGCGCCGCGCTGCCGTATTTGTCCGATCTGGGTGTGACGGTGCTGCACCTGACGCCGATCTGGCTCAGTCCGTCGGCGCATCGCTATGACGCGCAGAATCCGCTCGTCGTCGATCCGGCGCTGGGTGGTGAAGCGGCGCTTGTGCGGCTGCTGCGAGAAGCGGAGCTCGTCGGAATTCGTATTTTGCTTGACATTACCTTGACACATGTGAATCGCGACTTTTTGCCGTTCTGTGATGTCCGTGCGCGAGGGTTTCAGTCGCCGTTCGCCGACTGGTTTTCGCTGTATCGCTGGCCATTTTCCGACGGACCGTCGCCGGGTTATCAGCACTATCAGCACGGTCAGTGGCAAGAGCCGCTGCTTCGCGTCGATCATCCCGACGTGGCGACCTATTTGCTGAGCGTGCTGCTTCACTACGCGCAGCTTGGTGTGGCGGGGTTTCGGCTCGACTCGGCGGCGGATGTTCCGACGGCGCTGCTGTCGCTGCTGCGCCAAGGTGTGCGGGCGGTGCGCAAAGACGCGCTGATCCTGGGTGAGCTGACCGTCGACAACTTGGGACATTACGTCGGACACTCGCTCGACTGTGCGACGGAGCTTTCGCTACAGCGACAGCTGGTCGATTGGCTGTCCGGTCGTCAGTCGGCGCAACAGCTTTCCCAGCATGCCCAGCGACGAGCGTTTGTGCGTGGGCATCATCACGCAGCGCTTGGCATGACCGCGAGCCACGATCTGCCGCGTCTGCGTAGCCTGCTCGACGAGCGAGCTGCCCAGCTGGGTCACTTTGTCAGCCTGCTGCGTCCCGAAGTGCCGATGATCTATTACGGCGACGAGCTGGGTCTGCACAGCGACGATCCGTCACGCGCCTTTGAAGATGTCTGGCCGGATCGCATGCCGCTCGACTGGTCGCAGGTTTCCGACGACAATTCGACGCTGGCGCTGGTTCGGAAGCTGCTGTCGCTGCGTCACAAGCTACCGTCGCTGCGTCACGGTGACTGCCAGGAGCTTCCTTCGCCCGAGCAGCCCGATCTGCTGGTTTTCCGACGGCAGCTCGGCGATGAAGTGCTGGAAGTCTACGCGCACGGTCCTGGCGAAGCGCTCAGCTGTCCGCTGCGCGACGATGCACCGTCGGATGCGCGGTTGTTGGCTTCGCTCGGCGAGGTCTGCCTTGATTCGTCGACGAAGCAGCTGTCGCTGGGTCCGTCTTCGGCGGTTCTTTTGCAAAGGCAGCCTGCACCGGCTGTCCGTCAGCTCATCGACGAGCTGACGACGCAGGCCGAGTCGCGCGTGGCCGAAGCATATCGTCAGGGCATCTCCAGTGGGCTGCTGCTTCCGTCGAAGCTGTATCTGACCGCGACGGAGCGCTGTAACCTTCGCTGTCAGCACTGCATTACGCAGGCTCCCGAGAAGACCGCGACGAAGACGGCGCGGACGATGCAGCCGTGGGTGCTCGACGCGCTGGAAGATGCGCTGTCGTCGGCCAGCTACTTTGGCTTTTCACATGGCGGTGAGAGCCTGGTGTCGTCGCAGTTTTTCGAGATCTTGCGACGGATTCGACGGGCGCGACGCGGTCAGCCGTATGATGTTCACCTGTTGTCAAACGGCATGCTGCTCGACGAGCAGACGGTGGCAGAGCTGATCGAGCTGGGTGTGACGAGCTTGGCGGTTTCTCTCGACGGTGCGACCGAAGAAACCAACGATGAGATTCGCGCGGGCTGTGACCTTCCGCGTGTCCTTCATAACCTGCGACACGCGACGGCGCTGCGACGGAAGCTGCGTGCCGATCTGCGCATCGGTGTCTCGACGGTGGTGCTGCGTCAAAACATCGAGGAGCTGCCGAAGCTGGCGCAGCTGGTCTGTGACCTGGGGCTCGACTGGCTGAAGCTGGAAGAAGGTTATCCGGTGAATCGCTTTGCGGCGCAGTCGCTGCTGCGACCGGATGCGCGTCGTGTGCAAGCTGCCGTCGCTGCGGTCAAAGCGATCGTCGATCCAAACGGCGTGCTCCTGGTGGAACACCTTCACCCGCCAAGTGGATGTCCTTGTCAAGAAAATACGGTTCCAGGGCTGTCAGAGTTTCGTGCCACCGACGACTTTGCCAATCGTGCGCAGTTTCGACCCTGCCGGATGGCGTGGGAAGTGGCGTGCGTCGATCCCGACGGAACCGTGCATGCCGGTGACTACGCAGAGCCCGCGCTGGGCAGTCTGGCGACGCAGTCGTTTGTGGAGCTGTGGAATGGCTCGCGGGCGGCGGCTCAGCGTCGGGATGCACTCGGGGTGATTTCGCCGCAGCTTCGTCGTGCGTGTCCGCACTAGCTAGTTCAAGTCGCCTTGGCGATACAGTCGGGACAGCAGCACGGGCAGCATCATCGTCAGCGTGATCGACAGCATCGACAGGCCGCTCATGCCGTGGATGCGTCCGTCGGACAGCTCACGTAGAAAGATCGGGCCGAGGCTGGCACCGATGGCTGCGGCCAGATGCTGAACCGCCGACTGGAGCGACTGATAGCGAGCACGCTCCGTCGGAGCAGCGACGCGGCTACAAGTGGTGTTGACACAGACGTTGCGCGACGAAGAGCTGACGAGAAAGCCGACGAACAGCACCGCGACGGGCAGGATTGCGCGACCGGGCAAAAATCCCAGCGCCAAGTCGAGCACGAGCAGCGCGCTCGTCCACACCATCACCCTCGGTGCACCGTAGCGATCGACCAGCCAGCCGATGAAGCGCATCGACACGAAGCTACAGGCGCCGCCGATGGCGTACAGATATTCCAGGCTCTGCCTCGGCATTCCACAGTTGCGGATGAGATACGGCGCGATGTTCGGCACGATCGCAAAGGTCGCTACGTTGCTCAGCGCGATGGTGAGCAGCGCCAAGCGAACCACACTGCGTGCGAGCAGCTCGTGCAGGCTTCGCGGCGGGACGGCCTGTTGCAGGTGTTGTCTCAGCGACGGTAGCGAAACAGAAGTCATCAGCGTCACCAGCAGACCAATGGCCGCGACGACAAAAAACGGGGTCCGAAAGCCACCGTGACGAGCCAGCCATAGACCTGTCGGAACTCCGACGACGGATGCTATCGAAAACGCGCCCATGACGGCACCGATGGCACGGCCACGACGCTCGACGGGAACCAGATCGGTCAGCGCCGAGATCGCCAGGGATGTCGCCGGACCGCCAAACAGCCCCGCGAGCAGGCGCGCCGCCATCATCGACTTGAATCCGACGGCAAAGCCTCCAGCCGCCGTTCCGATCACGAGCCCAAGCAGCGCCCACAGCAGCGCCGTCTTGCGATCAAACCGATCCAGCAGCCACGCGCCGAGCAGTCCCGCCAGCGACGCCGATACCGCATACGAAGCACCCAGCAGCCCGAGCAGCGACGCCGGAATGTGCAGCTCCGTCGTAAAATCCGGCCCAAGCGGCATGATCATCATAAAGTCCAGGATGTTGACGAACTGGACTGCGCCGAGGGTGAAGATGCCGATTCGTTCGTGGCGGGGGACGGCGGCGGTGCTCATGGCGAGGCGACCTCGCTAGGGCTTAAAGCGCAGGGCGGTGCCAGCTTCTCCGACGACGAAGATGTTGCTGCTGTCGACGGCAAACACGCTGTAGAGCGTGCGCGTGGTGCGCGTCGGAACTTTGACCCAAGCGGTGCCGTCGCCTTTGAGCGCGGTTCCACCGTCACCGACGACGAAGATCGTCTGGTTGTTGGCTCCGTAGACACTGCGCAGGTTGGCGGATGTGCCGCTCTGCATGACTTGGCCGTCCTGACTGTTGCCCGCATTGCGTTTTACGATCGTCCCATTATCGCCGATCAGGTAAATCGCGGTGGAGCCTGCCCAGACTCCGCTCAGGTTTGCCGACGTGTTGGTGTTCTGTCCGGGGTACTTGAAGATCAGCTCGGCGGGGTTATAGCGAACCAGCAGGCCGCCAGCGCCGGACATGAAGTGCTCTTCGTTGCCGGGCATAAACGAGATGCCGGTGAGGTTCTTGTTGTTGTTATACGTGCCGGGCGTGTTCCACGACGTGCCTTCGAGCTTGCGGTAGTTTCCCGACGCGCCCGCGATGTAGATGTTGCCTGCGGTGTTGGCCGCGACGCCGGTGATCTGGAAGTTGGGAGCCGCCGTCGCGAAGGGCTTCCACGTCGTGCCGCTCAGCTCTAGCAAGGTGCCCGCGTCGCCCGCAGCGAGGACTCGGCTGGTGTTGTCTCGCGGGGCGCTGATGGCGCGCAGGGTGTTTGTGGTGCCGCTTGTCATCGGCGAAAAGCTGGTTCCGTCGAACTTGACGATGGCTCCGCCTGCGCCGACTGCGTACACCGACGATGGGCTCGATCCCCAGACCGCGTACAAATCCGCACTGGTTCCCGTCGAAGGAAGCGGACAAAAGCCCTGACAGCGGTTGATCGTGACGACGACGGTCTTGTCGCCATCCATCGTGAAGGTGCAGCTGGGCAAGCTGCCGGTACAGCCGTCGCTCCAGCCGGCTAGCTCGTCGTCGCCGCTCAGCTGTGCCGACAGCATCACCTGCGAGCCTTGACGGAACTCGACGACCTGTTCGGTGCACGAGCTATCGCACATCACGCCCGCCGGGGTAGAGCTGACGGTGCCTTGCGCCGTGCCCATCTTCCGAAGCGTGAGCTTGACGCCGTTTAGGCCACAGTGACTGAGCGGCTCTGCGACGATCGGCATCCCGACATCGAACGCTTTGTCGTCGTCGATCGCGAGGTCGCTTGTGCCGCTGCCGAGCAGACAGTCTTTGTCCGTCAGCGTCTGCGCCGAAAAGCTCGCGGTGCCACGCGTCCCTGCGGGAAATTCGATCGTGACGAGGCTCAGCTTGTCGTTGCCGGTAAAGCGCTCGGTCCGTTCGACGCCGTTGAGCGACACCTTCAGCGTCACGCTCTTGGTTTCCGGCGGAAAGTTGCTAAGCAGCACCGTCACAAACGGACCTGCTGGCTTCCCGCAGCAACCGAGCGCCAACGCCATCAGCAGCCCGCCAAGACGCAGCGACGTTCGTTGAGTGTGCCGTCGCAGCGTCGTCACTTCATTGCCAGCAACCGGATTGAACGCGGAGCGAGGTGCGTACATCTGTGCTTTGCCCCTGATTAAAAGACGATGTGGTTCGTGGAAGGCGTTCCGTTCGACGTCGGTCCTTGCGAGGCGATGGCTCCAGCTGTGGCGGCTCCAGCGACGGCAGCAGCAGCACCACCGACGGCAACCCAAAACCACCACTTTTTGTAGATCGGCGTTCGCTGCTCTTGGACAAGCTCTGCTGGGTCTTCACCCTCGGTCAGCGTGATATCGAGCAGCAGCTTTTGCGAGTCCGGCACGTCAATGTCGCGCTGATCCGAGCGATACCCGGCGCTGCGCAAGATCAGTCGGTGCTTGCCGCTGTACGTCGGTCGCTTAAACGGCGTGACACCAAGGTCGGTTCCGTCGACAAACACCAGCGCTCCCGGCGGCTTCGAGCTGACCTGAAGCGATCCACGAGGCCGCGACGCTTCTTCAAACAGCGCTTTTTGCAGCAGATCCGACAGCGCTTTGCCAGCCTGCGCCGTGTCGCAGCGGAGACAGTCCGTCGCAAGCTGCGCGCCCATCGCGCCCACGTCGACGTGAAACAGCTCGAGCTTGAGCTTCCAATCGGCGGGCGAAGACTGCGGTGCGATGACCTTGCCGCTCTTGTCCTTTTTGGGCTCCGCGTCGCTTACGGGGCTTCCGTCACGCGTGACACCGACGGAACTGCGGACGATGAAGCGGCTACCGAGCAGGCGGCCAATGCGCTCGGTACAGACGGCGGTCTGGCAGGTCTGGAGCTTCTTTTCTTCGGCAAACACCAGATCGCGATCGCTCTTGGCGGTCTGCGCGATCTGCTGATCCTTGAGCGCCTGTGCAAGCTCGCTGTCGAAGAACGCCCGCTCGGCTGCCGTTACTTGCGCGGGCGCTTCACAGTCGAGCACCGTCGCCGTTGTCTCTGCGCGAAGGGAGCTGCTTGCACAAAGCACTGCGACGTACAAAACGACCGAGCGCGCCACCCCAGATCGAACCGGCGAACGAACGTGACACAGTGCGTCAGATTCCATTCCACCATGTTACATCAAAGCCGCCGTGGCGACGGTCGCTACATCCGCTGGACGGCGAACACACCTTGTAACTTCTGTAGCGCACGAATGATTTTCTGGAGCTGATCGACATCAACCACGGTGACGCGGAAGGTGTTCACCGCGCGATCGTCATCCAGCGTTCGGCAGTTGGCCTGCGAGATGTTGAGCCCGTGATCGTGGAACGTCTGCGACAAAAGCGCCAAGATGCCCGGCTTGTCCGCACAGACGACTTGCACCGTCGCTGGACGCGCTGCTTTGTGCTCGGAATCCCACTCGATGTCGATCCGACGCTCTTCTGGCTGTTCCATCGCCGTCGAGCAAGTCTTGGCATGAACCGTGACGCCGCGACCGCGCGTGATCACTCCGACGACTGGATCGCCCGCGACGGGAGAACAGCACTTGCCGAACCGAACCAGCACATCGTCTTCGCCCGCGACGCGAATGCCCGGTGGCTTCAGTCCCGGTGATCGCTTGGCCAGGCTGGGAAGCTTCGTCGCTGGCTCGCTGCTCGTGCGGACCGTGCGCTGACCTTCAGGAAGCAGCACTTCGACGACATCCGCCGGCAGCAGCTTTCCGTAGCCAATGTTCATCAGCATCTCATCGAGGCTCTGCTGACGAAGCTCATTGACGGCATGCACCAAGTCACCCGAGCGCTCGCTCTTGGCGTAGGTCATGTCGTGCTGACGCAGCTCTCGATCGAGCAGATCGCGTCCAAGCGCTTTGGCTCGTTCTCGCTGCTCGCTGCGCATAAAGTGCCGAATCTTGGCTTTTGCCGACGAGGTCTTGACAAACTTCAGCCAGTCTTTGGTCGGCTTCTGATTCGGGCTCGTGACGATTTCGACGGTGTCACCGTTGCGCAGCTTGTAGCGCAGCGGCACGAGCTGTCCGTTGACGCGCGCTCCCGAGCAGTGATTTCCCACGTCGGTGTGAATCAGATAGGCCAGATCCACCGGCGTCGCGCCCGTCGGAAGGCCTTTGACGTCACCTTTCGGCGTGAACACGAACACCTCGTCGGCGAACAGGTCCACTTTGACGGTCTCGATAAACTCCGTCGGGTCCGCCAGCGTCTTTTGCCACTCCATCAGCTGCTTGAGCCACGCGAACTTCTTGTCGTCGGGATCACTGCCGCCGGGCTTGCCTTCTTTGTACTTCCAGTGCGCCGCGATGCCGTCTTCGGCGACTTTGTGCATTTCCTCGGTACGAATCTGGACTTCGATGCGCTCGGCCTTGGGACCAATCAGCGACGTGTGCAGCGACTGGTACATGTTCGGCTTCGGCAGCGCGATGAAGTCTTTGAAGCGACCCGGAATCGGCGTCCACTTGGTATGAACCACGCCGAGCGCCGCATAACAGTCGCGAACGTTTCCGACGATGGCTCGGAACGCGATGATGTCGAAGAGCTGATCCAGATCGCGCCCGGTCTTGACGGTCTTTTGATAAATCGACCACAGGTGCTTCGGTCGTCCCGAGACGCGCGCCGGAATTTCGTTTTGCGTAAGCTCGTCGCGCAGCACCTGCGCCACTTCGTCGATGTACTGCTGACGATTTTCAAAATAGGTGTGGAGCTTGTCCGAAAGATCCTGAAATTCCTTCGGATACAGGTACTGAAACGACAGGTCTTCCAGCTCGGCTTTGATCCACTGAATACCGAGTCGGTGCGCGAGCGGCGCGTAGATTTCCATCGTCTCACGCGCGATGCGTTCCTGCTTTTCCGGCGCCATCGCACCGAGCGTCCGCATGTTGTCGAGCCGATCGCACAGCTTGATCAAGATGACGCGGATGTCGCGCGCCATCGCCATCAGCATCTTGCGGAAGTTTTCCGCTTGATGTTCTTCGCGCGTCTGCCAGCGAACCTTGCCAAGCTTCGTCACACCCTCGACGAGAAGCGCTACATCGGCGCCAAACAGCTTGCTGATGTCATCGACGGTGGCACTCGTGTCTTCGACGCAGTCGTGTAGCAGTCCGGCGCAGATACAGGCGACATCCAGCCGCAGTTCCGCAATGATCTGCGCGACGGTGAGCGGATGAATCAGATACGGATCCCCAGACTTGCGAAGCTGACCCTGATGCGCTTGCTCGGCAAAGGCATACGCTCGCTTGATGAGCTCCAGATCTGCCGATGGTTGATAGGCACTTACTCGGGTCAGTAGCTCTTGGGGCGACAGCACAGCCGCACTTTACGCTGGCTCATTTTCCGACGCAACCGCCACAAGCGGCCCTTTCTTTGGACTTTTCCGCAGCAAGCCGGATGAAAAAATGCCCCTTGCGCCAAGAAAGTCCGTACCTAAACTACCGGCTGCTAGCACTCTCCCCGCGTGAGTGCTAACGCACTTTTAGGACTCGACACCCTCGGTGACCGCTCAAAAGAGCTTCAAAACGTCCCCAGGGAATCCATCTAGCCAGAGATTGTGAGCAAGGAGAACGAACCGATGACAGGAACTAAGATCCGACCCCTGCACGACCGTGTCATTGTCAAGCGCCTCCCCGAGGAGGAAGTGACCAAGGGCGGCATCATCATCCCCGACTCGGCCAAGGAAAAGCCGATCCAGGGCGAGGTGGTGGCTGTTGGTCCCGGCAAGACGCTCGACAACGGCAAGACGGTGGCCCTCGATGTCAAGGTGGGCAACAAGGTGCTGTTCGGCAAGTACGCCGGCAGCGAGGTCAAGCTCGACGGAACCGAGCACCTCATCCTTCGCGAGGACGAGATCCTCGCCGTGCTGGACTAACTCGTCGATTCGCAGCTTTGACGCTCGAAAAAGTTTAGGAGAAATACAACCATGGCAGCCAAAGAGATCCTGTTCGATGAGAGCGCTCGCGCCCGTATGCTTACCGGCGTGAACGCCCTTGCTGATGCTGTGAAAGTCACCCTCGGACCGCGCGGTCGCAACGTCGTGATCGAAAAGTCCTGGGGATCGCCGACGGTGACCAAGGACGGCGTGACCGTCGCCAAGGAAGTCGAGCTGGAAGACAAGTTCGCGAACATGGGCGCGCAGATGGTCAAAGAGGTCGCCAGCAAGACCTCTGACATCGCGGGTGACGGCACCACCACCGCCACCGTGCTCGCTCAGGCGATCTTCCGCGAGGGCGTCAAGATGGTCTCGGCGGGTCACAACCCGATGGAGATCAAGCGCGGCATCGACGCTGCGGTTGGCAAGCTCGTCGAAAACCTGCGCTCGCAGTCGAAGCCGACCAAGGGCCACAAGGAAATCGCCCAGGTTGGAACGATCAGCGCCAACGGCGACACCGTCATCGGCAACCTGATTGCTGACGCGATGGAAAAGGTCGGCAAAGAAGGCGTCATCACCGTCGAAGAAGCGAAGAGCATGGAGACGACCCTGAACGTCGTCGAAGGCATGCAGTTCGACCGTGGCTACATCTCGCCGTACTTTGTTACCGACAGCGAGCGGATGGAAGCCGTCCTCGAGGATCCGTACATCCTCATCTCCGAGAAGAAAATCTCGAACATGAAGGATCTGATCCCGACGCTGGAGCAGATTGCTCGCTCGGGCAAGCCGCTGCTCATCATCGCCGAGGACGTCGACGGTGAAGCGCTGGCGACGCTGGTCGTCAACAAGCTGCGCGGCACGCTGAACGCTTGCGCGGTCAAGGCCCCGGGCTTTGGCGATCGTCGCAAGGAAATGCTCAAGGACATCGCGATCCTGACGGGTGGCCAGGCCATCACCGAGGATCTGGGCCTGAAGCTGGAGAACCTGTCGATCAAGGATCTCGGTCGGGCCAAGCGCGTCACCATCGACAAGGACAACACCACGGTTGTCGATGGCAGCGGCAAGAAGGCGGACATCGACGCTCGCGTCAAGCAGATCCGCGCGCAGATCGAAGAGACGACCAGCGACTACGATCGCGAGAAGCTGCAAGAGCGTCTGGCGAAGCTCGTCGGTGGCGTGGCGGTGATCAAGGTCGGCGCTGCGACTGAGACGGAGATGAAAGAGAAGAAGGCTCGCGTCGAGGATGCGCTTCACGCGACCCGCGCGGCTGTCGAGGAAGGCATTGTTCCGGGTGGTGGCGTGGCTCTTTTGCGCGCCCAGGCGGTGCTCGACGGCTTCAAGCTGAGCGAGGAGCAGGCTTATGGTGTGGCGATCATCCGTCGCGCCATCGAGGAGCCGATGCGCTGGATCGCCCAGAACGGCGGCGTCGAAGGCAGCATCGTGGTGAACAAGGTTCGCGAGGGCAAGGGCGCGTTTGGCTACAACGCCTCGACGGACAAGTACGAGGATCTGCTGGACGCTGGCGTCATCGACCCGACCAAGGTCGTGCGCACCGCGCTGCAGAACTCGGCGTCGGTTGCCAGCCTGATGCTGACCACCGAGGCCATGATCGCTGAGAAGGCCAAAGAGAAGGCCGAAGAAGGCGGTCACGCTGGCCACCAGCACTAGTCGCTAGAGCCGGGTTCGCCTGGCTTCGGTGCCAAGTCCCTCCCGTGGGTCGTGAAGACTCGCGCGGAGGGATTTTTTTTATACTTGGTTCATGCGCGCGTCGGACACAGAGCTCCACAGCGTCTCTTCGAGTCCGCGACGAGGAAACCACGGCACTTTGCTGCGGAACTGACGGTCGGTGATGACGCAGGGATAGCGGAAGAAGTCGATGAGGTAGCCGGGGAAGTTGCCGGTCATCCGCAAAAAGACATCCGCGACGGGCGCAGGGATCGGAAAGGTCTTGGCGCGGGTCAGCTCAATCGCGGTGCGCCAGGGAACGGGCTCGTCGCTGCTGACGTTGTAGACACCGACCAGCTCTTGTCGCCACGCCGAGACAATCGCTTCCGCCATGTCGTCTTCGTGCAGAAACTGCATCATCGGATTGAACCCGAGCAGATACGGCACATGACGAAGCCGCAGAAACTGCGTCAGCGTGTTGTGCAGCTTCGGTCCGATCAGGTTCGTCGCGCGCAGCACGCACGTCTTGACTTGCGGATGGCGATAGACCCACGTCGAGGACATGTTGTCCATCTGGATCGCGTCGGCGAGCTGCGGAAACTGCACACCAGCGCGCAGCGGCTCGTCTTCGGCAATCGGGATGTGATTCGACGGATGCGCGCCGTAGATGTGAAACGTCGACAGCACCACCAGGCTGCGCACCTTGTGCTGCACCGCCAGGTTCATGATCTTCTGCGATCCGACGACGTTTAGATCGAAGCGCTTGCCCGCCGAGTCTTTGAGGCTGAACGCGCGTCCGAGGTGCATCACTGCGTCAAAGGACTGATGACGGAAGATGTCCTCGATGATGGTCTTGTTGTAGTGCGCGCGATGAACCTGAAGCTTTTGCAGCGACGGATCGAGCGGAGTTCTCAGGTCGCGGTAGTCCACGCCGACCACCTGATGTCCTTCCGCCAGCAGCTTGGACGCCACAAGCTGCGCCAGTCCTCCCGCAATGCCGGTAATGAGAATGTGTGCCACGACAAAGACCCCTAAAAGAAGACCGAGCGACGCTGGGCTAGGCCTTCGTTGACGATCGCTTGGACGCGATCCTGGACTTGATCGACCTTGCGCTGGATGACGCTGTCTTCGTCGTCGAACGGACCGTCAAAGTGCATCGGCTCTCCGAAGTAGATACGAAACTTCGTCGGCAGCGGAAAGTACGCGAGCGGTCCGAGCAGCGGCAGCAGCGGGCTGATCGGCACATACGGCGCACGCAGCAGCTTGGCGAGCCCTTTCCAGTCGTGGATGCTGATGATCGACTCTTCGGCACCGATGACAGCGACGGGAACAATCGGAGTCTTCGTCTGAAGCGCCAGCCGCATAAAGCCGCGTCCAAACGGAGCCAGTTGATAGCGCTGCTGAAAGATCTTGCCCGAGCCTTTGGTTCCCTCGGGAAACACCAGGATCGCTTGGTCGTCTTCGAGCAGGTTTCGACAGTTTATTGGATCGCCCAGCACGACGCCGGATCGCGCAAACATCTCGTTTACAAACGGCAGCGTCGAGACCCAGCGCTCGGCCATCGCTCGCACCAGGCGCGGCGGCTTGGCTTGCAGCAGCGTCGCTTGCGCCACCACCAGCCCGTCAAACGGCAGCTGTCCCGAGTGATTCGGAACGATCAGCACGCGACCTTTGGGCATGTTTTCGATGCCGAAGATCTCGGGACGGAAGTAGTCGTAGATGTGACGCGCCAGCGAGTAATAAAACTTGGCTTCCTGCGGCGAAAAACCCCACGGATCGAAGCCCTGGGAGTTGATACGATTTGGGAGAGAATCAATCGCCTCGGACACCACCGGATCGATCCAGTGATGGCGCGCATCCTTGGCGATCTGCAGCACGTTTGTCAGACGGGAAAGAATCTCATTCCACTTCAGCAAGAGATCGGGGGGAACCTCTCGCGAGACCGAGTCAAGGGTGCTCTTTAGCATACCGGCTCTCATCGCGGCGACGTGGCTTGGCCGCCCGAGCAATGTACCAGACCGAGCCCGCGCCGGGAAAGTGCTGTAAACGGCTTGGTGTTGGACGCTGCTTTGACGGTCTGAACCAAGGCGAGGCCGGATTTTTTGATTAGAATGCTGCCATGCAAACACGGACTGCCTCTGTTTCGACGTGGTCACGCCTTGCCGCTGTGGCCGCTTTCCTGGGCCTCGCTGCCACTGGCTGCCAGCCTGAAGCTTTCGACGTGACAATCGATCTGCCCGAGCAGCGCCAAGTCGGCCAAGCGGGCGGTACGTTGTCGACGCTGCTTCCGACGCCGTTTGTCTTTACGGTGAACCTGTCCGACGAAGCACGGATTCACAATGCCAATCCGCCGCGACAAGCGTTCATCAAAGACTTTTCGCTGGTGATCACGGGCACCTCGCGCGGAATCGGTGACATCGACACGTTCGACTATCTCAACACGGCGGAGTTTTTCATCGAGCCGACGCGGGTGGGAAGTGTGCTCCAGCGTGTGAAGGTGGCCGACATTCCGTCGAAGGAAGGTCCAGCCGGTCAGATTGCGCCGCGCTTGGTGAGCAACCTGGACATCCTGCCGCTGCTTCAGGAAGGCGCGCGACTTGTATCGACAGCGACGGGAAGTACGCCAACCGATGACGTGTCCTATAACGGCACGATCGTCCTTGGCGTCAACGTCTTCTGATCGGATTTGTAGCGTGTGCGCGCCAATATGAAGCATGCGGGATGCTTCATATTGAAGGCTGTAACGTGCGCAGAACAGGAAGGCTCAATAAGAGGCATTTTATATGCTTCATATTGAGCGCTCAGCGACGGATTAGCCGATGGCGCGAGCGAGTGCAGGCAGGCTGCGATCGAAGCGATAGTTGGTGTTCATGTGGCCATCATCGAACTCTTCGTGAACCACTGGAATGCCCAGCTCGCGCAGCCGAGACACCAGCTTTCGCGCCGCAAAGTCCAGGTAGTATTCGTCGCGTGTTCCCGCATCGATGAAGATGAGCTTCTGCGAAGCGAGCGCGTCGCGATACGGCGGCTCGGTGCAGATCTCGACGGGATCGTAGCGAAGCCAGCGCGCAAAGACGGCTTCGTCGATGGTTCCGTCGTGCCAGTGAACCGGCAGCGCAAACCCAAGCGGAGAGCTGTCGTCGGGACTGTAGGCCGCAGCGCTCGCAAAGATGGTCATCACATCGAACAGATCCGACGGACGCGGACCTTTTCCTGCTTCGAGCCAGGTCGTCAGGGCTCCTTGTGGGCCACCGTAGCGACGGACACGACGACTGAACTTGAGCAGCTCCGGCGGTGTGGTCATGCGGAAGAAGCCGTCTCCGGCGTGGCTTGCGACGGCGGAAAAGACCTCGGGATGGTTCATGCTCAGCCACAGCGCACCGATTCCGCCCGACGAGCGTCCGACGACCGCTCGATGCGCAGCGCTGGCAAGCGTGCGGAGGCTGCGATCGATGAGCGGAACCACGTCCTGGACCACGTGATCGCTGTAGCTGCCGAGCACCGGTGAGTTGACGTACTGGCTGCCACCGAGCGCGGTGTAGCAGTCGGGCAGCACGGTGATGAACTCGGGAATGCTCGGGTCGGTCGCAAGCAGTCGGGCAATTCGCTCGTCGAGCGCTTCGGCGATGGGAGAGCGATTGAGGAGCTGATAGCCCGCGCCGGTAAACGACGCGAGCACATACACCACCGGATAGCGACGGCTCGGCTCACGGTGATAGCTCGGCGGCAAGATGACGGGCACGGCACGCTCGATCGGGTCGCCGTAGCGATTGCCGATGAGCGAGAGGCCGTGGACCGTCAGGGAATCGAGAGTGCAGGGCGGATGTTTCGTCGTCACGCCTGCCGTGTATAGCAGGATTGGACGTGGTGCAAGCTGTCGTCGCTACGAGCCACTGAGGATGCGCAGGATTTCGTCGGCTTCTCGACTGAAGGCAAAGCGCAGCAGTTCATCGATCTGTGCTTCTGCCGACGGACCTTTGCGACGCAGCGCCGACACCGCAGCCGGTACGCTACCGCACCACAGAAGGCCGAAGAAGTGGCTGCTCATCGTCAGAGCCGATGCGATGCCGTCGTAGTTTGGCACCGCTGCGTAGAACTCCATCGACAGCGTCACCAGCTGAGAGGTCAGCTTGCTGGGAATCGCTCGTCGCTGACGCACGGCTTCGGCTTCGATCCGCTTATCGGTAAAGCCAATCGGCACATAGTCTTTGACTTGCTGACGAACCAGACCGCCGAACAGCACCGCCAGATCTTCCGACGACAAGCGCAGCGGCAAGTGCAGCTGACTGTGCAGGATCTTGAGCAGTCCTCCGAGCAGGAACCGTCGCTCTGCTTCGGACGCTCCGTCGATGAGCACGCTCGAGATGATCAGCGCAGGTGGCTCCAGCGGCTCGATGGTGTAGTACGGCACCGACTGACCGGCTTCGTTTTTGCTCTGCGCTGCCGTCAGATAGATGTCGAACTCACCGACGCCGAGATCCGCCGCCAGCTTGTTGGCCAGATCGCGCACCGGATGTCCCGACCGAGGCAGCCGTTCTTTGCGATCGACCCCGAGCGTCTGAAGCTTTCGTCCGTCGCTGACATACAGCTTGCCAAGCGGCTCCGCCAGTAGCTTGAACAGCGTCCGAATGCTCGACGAAACCACCGACGGATACAGCACATCATCAAGCGCCGGATCGCGCAGTCCCGTCTTCGTCGGTTCTTTGCGTGCCAGCGTCTTTTCGAGCTGCGTCTGAAGGTCTTTGGGCACGACGCCACCAAACGCGGTGATCGCGCCCGCTGCGAGGTGCGCTTGCTCGCTGCGTCGCATCGTCAAGATGGCCAGCAGTGCTTGATGCACCGTCGCGTCCCGAGGCTTGCCCTGAAGCTGCGGACGGAACCGACCCGCTGCTGCGTCCAGATGGAAGCGCAGCGACTGCACATCGCTCGTTCGCTCGTAATAGCGTCCCAGCTCGCGAATGGCTGACAGATCGAGCGGATCGACTTCCACCGCCGAGCGCAGCGCTTCGAGCGCCCCACGCGAGTCCGCCGACAGCTCCGACAGCGCCGCAATGCGATGGTAGTAGCCAATCTTGCGCTGCTTGTCCTCGGTGTACTTGACCAGTCGCTTGAGCAGCGGCAGCGTCTCACCGGGACGATTCTGCGACAGGAACAGATCCGCCAGCTTGGTGAGCGCCGTCTGATTCGTCGGCTGAATCTGTACAACCTTGGTGTACGCGGCAATCGCTTGCTGCGGATCGTGAATCTGCTCGCTGAAGATCTCTCCGAGGAGAAGCTGCACAGCCAGGATCTGCGTCGGACGCTTTTCGATCTGTGCATAGCGACGGAGCGGATCGATTGCGTGCTGCCACTCTCCGTCGTCGGCGTGAAGCTTGCCCAGACAGTACAGCGCCGCCGCTTGATTGGGCTGTAGACGCAGTGCTTCGCCCAGCTCGTACTTGGCGTGCGCACGATTTTGTAGCGGTCCTGCGTACAGCTGACCCAGCTCGACGCGCAGCCCAACGATTCGCGCTTCCGACAGATCGGTTCGACGCAGACGGTCTTTGATAAGCTCGGCCAGCGCGCGGGCATCTTCGACGCTGGTGCTGCTCGTGGTGCCATACGACAGACGGAGCCGCTCAAACGCTTCTTCGCGATCCGGCTGAAGCGCAAGTCCGCGACGCAGCGCTTTGCGAGAGCGCACCACGTCGGGAACCAGGTTCTGTGCCAGCACACCCGCCAGCATGTAGTGCAGATAGCGCTCGTCGGTGTCGTACAGCGTTTCCGCCAGCTGTTCCGCCGCTGCGAGCGCGACCGAATAGCGCAGGTGCAGCAGCGAGTGGTGCAGCAGCCCGCGCAGCGTCGGATACAGTCCTGGAACGCGAGCGAGCGCCGCTTTGTACAGTGCAATCACCTGCTCGGGATCGCCACCGCTGGAGGCCGCTGCTTCGGCTGCTCTCGTCAGGAAGATCGCCGATCCCAGCTTCGCCGTCTGTTCGCCCGGACCGCTGCTGATCGACAGCTCTCCGACGCGCTGCGACAGCTCGGCAAGCTGCGCTTGATCGTCGCGCAGCACCGCACCTTCATGCAGAAAGCGCAGCGCCGGACGACACGTCTGATCGCGATACAGCGCCAGACGGAAGTCGTTTTCCATCTGGTTGTGCGTCGCTTCGGGATCGCCACCTTCTTGCCACAGCAGTCGCTGACGAAGGCGCGCGCGATCCGAGCTGATGTGAACCGCAAACGGTGTGTCCGTCGCCGTCAGTCCAAGCTGCTCGTACAGATGAATCAGCTCGCCCCACTGCTCTCGGGCAATGAAGTGACGTTCGAGCGTGCGCATCGCCAAGTGATTGTTGGCATCGACGGTGAGCACGTTTCGATATGCCGCCACAATGGCTTCGCTGCGCTCGGCTGGATCGTGAATCTGAAGGTTCGCGAGCAGCGCTTGTCGCTCGAAAGCCTGCACCCGCGTCGAAATTTCCGGCGCGTCTTTTAGCTCTGCGACGGTGTGCCGCGATAGCTCGTCGAGCATTCCCGCCGCCAGATACGCCTGCACCAGCTTCTGCTTGGCCACCGGATGACCGGGACGCAGCTCCAGCGCTTGCTGATATCGTTCCGTCGCTGCTTTCGCTTTTCCTTGGGCTTCCAGCTGCTCACCCGCCAGCAGCAGCAGCGCATAGCGTGTATCCGAGTCGGGATTTTGCGACAGCTCGCGCTCGACGAGATCCAGTCCCTGACCCGCGCGCCACGCCGTCACATAAATCCAGTCGTCCAGTCCGAGCAGGCTCGGCAGCGTGTCCGCCCACTTGCGCAGCTCGCGATACGTCTTGAGCGCCAGCGTCGGCTCATCCGCATCCAGCTCTTCCGACAGCGCCAGCAGCGTTCCCCACAGCGGCTGCGACGGCTTTCCTTGGTTGCGTTCAAACTGCGTGCGCAGCCCTGACGTCACAAACCGACTGATCGGGCTGTGACGAAGCGCCTGACGATCCGTGCTCTGTGCGCGCAGCGACAGACGGAGCAGCGCCGGAATGTGACCGGGCTCTGCCAGCAGCGCTTGACGGAAGCTCTCTTCGACCGGACCTCCTTCGGGTACCGGTGTCGGCTGAATCGACGAGAGCAAGCTACCTCGCGAAAACCACAGCGTCGCTGCACTGCTGCCTTGCGCCACACCTGCCGCCGCATGAAGTACGTCGGAAAGCTGCTGAAGCAGCGTCGGGTCCGCGAGTCCTCGCAGTCGGGTTGCCAGCTGGGCCAGCTGCCAGCTTCGTGCGGGGGCCAGCGTCGGGGCCACATCCGACACCGCGCTTGGAACCATCGAGTCACTGAGCAGCACCCGCGCCGCTTCTTCGTGCTGTCCAACCCGCAGCAGCTGCGCCGCCGCTTCCTCGCGAAGCACGCGACGACACACCTCCGTCGCCACAGCCTCTGCCGCTTTCTGCGTCGCCGCCAGCAGCACCTGCGCCGCATCTTTCGGCGCGCCACTCGCGAGCAGCAGCGTCGACAGTCGCTGCGCCGCTTCGTAAAAGTCCGGTCGCACCTTGAGCGCGTTTTGCAGCTCGACCATCGCCAGCCGTCGGCCTTCGTCGCCCGGCTGCTGGGTCAGCTGTAGCTCTGCCGCATACAGCAGCGCATACGCACCCTGACCGTCCGACGACTGCCCGAGGTTCTGCCACAGCTTCAGCAAATCCGACGGACGACCGAGCTTCTGACAGGCCCGCGACAGCAGTCGACTCGCCATCGCATCGACCGGCACATCGGTGGTCGATCCGACAGACAGCGACTGCACCAGCGCTTGTTGCGCCGCTTCGTCCTTGTCCGCTCGCAGCCACGCTTGACCCGCCCGCTTGAGCGCTTCACTGCGCTGCCACGGATCTTTTTTGTGCTCCGCCGCTTGCTGATGCAGCGTCGCTGCGCTTGCGAAGTCCTGCGCTTGTTCCGCCCGCAGTGCCAGCGCATCACACGCGCTGCCATCGCCCAGCTTCGCCGCTTCGGTGAGCGCCGCCAGCTCGTCTGCATCGCTGGATTTTTGCGCCACAAGGCTCCACAGCGCCGTTTTCAGTGCGACAGGCACTGTAAGACCCGCAACCGCTTTGGCGGCCTTGGCAAGCGGCGTAGGCTCTTCCTTGCGCAGTCTGGGCACGCGACACGCCGTTCGCAGCAGTCCCAGACCCGCAGACAGCGTGGGTTTCTGGCTCAGCGACGCTTCGTAGCGCTGCATCGTGGCTTGATCGCGTCCCGATGGCTCGTCGAGCCGAGCCCGATGAACCTGGAGCGCCGGACGCAGCGGTCCCGCCAGCGTCGGCAGTGCCAGCACGCCATCGAGCGTCGCGGTAAGCTCCGCCGTTTCACCTTGTGCCAGCGCGACATCACTGAGCGCAAGCAGCGCGACGCTCTGCCCAATTCGGTGCGTTCCACGCGGAATTTCGGCCAAAAACGCCTGTGAGAGCTGCTTTGCCTCACCCAGCTGCCCACTTGCTCGCAATAGCTCGATGCGGTGCAGCCGCAGGCCCGGTTGCTCACTGATGCTGCTCTGCGCGTGCTCTTGTTCGATAAGCTGCGCCGCTTCATCGGGCTGTGCCATCGGTCCCGGTGCTTGCAGCAGGCGACGCAGACCACGCAGCGCCGTTCGGTTGGTCGGAACCAGCTCCAGTGCGCGACGATAGCGATCGATGGCTTCCGACGACTCGCGCAGCGCTTCGGCATGACTGGCTGCGGCCAGCAGCAGCGCCACCGCACGACTTCGCTCGCTGCTCGGACTGGCGGCTTCTGCGTCGAGAAGATGCAGTGCCATCCGTCGCGCAGCTGTCTCCAGACCAGCCGGACCCGTCGCACACGGCGGAGGCGGTGGCAGGCTCTCCAGGCTTGGCAAGGGCAGACGACGCGGCACAATCGGCGTGCCCAGGTTGCGCATCGGCTGCGGCGACGCGCTCGGCTGAATCGGCGGCAGCTCGGCCAGTCGTTCCAGCGTCGGCTTGATCGGTGGCTCGACGGAAACCGGCTCAATCGATGACGCGGGCGGTGGCGGCAGCGGCTCTGCCGTCGGAAGCGGACGATCGCTCGGCTGTAGCTTCGCGACTTCGCCGGACCTGTGAATCGGCGTCGGTTGAACCAGCGGCAGCGACGGAGGCGGCGGCAGCGAAAACTCGACCGATCGCTCAGCGAGCGGATTCGTGCTGGGCGCGTGATCCAGTCCCGCTGTGACCCCAAAGCCTGGAACCAAGTCCGTCAGAGATGCGTCGCTTTGGGCCGACTTTGCAGCCTGCGCGGGCTCTGCACTCACCGCCGGACCTGCGTCGATCTGAACGTCGTATTCGTCCTCTTCGTCTTCGCCTTCCGGTTCCGCTTCAAAGCTTACGGCGGGCGCTGAAGACTCTGACGGAGCAGGCGCACTCGATGCCGCTTTGCTCGTCGGTGCTGCTTGAACCGCTGCGAGCGGCGACGGAACCGGCAGTGCCAGATCCGACAGCTCACCGACCGAGGATTCAGCGACGGCGGATTTTACCGTGACCGGCTTGCTGTCACCCTTCGACACGCCTGGATTTGACGGCGACGGAGGCGCAGGCAGATCCAAGTCCAAGTCGTCGAGCAGACCACCCGCAAGGAGCGGTGGCAGCGGCGCTGCGTCTCCTTCTACCGGCGGGAGCGCGAGCGGATCGACGGTTCGTGTGCTCGACGGAGCGGCTGGCTGCGCACTGGCTGGGGACGCGATCGCACTCCCTGGCGCGGGCTCTACGGAAACCGGCTCGGGTGCTTTCGTGGCAGCCAAAGACGATGCGGCGGCCTGCGGGGGAACCACGGCTCTGCGCAGCTCCGGCGGCAGCTCGTCTTCGGAGTTAAACATCGGGTTCGGGCTGTCAGAAGCCTGATCCCAGTTGAAGTCCTCGTCGCCAAAGTCAAAGTCGCTGAGCAGCGAGTCAGTCGGTGCAGGCTTCTTGCTGTCTTGATCAGCCGGAGGCACGTCTTCACTCCTTCTCAATCAAACCGAGTTCGCGACGAAGATCGATAAGCTCCGCCGATACGCTCCAGCACAGCAGCGCACGGGCCGTCTTCGCTTCGTGTTCGTCGTCGGTATCAAGCTTGACGCCAGCTTCCGCCAGCGCCGTCGAAAGGTTGCCGGTAATCGCCAGAGCCAGCGTCGCACTGCCTCGCAGGATCGCGCGCTGCCAGCCCAGGATCAGGTTCTTGCCGTTTTCACCCGACAGCTCTTGCATGCGCGACGCCAGGTTGCGCAGCGCTGAGCGCTCTTTGCGGGCAATCGCTCGGTCCAGCGCCCGGACTTTGTCGTCGAGCTTGGTCTTTTCTGGACCCGACAGCGCGGGCGTTGGCACCGAAACCAGCTGACAGCACGCCGCGAAAAACAGCACAAGCTCCGTCGGTGCGCACTCGATTGCTCCCAAGCGATCAGGCAGCAGCGCCAGCCGACGAATCAGTCGAAACCAGTTGTTCTGAGACCACGACGACAGGCTTTCGGTAAATGCACTGCCGCAGACCAGCGTGCTCCCGACGGAAACGCACAGGTCTTTTTCTTTTCCCGCAACCAGCGAGTACGCAATCGTCAGATCGGTGTTTCCAAGCCCGAAGCGCTGCGCCAGGTTGTCGACGGTGATCCAGCTGGGTGGAATCTTCTTCGCGTTCAGTCGATCTTTGGGACTGTTCGACAGCTGCGCGACATCCGGCCCGAGCAGCTTGGTGCCGGTTTCCCAGATCTCCTGCCACATATCGAGCAAAATTCCACGCGCGTCCGTCGAAAACGCAGTGCTGCGCAGCGGTGGACCGACGGAACGCTCTGGCTGACGAGCGGGCGGCGGCGGTGGCAGCTCCGCACTTCCACCGAGCGCGCGCGTCACCAGACCGCTCGCCTGACCGGCCAAGCTGTACGAAACGCTCTGTTTTTGCCACTCGAACACCTGTGCCAGCGTCGCAAACGGCGTTACCGAAAGCGGCGAATCGACGTCCGTCAGCGCAGCGGCTTGCTTGCGAGCTTCGTCGCGTGCTCGACTGAGCGCACCTTGGGCTCGTGCCGTCTCTCCGCTCTGGGACGCCAGCTGAACCAAGCGATCCAGCGCCGTCAGCTGAAGAGGCTGTTCCGACAGGAGCTTGTCCAGGATCGACAGGGCAGCGCCGCGATCGCCCAGGTCTCGCTCGTACAGGCTCGCCACTTCGAGCAGAACACTCTGTCGCAGCGACGAAAGATCTTTGCTCGTTGGCAGTTCGTCGACGATTCGCCGCAGCGTTTCGAGCGCAGTCTCTCGATCCCCTTTGCGAAGCTGAAGCCCGAGCAGTCGCTTTTGCTGCTGAACGCGCTGCTCAACCTCGTCGGATGTCTCGCTCTGGCCGCCTTCGGTGCGTAGCGTGGCTCCGATGCGCAGCGACTCCGCGATGTGAACCATCGCATGCTCTGGCGTCGAATCAAGCAGTAGCTCTCCGAGGCTGCGATGAATCGTCAGCTGCTCTTGCGCGTCCGTCGCCAGCTCCAGCAGCTTTCGATAGTGCATCGCCGCTGCCGCCAAGTCCCCGTGCTGGGCACGCAGGGCAGCCAACCGCCTGTGCGACAGCGTGTGATCGGGCTGAAGTGACAGCAGCGTCTCCAAATCGCTGGCAGCGATCAGGTTTTGTCCCGTCAGCAGATGCAACGCCGCTCGCTGAGACAGCAGCGCCACCCGAATCGGCAGGTCTTGTCGTCGCTCATCGTCGGTTCGCGCCACTTGAGCCAGTCGGAAGTCGAGCAGCTCCAGCAGCGGTCCGTTATCGCCCGTCTGTTCCGCTCGACGCTGAAGCAGCGAAAGAAGCGGCTGGAAGATGCTGTCATCCAGCGGTCTTCCGTCGAGAGCAGTGCGCAGAGAAGCCGCCGCTCCGTCTTGATCACCGATGCGCGTCAGCAGCTGTCCCGCTTCACTGTATAGATCGGTTCGAGCGTCTCCGTCGCTGAGCAGCGATGCGAGTCGCAGCGTATACAGCGCATACGCCCGCAGTCGAGCCGCTCCGTCGGGAGTGAGTGGCTGATCGCGAAGAGGATCCAGCTCGCTGTCACTCGGCTCGGTGGCTTGACGAAGCAGCATCAGCGCAGCGACGGACTGTGGGTCCAGTGCCAGTGCCCGCAGCGCAGCTTCCGCCGCAGACTGCCGCAGCTTCGCCGCAGCGACATCATCCACTTCATCGGCGGCGCTCTGTGCCAGGAACGCTTCCGCTTCGAGCAAGATGAACGCCACGCGGTCGCCTCGCTCCGACTCGGGACACAGCGACTGACGCGCGCGCAGCACCTTCACCACGTCGGGAAGCTGCGCCATCTGCTCGAGCACCGTCGGGTCGGACAACAGATCCGCCAGTGCCACGACGACCAGCGGCTGATCTCCGAGCGTCCGATAGGCCAGCAGCAGCCGTCGCGTCGTCTCGATGTGCTGTCCCGGCTCGTCGTCGAACAGCGCACCGAGTAGTCCTGAGCGAACCAGCAGCTCTGCCGCAACCACCTTCGCGCCCGGATCGTCGTGCGTGAGCAGCTGCTCGGCCAGATCCGCCAGCGCCGTTCCTTGCGCTTTTCCGTCTTCCCGTCGCTGATTCAGCAGCACACGCGTCGTCAGAAGCTGAACCTGCGACTCACTTTTCACCGACGGAAGCTGACGGAGATCTTTGCGTGCTTTGACAAGCTGCGCATCCGCTCGCTCCATCGCACTGCTCGTCGGAGTCGCTGCCACAATCAGCTGTGCCGCGCGCTCTTCCATCAGCAGCGCGACCGTCTCTGCCGTCAGTGGATCTTCCGTCGGCAGCGAGTCCGCCAGCGCTTCCATCACGTCGGGAAGCTTGTCGTATTTGCGCTGCTGCATCACCGCGCGCAGTCGTCCGAGCGCCGCCCGAGTGGCCTGTGCCGAGGGAAGCGGCAGCGCTTGGATCGCTTGCTCGTACAGCTCGTCGACATCCGTCGGACGTGCTGCCAGTGATTCGCGCAGCTCTGCCAGCGACAGCAGCGCTTCGCCTCGAATCAGGCTCGTCGGAGCTTGCTCTGCCACCTGACCCAGCGTCACTTGCAGCTTCGACGAGTCATTTTCCCGTCGGTAATACGTAGTCAGCGCCGACAGTGCCGGAAGATACGAGGGATCGCGCGTCAGCAGCGTCTTTAGCAGCGTCGCGGCCTGCTCGGGCTTCTTCAGCTCGTTTTCCACCACGTCGATCAGCTTCGCGTAGAGCGCTCGCTCCGCCGCCACCGCGTCCAGCGACTTTTCTTCGCCGCTGCTGCGACTGACCAGCTCGATCTGACGCTGAAGCAGCTTCGACAGCTCGTCTTTTTTGCCCTGCGCCAGATAGATCCGCTCTAGCTCTTCGATCGCCTGCGGATGTCCCGGCTGCTCGGTCAGGATGTGCTCGTACAGCGCGCTTGCATCGTCGAGACGACCCAGCTTGACCAGCAGCTCTGACCGTCGTAGCTCGTCGGAAATCTGAGGCTGCCCTTGTCCCGCGCTCGCTTCGATCCAGCGTCGCAGCGCCGCTTCTTCCTGCGCCACGTCGCCGCGCTGACGAGCAAACAGAACTTGTCGGCGAATCAGTCGCAGATCCGTCGTTGTCTTCTGCGAAAGCGCGAGCTGATGTCGACTGGTAGCCTCGGGACTTGCCAAGACTCCGCTGTACAGATCGATCAGGCTCTCTCGGATCAGCGTCTCTTCTTGATCCGACGGATTTCCTTCGGTCAGTCGTCGCTCAAACAGCCCGGCCAGCAGTCCTTCGCGACCGCTGCGGATGTAGATTTCTTCCAGCTGCGCGTCGAGCAGTCGTCGATGAGCCAGCGAAGCTCCGACGAGCGGCTTTGGCAACAGCGACTCTGCCCGCACCACCAGCGCTTCGGCTGCCGTCAGATCCCCGCTCTGCACGAAGCAGTCCGCCGCAGCGATCAGTGACTCCGTCGCCCAGGCCAGATCTTGAACCTTCTCTCCACTCGGAGAGATCTGCCCTTGCTGAGCCTGCTCGGCTTCCGCGATCAGCAGCTTCGCCAGCGACGGAAGATCTCGCTTCTGCATCGCGCGTCGCTGTCGCAGTGCTTGCAGGATCAGGTGCGACGGACCAAGCTCCGCGATCTTCGCTTCAAGCTGTTCCGCTTCCTGATTGCGTCCCGCCTGCCACAGCGCAGCCGCTTGCTTGAGCCACACACCGACGGGCGGAGGTCCATCTTCCGGGCGGACAATCCGCAGCTCACTCTCTCGGTCGAGCAGGAGCTGAATCAGCTTTTCCGGCTGCCCAAGTGCTTCTGCCACCGACAGCAAGTCCGGTCCAAGCAGCGGGTCCGTCGGAGACTTTTCCTGGGCCTTGTCGAGATACTGCCAAGCCAGCTCCAGGTTTCCGACGCGATCCTTGGCAAGATGCGCCTGCCAGCGACGAATTCCGACGATCTGATCCGTCAGAAGCTGCTTGCGCTGCGGCGGTGCGTTTTCCGCCTGCATGTCCAGGATTTCGGCGCGAATTTCCAGCGCGGTCAGACAGTCGGGAATCCGTCCTGCTGCTGCTGTGACACGCACAATCTCGTCGATGACCTTTAGCTGATCGACGCCGACATCGTACGCATCGTGCAGATAGTTCAGCGCCGTCGTGACATCGCGACGACCGCCTGTTTTGGCCGCTTGCTCGCTCCACTCTTCCTCGATGCGCGCCTGCTCGATGAGCAGCGCCACCCGTCGGCCCGGATCTTTGGTTGCCGTCGCCAGCGCTCGATACACTGCCAGAAGATCGTCGCTCGGTCGTCCCGCTGTACCGGCCAGCGACGACTGAGAGGACTGCTTCGTCAGCACTTTTTCCAGCGCCACCAGCGGAGCCAGCGCTTCCCGATCCAGCTCGTGTGCGGCGCGATAACAGGACATTGCCCCATCGACGTCGCTCAGACGATCTTCCAGGATGTGACCTTTTTCGGTCAGCAGCTCGGCTCGCTCTCGCGCACTCGTCGCAGAGTCCGCTTCAATGTCGAGCAGCCGCAGCAGGCTTGGCCACATTCCGCGTCGGTAATAAATCCGTCGCAGCGCCCACAGGTTGGGACGAAGTGCCGCATCCAGCTTGAGCGCCGCTGCGTAGCCATGGGCTGCGTCGGTTTCTCCCTCGGAAGTCTGCTCGGTCAGCGCCGCGATCTCGTGCTGGAGCGCTGCCGACACCGGCTGCTCTGTTTCGTCGCGAAGCTGCCTTTCGATGGCCGTCAGACGATCGCGCGTGCTTTCGTTGCGCGCCCGACGCTTGAGCAGATCCACCGGATCAATCGTTCCCGCCAGGTGATTTTCTGTGGCGCTGAGCGGCTCTGCGTCCAGGATTTCAATGGCGTCCGAGCCACTGTCCGGCAGCATCGTGACCGCATCGTCGTCGGAATCAACGGTTACATCGCCCGGATCGAGGGCGACATCGGCATCATCGAGCGCGGCAATCACCGCCTCGGCTGCACTCGACGTGGTGTCCGACTCGAAGGCACGGCTCACAGGCCGCTGACTACTGTTCTGATCCGCAGGGGTATCGGTGGAAGACATGGATGCGCTCGTCGTAACCCCACAGCCCTAGGCTCCTTCGGTCCGGCCAAAACACGAACAATGAAGGCTGCTTGGCACAGCACCAAGCGTGCACGCCTAGAAGGCCTGGTAGTGCACTAAGTCCTTAGTATCGACGGCCAGATAGCAAAGTGTCAAACCAAAGAGATGTGGTCTTTTCGTCGCTGTGGTCGACGGTGAGAGCTATGCCGAAAGGTCGGTTTTGTCGGCCTACGTAGGTTCGTCCGGTGTGCTCCGGTGGTCTTCGCTCGGTGATACACTGCCCAGCGCATGAGCGAACCCATCGTCGTCACCAGCCCGCAAGCCAGCTGTCACGTCTTCACCTTCAAAGAAGGTCTGCTTTCCAGCGTTGCGCACGATCTCAAGATCGTCGTCGAGCGCTGCTCGATTTCGTACTGGCCTGGTGCGCAGGTTGTCTCGCGCATTGAAGCCACGTTCGATTCCAAGAGCCTCCGCGTCGTCTGTGCCCAGCGCGACGGTCACGATCAGCCCAGCGCACTATCTGCCGACAACCGCGCCGAGATCGAGCGCAACATCGCACGCGACGTGCTCCAAAGTGACCGCTATCCCGACATCCGCTTTGTGTCCAGCCAGATCAGCGAGCGCGCGAGCGGCTTGGAAATTGTTGGCGAGCTTACGCTACACGGACAGCATCGCACCCTCACCGCACATGTACGTCGCCAGGCCGATCGCTGGGTCTCGGAGCTTCGCCTACAGCAGCCCGACTTTGGCATCAAGCCCTACAGTGCCGCGTTTGGCACACTGCGGGTCAAGCCGGAGCTGCTTCTGACGGTTTCGATTCCAGCGACCTAGCGCGCTCAGTCACCGATCCGGTATCCCGCGCGACTTTTCCGTCGACGATCAGGATCTGCCGATCGGTGCGTTCTGCCAGCCCGTGATCGTGTGTCACCAAGATGACCGTCACACCTTCGTGGTGAAGCCGCTCGAACAGCGCGATGATCTCTGCGCCGGTTCGCTGATCCAAGTTGCCGGTGGGCTCGTCGGCCAGCAGCACTGCCGGACGGTTCACCAGCGCCCGCGCAATCGCGACGCGCTGACGCTGACCACCGGAGAGCTGCTCAGGACGGTGATACAGCCGTCCGCCCAGACCGACGCGCTCCAGTGCCTCGATCGCCGCCTGCTTGCGCGAGGCACGACTCGCACCGGCATACAGCATCGGCAGCGCCACATTTTCGACCGCCGTGGCACGCGGCAGCAGGTTGAAGCTCTGGAACACGAAGCCGATCTTGCGATTGCGACTTTCCGCCAGCTCATCATCGTCGAGCGACTGCACTTCAATGCCATCGAGCCAGTACCGTCCACCCGTCGGAGTATCCAGACAGCCGAGCAGGTTCATCAGCGTCGACTTGCCCGATCCCGACGGTCCGACGATCGCGACATACTCGCCGCGATGAATCGTTAGATCGACGCCACGCAGCGCTTCCACCAGCTCATCACCGAGCACAAAGTGCCGCGTCAGCCCCTGAATTTCGATCACCGGATCGTGGCTTGGCGACAGCTCGGTCGGTCGCGGCGCTTTTGGCAGCGCAGGCTCCGACACGCTCACCGCGAATCCTTGTGTCCATCGACGCTGGTGATGCTGACCAATACGCCATCGTCGAGCCCTTTTTCGTTCAGCGACGCAGCGAGCAGCTCACCAGCGGACAGTCCCTTGACGACTTCGCTGCGATCCCAGTTGGACACGCCAACCTCGACGGCACGCTTGTGAACTCGCTGATGCTTTCCTTCGGGAACCAGCGCATAGACAAAGCGATGGAGACCTCGTCCGACGATCAGGTTGGACGCAATCGACAGCACGCCCGTTTTTTCGGCCACCAAGATCTCGACGTTGGCTGACATGCCGGGCAAAAGTCCTGCGACCCGAGCCGCTTCCAGATCGCTCACTTCCACCTCGACGGTGAGCGTGCGAGCACCTTTCAGATCGCGCTTGACCGCTGGATCGGTTCTCGTCACCCGGCCATTGATCGTTCGATTCGGCAGCGCGTCGAGATGAAGCTCTGCCGTCTGACCGGGCTTCACCCGTGCGACATCCGCTTCATCGATCGTTGCATCGACGTGAAGTCGCGAGTCATCCATGATGTGGACGACGGGCGCAGCGGGCGGAACCGTGTCTCCCAGCTGAATGTGTACGTCGGTGAGCAGGCCATCAAACGGCGCGACAATGTCGGCTTTTGCTCGGGCCACCTTCGCCGCGACAAGCTGCGCCAGCGCTTGCTCTCGCTGAGACTGCACCGTCTGGAGCGCGCGACTGGCTTCATGAAGCGCCGCCGCTGTGTCTTCGCTGACCTGCGCCGTTCCCGCACCGCCCAGCAGCAGCTTTTGGGCTCGATCCGACTGACGCTTCATCGTATCGACGCGCGCAGCCGCTTGCTGAACCTGCGCTTCTGCCGTCGCCACCGCCGCTGTTGCCTGACGGAGCTTGACGTCCAGATCGCTGGGATCGACGCGCACCAGAAGCTCACCCTTTTTGGCTCGCTCTCCGCGCTTTTTGGCGACGGCAATCACTTGACCGCCTAGCTCTGCGCGCAGCGTCGCGTGGGTCTCTGGTGCGACTTCACCTGCCGTCGATGACGAGACCACATCACGAACGGTTCCGACCTGCACCGAGGCGGCTCGAATCGTAAGCGGCCGCTCTGGCCACATCCGACGCGCCACCACGACAGCGACGATGAGTGCTAGGATGAAAACGACTCGCCCAACCCACTTTGCGAGGCGAGACGGCTTGGCCACGGAGGTCATGATGCGCGCGCACTCTATCACGAACCAAACCACTCAAAAGCCAACCCTGCGACGACTTCTTTGGGGCTTTGTGGTCGTGCCGCTACTTCTTGGCGGCTGCGATCCGGGCTGGCACAGCGAAGGACCCAACGGAGCCTCGTCAGGACCGGGACAGAACAAGCTGGCGATTCGCTGGACGCAGAGCGGACTCACCTTGACCGAGTCGCGCTGCGCGGCGATGGGCATCGGCTCGATGGATGTCTATCTGTTGCGACCGAGCGATCAGGCGGTGCTGGCGGTGTGGAGCAACGTCGTCTGTGGGCTCGATCGCTATTCGATGGCGGAGCTGCCGTCTGGACAGGTTGTGGTCCACGTCGAAGCGATTCAGAAGCCAGGAACCTCGGCGCGCAAGTGCGTGCCCTATCTCGGCGAAGCGCTCGCCAAGACCAGCCTCGAGTATTCCGATCCGCCCGTCACCGTCGCACTGTCGGCCTACAGCACCTGTCAGTAATGTTCGATACCGATCAATGGACGAAAGATCTGGTTACGCTGCGTCCAGCTGGGCCAGCACTTTGGCTTGACGCAGCACGTCATCCAGCATCTTCGGTGTGAGCCGCCCGGTGAACGTGTTCTGCTGTGAGACGTGATAGCAGTCGAGCAGCCACAGTGAGCGCGTCGGGTCCAGTGTCAGCAGTGATCGCTGGCCATGCGCAAACTTTGGAACACGCGGGTCGCCCGGCTGTGCGACATCGCGTAGCGCCAGCTCCACCGCTTGGTGTCCGATCGCTCCCAGCGCAATCACCACCCGCAGCTTCGGCAGCAGGGACAGCTCCGCGCGCAAAAAGGGCCGACAGGTTGCCAGCTCATCGGGCGTCGGGCGATTGTCCGGTGGCGCACAGCGAGTCGCCGCGCTCACGTACGCTCCATAAAGGATCAGACCGTCGTCGCGAGACACCGAGTCTGGCTGCGAGGCCAGTCCCGCCCGATACAGCGCTGCGTACAGAAAGTCTCCGCTGCGATCGCCCGTAAACACCCGTCCGGTTCGGTTCGCGCCATGAGCAGCTGGCGCCAGACCCACGATCAGAACCCGCGCTGCTGGATCACCAAAGCCTGACACCGGCTTGCCCCAATACTCGTCGCTGGCAAAGCGTCGGACCTTGGTCTGTGCGACGGTCTGGCAGTGCTCACGCAGCCGAACGCACGCCTGACACTGCGGGATCGCTGCTTCCAGCGCGGCCAGCGTCCTTGTCTGCTGTGCGGTCTGCTGCGGAGTCTTCGGCTTTCTTGTGAGGCGCGTCATTTGCAACACAGACTACCCACATATCGGCCAAGTGCGCGACATCATTCAATAAACAAAATGGCGCACACAACTGTTTTGCAGCGAAAGACAAGAATATGTGAAAAATGACAGAACGCACTGTGTGAATAGATTCTTCTGATTATCAATCAAAATAACAGGGCAAAAGATTCCAAAGCTTTCGGAAGCCTACGAAGCGCAGTACAACCTAGCTATGGCATCTTCTCTGCGTCGCAAGCTGTTTCTGTCTGCGCTCGGGCTGGGAGCCGTGCTGGTTCCGACGCTGGCGCTGCCTCTGTTTGGCAATCGTCGCCGCTTTACAACACGATCTCCGTCGCTGATTGCGCCACCGTATCTGTTTCCAACTGGTTTTCTGTGGGGCACCGCGACGGCAGCGTATCAGATCGAAAACACCCAGAACGACGACTGGGCGGCGTTTGAGCGTGACGTGATCGCCCAAGATCGCGTGCTGCAGCGAGCGCCGGGTCAAGCGCTGCCCGGGCACATCCATCGCCTGTCGGACTTTCCCGAGGATGTGCGACAGAAAAAGACCGACTTTGATGCGCGCATCGAGAGCGATCTCCAGCTGGCGGCGGAGATGAAGCACAATGCCTATCGCTTTTCGATCTCGTGGAGTCGACTGTTTCCGACGGAAGAACAGACCGAGCCCGATCCGCTCGGACTTGCGTACTATCGGCGGATCTTCGATGCGCTCGATCGGTACAAGCTCAAACCGTCGGTGACGCTGTTTCACTTCGTCAGTCCGCAGTGGTTTTGGCAGGAAAAAGAAGGCAAGCGAGGCTGGGAGCGACCCGATGCGCTGGCGCTGTTCGAGCGCTTTGTGCGTGCTGTCGTCGAGCACTTCGGTGGACGCGCGGAGCAGTGGTGCACGCTCAATGAGCCGATGGTCTACGCGTATGCGGGCTATCTGGATGGGACGTTTCCGCCGCTGGAAAAGCGAAGTGGACCCAAAGAGCTGGTTCCGGTGGTGGCGCAGCTTCTGCGGGCGCACGCGCTTTCGTACCGGCTGCTCAAGGAAGATGCGGCGCGTCGAGGAAAGCCCGTTTCCGTCGGAATTGCACAGCATGTTCGTACCTTTGCGCCGCTGCGGAATCACAACCCGCTCGATCGCGTGACGGCGATGCTGATCGAGCAGGCGTTTGTGTGGGACTTTTTGGATGCGATCCACAGCGGCGTGCTGCGCTCGAAGGTGATGAACGTTGAGCTGGCGATTCCAGGGCTGTCGGGCACGCAGGACTTTGTCGGGCTGAACTATTACGGGCGCTTCTACGTGAAGAGCAGCTGGCGAAATCCGACCAAGTTTGAGGTGCTGATGCACGACCCGGCGCAGGCTGGTTCCGATCGGCCCAATGAGCTGGGCTGGGCGTCGTATCCGCAGGGCTTTCAGGAAGCGCTCTGTGAAGCGCACAACCGCTATTACCTGCCCATCTATGTGCTGGAAAATGGCACGGCGGACTCGAAGGACAATGACGTCGACCGGCAGCGGCTTCTCGTCGAACACCTACGCGAGCTGTATCTGGCGCGACTGCAAGGCGCGGACGTGCGTGGCTACTTCCACTGGTCGCTGATCGACAACTTTGAGTGGGCCGAAGGCTTCACCGCGCGCTTTGGCCTGATCAAGGTGGACTATCAGAACAACTTTCAGCGCGCTCCCCGTGCGTCGGCGGCGCTGTATACGCGGATCATCGAGCAAAGCGGGCTGGACTCCGAGCTGCTGGAGCAGTTTGGTCCGTGGCCGTAGCCTCGCTAGACAGGTCGGAAAGGAAAGAGAGAAGGTCTTGACGAAGCAGTCAAGACCGAGAGGAAGGATCGAGCGACGACGCGACTACAGCTTGCAGGCGGTCGCTGGATCTTGGCAGGCCGGCGGAATCGAGACGCCGTACGAGTCCTTCGGGAGGCTCGCGCCGTTGCCGTCCATGTTGAAGCCCTTCTGGCGATCGGCGTCGCACATACAGAGCTTCTTGCAGCAGAAGGTCTCGCCCGTCGGATCGGGAACGACCGAAGCCACTGCACAGACGTACTTGCCGCAGCGGTTGTCGTTTTCGTAGGGGCTGCCACAGTCGTCATCGGTGTTGCACTCAGCCGTGCAGATCGCGAGCTCGTTCGTTCGGTGATCTGCCTTGGCCAGCGCGTTGGTGGTGTCCGACACCTTCGGGGTGATCATACACAGACGCGTCGGGCAATCTGGAGCAGGGTTTACGAAGGTCACTCCGCTGGTCACTTTCGAAGCAAGCGGATTATTGCAGGCTCGGCCGATCTGATTATCGGTACACCCCGACAGCAGCAGGGCGAAGCCGAGCGAGCAAAACGAAAACCACGCGGCTAGACGGCGCTTCATACTTAATAGATCCTCCGACCTGGATGTCACAAGTCTTGGACAGCATACACGTTCGTGGTGCCTAGTCAAGCGCTGCGTCCCTTGCTGCCAAGCTATGCCGCCGGGGCTGGCGTGGTGTGCGCCGTCCATCTTCCGGATGTGGAGAGCGGCCTGCGAGACAAGCTTACCCACGAATGTTCCGTCGCGAATAGGGTACGGTGTAGGTTTGCCATGAGCCTGCGCGCCCGGCATCCTCGTGGCATTCTATGTTCAGAAATCCCAATGTGGGATAGCGGCTGCGCTGGGCTCGCGGGGCACTTTGCGCGGTTTCGGATTGGACTTCGCTTGGATGCCGAGTCCCTCGCAGATAACCGAGCCTTGACACCCAGAGTTTGCGGTCCGTATAATCGCCGAGCTTGGCTACGGAAGACACAATTCTGTCGACATGGCGCGTGCTAACAAGGCACCGACCTGACGGTCAGATCTCGTTGGTGAGCATGGCCCACACTTGGTGGCATCGAAAAACTATCCGCATGTGCCGAAGCGGTTTGGAGACAGGGGTTTGCGCATGAACCGTACTCTGAGGAACACCGTCGCTGCTGTCGCAACTTGCCTGGCGTTTGCCGGCCCGGCAGTGGCGAAGAAGAAGCAAAAAGACGCTGACCTGCAGCCTGCCCAGCCGGCAGCTAGTCCTGCGGCCCAGGGTGGCACCGCTGCTGCACCGACGGTTGAGAGCAGTGCCCCTCCGTCGAAGACGCTTGAGCGAGCGCTTAAGCTCTACGACAGCGAAGACTACTATATGGCTTCGATCGAGCTGAATAAGGTCGTCGAAGGTCAGTCGGGGGACGACGAGGGTAACAAACAGCGTGCCGAGTTCTTCATGGGCAAGACGCTGTTCAACCTCAAGTTCTATTCGGCGTCGCTGTCCTACTTCAACAAGATCGTTGATAAGGGTCAGTCGCACCGCTACTACCAGAAGACGCTGCAGTGGCTCGCGTCGCTGTCGCGCTTCTTGCCGGAATCGGCAGGTGTGCTCGAGAAGATCGGTAAGTACAACCGACAGGATCTTGAGCAGCCCGCGCTCGAGCCGGTTCGCAACGAGCTGTACTACCTGCTGGCTCGCTACCACTACACCAAGAGCAACTTCAAAGAAGCGCTGGAGTTGTTCGCGCTTGTGCCGGAGACGAACGAGTTCTTCGCTCGCTCGAAGTACCTGGAAGGCATCATCCACGTTCGCGAGAACCGCGGAAAAGATGCTGCCGAGGCGTTCCGTCAGATCCTTCGCAAGGCGAAGCTGGGTGATACGGCGACGGCTGAGTTCGAAGACATGGCGAACCTGGCTCTGGCGCGCGTGTTCTACGCAACGCGTCAGTTCCCGCAAGCGATTCGCTTCTACGACAAGCTGCCGTCGGAATCGCCGGATTGGCTGCCGTCGCTGTTCGAGTCGAGCTGGGCACACTTCCAGATCGATGCCGATGACAAAGCGCTCGGAAACATTCACACGCTGAATGCTCCGTTCTTCGAAAACGAGTTCTTCCCCGAGTCGATCATTCTGCGCGCCGTGATCTTCTTCCAGCGCTGCAACTACGAGCGTGCGATGGAGACGCTGGTTGAGTTCAACCAGACCTACCCGGCGCTTCGTGAAGAGATCCTGTCGCTCGTGAAGAAGTATCCCGACAACGCCGAGCTGTATAAGTACATCCTCAAGATTCGGTCGGGTGAGGCCGGTCTGTCGGATCGCGTGCAGCGCGCGTCGGAAGGTGCTCTTCAGGATCGTACGCTGGCCAAGACGCTAGACTACGTTACCGAGCTGGATCGCGAGCTGTCGCAGGTTGATAAGGCCGATCCGAGCTGGAAGTCGACGGCGGTTGCTGGCACGGTTCTTCAGGATCTGACGCTACAGCGCTCGATCGCGGAAAACGAAGCGGGTGGTCTGGCTCGCAAGCGTCTGGAGCGGCTGGCGAGCGAGATTCAGGAGCTCATCAAGCAGGCGATCAAGATCGAGTACGAAACCCTGCAAGGCCAGAAGGGTGTGCTCGAGGCCAACATCAAGGGCGAGCAGGCGGCGGTGAGCGGCACGGCGAAGAAAGCTGTGAACATCTCTGCCGACGATGAGCACGTCTACTGGAAGTTCAATGGCGAATACTGGAAGGACGAGCTGGGCTACTATCGCTTCCGGGTCGTCAATCGTTGTGAGCAGTCGAAGGGTGGCGCGGCTCCGGCCGGCATGCCACCGGGGTAAGACTGGCAGTGCAAAAGTGGTTTGTCCCGATAGAGTGTCGGACGGATAGCTGACTGGAATAGGCGACCCGCAAGGTCGCCTAAGCCATTTCCGTACCGAGCATGAGGCGAAGACCTTCACTGAGCGAGAATCAGGCGAAATGTTTAAAGCACCTGCATCCCGAATCCTCTGTGGACCTTTGGTCGCAGCATTGGTCCTGGGCGGACTCTCAACCGCATTCGCGAGTGGGAAAATCCAGAAAAAAGAGGAAGCCGTCGACGCCAAGCAGACAGCGCTAACGAAGCCGGTTTCCAAGGCCGATCGCGATAAGAAGAAGCCAGATATCGCGATTTCCGACGTGTTTTCTGGCAAGGGAACCGAGCTCAAGGCGGTGACGGACGCTCAGATCAAGGTCCTCCAGCGTCTTATCGATGCGACGGGCGACAGCGATCCAGAGAAGCCGGATCTGCTCTTCCGTATGGCTGAGCTATACGCAGAGCAGCAGAGCTACTACAACTTCAAGGCGCGTGATCTCGACGAGAAGATCTTCGACGCCAAGGAGAAGGGCGATCCGGCCAAGGAAAATCAGCTCAAGACGCTTCAGGCGGACTACGAGAAGCGTGAAAAAGCGTGGCTGATGGAGGCCGTGAAGAAGTACCTCGAGGTCGCCAACGGTCCGAAGTACCAGTCCTACAACAAGATGGACCAGGTGCTCTTCTACCTCGCGTATCTGCTGACGCAGGTGAAGAAAGAGGACCAGGCTCGTGTGTTCTTCAAGCGGCTCATCAAGGACTATCCGCAGTCGCAGTTCCTGCCACACGCGTATCTGTCCTTCGGTGAGTACTTCTTCGAGAACAAAGATCTCGAAAACGCGCTGAAGTTCTACGAGAAGGTTCTCGCCTACCAAGACAGTCCGGTGTTCGGCTTCGCGCTCTATAAGAAGGGCTGGGTGTACTACAACCAGACCGACTTTAAGTCTGCGATGGCGACGTTCATCGACGTCATCGACTTCGCCAGCAAGCCGCGTCCGGGCAAAGCCAAGGGAGATCCGCAGCTTCTCAAAGAATCGCGTAAGGACTTGGTTCGTACCTACGCCAACGTGGGAACTCCCGAGAAGGCTTGGCCATTTTTCCAGAAGTACGGCAAGGACTTCGCGCCGAACATGCTGGAAATCCTGGCCGACCTCTATAACGCCCAGGGTAAGTTCCTCGACTCGGTCAAGGTCTACCGCGAGCTCATCAAGCTCAACCCCAACTCGGACAAGCTCTGCAGCTGGCAGACGGAAATTCTGAAGAATACGCTGTCGATGACCGGCTCACGCGCCGTGCCTGAGACGGTGAAGGAACTCCAGCGTCTCTCGGCGATCTACGAGAAGGTCTCCGAGATGAAGAACGTGAAGAAGGAGTCCCTCGACGAGTGCCGTGACAACACCGCTGGTATGCTCCGTGAGCTTGCGACGGTGTGGCACAAGGAAGCGCAGAAGACCGGCGTGATGGACACCTACGCCAACGCTTCCGACCTGTACAAGGAGTACATCCGGCGCTTCCCGAAGGAAAAGGACAGCTACCTGATGCACTTCTGGTACGCCGAGCTGCTGTTCAAGCTGGGCTCGATGGACAACAAGTCCGCGAGTGACTGGTACTGCCAGGCGGCTCCCGTCTACACCGACGTCGTGAAGATGGATCAGAAGGGCAAGTACCTAAAGGATGCAGCGTACGCAGCGGTTATCTCGTGGAAGAACTGCTTGGACGTGTCCGACGAAGGTGCTGACGCAGCGGAAGAGGCCAAGAAGGCGCTCGCTGAAAAGCGTGCAGCGCGTAAGCAGGCCGAAGCGGCAGCGAAGAAGGACAAGGACAAGGACAAGCAGAACGAGGAAGAGCAGCTCGCGCCGAAGCCGATTCCCGAAAAGATTCAGAAGATGATGGACGCCTTCGATACGTACATCCAGTACGTGCCGGAAGCGCCGGAACTGCCGACGATCAAGTACCGTCGTGCGCGTATCTTCTTCGAGAACAACTACTTCGATAAGGCGATCCCGCTGTTCAAGGATCTGGCGGAGAACCACTCGAAGAGCGAGATGGCGCTGTATTCGGCGAACCTGCTTCTTGAGTGTATCGCCATCAAGATCAAGCTCGACAAAGCCAAGGGCGACGAGTGGGTTGCCTTGATGGAAAAGCAGGTCGATAAGTTCTCGAGCATGCCGGATCTGACGAAGGACAAGGAGTTCGAGGAGTCGCTTCAGAAGATCAAGAACAGCCTGCTGCGTATCAAGATTGAAGTCGTCGAAAAGCAGGGCGACTACAAGCAAGCCGGTGTGCTGTATCTGCAGCTGGCTGAGCGCTTCCCGAACGATCCGAAGCTGGCCGAGCTGTACTTCAACGCGGCGGTTAACTTCGAGCGTGCGCGGCTCATCGGTCTGGCCATTCAGGGTCGTGAGCGGCTGATTCAGGTTCGTCCCGATGATCCGCTGGCCAAGAAGGCGATTTATCGACTGGGTCAGAACTATCAGTTCATCGCGTTCTACGAGCAGGCGGCTGACAAGTACGAGACGTTTGCGACGAAGTTCCCGGGTGAGTTCTCGGATCCGAAGGAAAAAGATCCGGCCAAGCGCGTCGATGCTCCGCTGGCGCTCAACACCGCAGCATTCTTCCGTCGCGGTCTGGGTCAAACGGACAAGTCGATCGAGCTCGTCAACCTGTTCATCAAGAACTACGGCGGACGCAAAGAGTTCTATGACCAAGCTGCCGGCGTGTTCTTCGACATGGGCCAGATTTACGAGCAGCGCAAAGACTGGGCGAAGGTCAAGCAGCACTTCGCCGAGTACCTGAAGTCGTGGTCGGCCAAGGGCGGTATTGACCGTCAGATCATCGCGGAAGTGAAGCTGGGTGAAATCGCATGGCGTGAGTCGTGCCCGCTGCAGGTTCAGCCAAACGGCGCGTGCCTCGAGATCAAGCGTATTCGCGCCAGTGCAGCAACGGCTCTGCAGGCGAAGAACGCGAAAAACACCCGCAAGGTCAAGAACAAGGGTCCACTCAAGCTGGGTCAGTGCGGTCCTGAGACGAAGTCGAAGATTTCCGTTCAAGATCGTCGCCCGGCGCAGGTGAAGGAAGCGATGGCTCACTTCCAGAAGGCGCTTGATCTGTACAAGGGTGGCGCGGCGGCTGCGAGCGTGCCGAAGAACGATGAGCAAGAGCGTGATCGTCGCGTGGCGGTCATGACCTACCACACGGCCATGGCGCGTATGTACCAAGGCGACCAGCTGTATGAAGAGCTCATCAAGATGACCGTTCCGACGGGCCTGGTCTTCGATCCGCAGAAGAAGAAAGAGATGGAGGCCTCGACGAAGAAGTTCAAGGGCTGGATTGAGGGCAAGACCAAGAAGCTTCTCGATGCGCAGAAGATCTACCAGGGCGTCATTCTGATGAAGAACGCCAACTGGGCCATCGCTGCAGCCGCTCGTATCGGTCAGCTGTTCCAGGACTTCGCGAACGGTCTGTTTACGACGGAAGTTCCGACCCCGCCGCCGACCCCGTCGGGCATGGAGCGTGACGAGTGGGCGGATCTGTTCCGCAACGCGTACTGCGACCAGATGACCGACCAGGCAGAGCCGCTCGACGGAAAAGCTGTCGAAGGTCTGAAGGTCTGCCTCGACAAGTCGACGGAGCTGAACTGGTTCAACGAGTGGTCGAAGCTGTGCGAAGAAGAGCTCAATCAGATCAAGCCGTCCGAGTATCCGCTCGCTTCGGAAATTCGTGCGGAGCCTGGTTACGCGGGTGTGACCCTGGATGTGGCGCAGCCTTTCCTGACGCCAGCGGATAGGTAATGACCATGCGTAAGGATCAGAGAGAAGCTGTCATGGGTTACGGCGCTACTTCACGAGAGCGAGGAGTACGGATGAGTTCGGTGCTCGTTCGATTCACGATTGCCTCGAGCTTGGTCTTTTCGGTGGCTTCGGCATACGCCAAGAAGGAAAAGGGCCCAGTCGACGAGGTTGTTGACAAGTGGAAGGCTGCTCACGAACGGAAGAAGGAGAGTCCTCCTGGCCCCGTGATCGTGAGCGCTGACGACTGTCAGAAGTTCGCGAAGGACTTCGTCAAGGCGGGTGAAAAGGACAAAGGTCGCGAGGCCGATGGACTGTTCAACGCCGGTGCGGTCTACGATGAGTGCGGCTTGGAAAAAGACGCGGAGGCGATGTACAAGCAGGCGCTTTCGAAGAATCCGAAGCTGGCGCCCGCGATGAACAACCTCGGCGTCATGATGCAGCGACAAGGCCGCACGGCGGATGCGCTGATGCAGTTCGAAAACGCGATCAAGCAGGATCCGAAGAGCCCGCTGGCTGTCTCGGCGTACAACAACCGAGGCGCGCTGCTGTATGAACGTGCTCGTCAGGCCAACAACAAGGCTGGCTTTGATGAAGCCATTGGTCAGCTGCGCCGCGCGCTGGCACTCGATGCAGAGTCGATGCCTGCGTATCAGATCCTGGCGTCGATTTATTACACAACAGCCGAAGCGGACCGCTCAAAGCTTCGTCTGGCTCAGCTGGTGTGTGATGAAGCGAAGAAGATCAATCCAGACTATGCGCCAATCTACAACACGCTTGGTCTTATCAAGCTGCGTAGCAAGGACGTGACTGGCGCGCTGACGGAGTTCCGCAAAGCGGCTACACTGGATCCGAACTTGGCTGAAGCGCAGCTGAACATCGGCGCAATCAGTCTTTCGGCTCGAAGCTACAAGCAAGCGGAAGAAGCGTTCCAAGCGGTGCTCAAGAAGATCCCGAACCACTTCGATGCAACCGTCGGAATGGGTGTGGCACTTCGCGGTGAGCGCAAGGCCGATGAAGCAGAGCAGTGGTACAACAAAGCACTGCAAGTTCCGCCTGATCCAAAGCTGGAGCCGCGACTCGATGCCAAGAAGTGTGGCGTGCAGTACAACCTGGGTCTGCTCTATCAGGACTACAAATCGGGTAGCCCTGAAGATATGAACAAGAGCAAGGACTACTACAAGAAGTACTTGGCTTGTGAGAAAGCGGATCAGGAGCATATCTCGGATTCGAATCGTCGTATCAAGGATATCGACGATACGTTCAAGGCGCTTGAAGAGCAGAAGAAGCTCGAAGAAGAGCTGAAGAAGCAGCAAGCGGAGATGGAGCGTCAGCAGAAGCAGATGGAAGAGCAGATGAAACAGCAGCAGGGCGGCGCGGGTGCGGCTCCGGCGGCTGGTGGTGCGGCTCCTGCTCCGGCTCCGGCTGCTCCAGCGGGTAAGTAACCGTTACAACTGGGTAGCGTGGCGAAGCTTGAAAGATGCTCCCACGCTATTTAACTTTTCAGTAAGATCAGTCGGGTAAGGGAGGTTCTTCGATGCGGAAACTCACGATGGCTTTGGCGCTGCTGCTCACGTTGGGTCTGGGTGCTGCGCAGGCTCAGGAAGCCCCAGCGGGTGGCGCGGCCCCGGCGGGAGCCGCTTCTGGTCCGGGTGGCGTCCAGTATAAGCAGAAGACGACGTATGACTTCGACGACGACACGGTCGAAGGTGATCTGGTTCGTCCCGACGGTGAAATGATCGACAGCCGTAACAAAGCGAAGCACTCGTCGCTCATCAAGATTCGTCAGGACTTCATTCCTGAGCTTCTGAAGACGGTCGACGTTCTGTAAGCGATCGCTTGATCGACGCTCGCATCGACGTCGGTTGATTCCAAAGCACGCCTCTCTTCGGGGAGCGCGTGCTTTTTTGTTTTCAGCAGCTGATCTTTGCGCAGTCTGACGCGGCTTTCGTGAGGCCGCTCGGCTTCGGCTCGGTCGTCTTCGTCTGTGGTCTGCTACTGTCCGTCGTCGTCCTACCTTGGTCCCTTCTGTCATTGCAATTCATACAGAGTCGCGGTACATCACTGGCGTGTTGCAAAGAATTCGGCTGTTGCCAGGTCGTGTGCGGATGGGCCGATTGAGCCTCCTGTCTCGACGCTTTGGCGGGCCGGTTCCGGGCTCGGACAATCCGTGGCGCATCGAGTTTGACCCTAGGGTCGCTCGTCGCCGACCACTCTCGGAGGACACTAGATGCCAGGCGGTGTGACGGTTCCCCTGACGTTTCAAGTCTTTAAGGGGGAGCAACTTCTCCAGACTGCGACTCTCAGCCAAGACATCATCAAGGTGGGAAGACTTTCGTCGTCGCACCTGTTCATCGATGATCCGTCGATTTCGCGTATGCATGCGATGGTCGAGGTCACCGGTCCACGCGAAGTGTCGATCGTCGATCTCGGCGGCTCTCCGCTGGGGACGATGGTCAACGGGCAGAAGGTCAACAAGCAGCTGCTGTCGTCGGGTGATGAGATCACCATCGGCGACATTCGCATTGTGGTGACGATCGGCGAGCCGCAGACGAACACCGAAGCGACGCTGCAGGTGGATCTGGCCCAGATCGTTGGATCGCCATCGGTGCCGGGATCGATTCCGGCCCCAGCGATGCCTTCGTTTGCGGCGGCTCCGAGCTTTGCTGCGATGGCTGCACCTTCGCCGAAGCTGTCCGGTCTGCCGAGTCACTTCGGTATTGTGGGACTGCGCTCGAACACCGACGAGATCGAAACCAAAGATGGTGCGCGTGTGGTGGAAGTCAGCGCGCTGTTTGAGGACACGGTGATCGAAGCCAAGCTGCTGCAAAATCCGGCGGCTGGCGTCGTGCAGCCGATGACGAAGGGTCTGCTGGCTGCGGGCGCGGTGCTGCTGTTCGCGGCGATGTCCTGGTTCATGGTTGCGTATTTCCAAGTCTCGTCGATGCGAGCGGATCGCGATGCATGGGAAGCCGCAGGCAAGCCGATTGCCGAGTTTAACAAGACGGTGAAGCGCGACCATCCGGCGACGGACGTGGCTTGCGGCGCATTCTTGATTGTCGGTGCAGGCCTGCTTCTATGGGGTCTGTTCCGTCGCTTCGATGAGCTGGGCGATCGCGACTTTACGATCGGCAGCGACTCGACGGCGAACTTCCAGATTGGCGCACCGCTTCCGGTGCCGGTGATGCCGCTGGTTCGCTCGACGGGAACCGACTTCGAGGTGCTGTTCACCTCGCAGATGAGCGGCAAGGTGCAGGAAGGCGATCGCTCGGTGTCGCTGAGCGATGCCGTGATGAGCGGTGTGGCCAAACCGTCTTCTGCCGTCGCTGGTGCGTATGCGCTGCCGATCGCTGGCGATGCGCGCATCTCGGTGTCGATCGGTGAAAACACCTTCCACATCGTCGGAACGCCGCGAGCGAAGCGGATGCCGGTGCCGTTTGAGATCGACTGGGGAACGCAGTCGTATACCGGCGCGGTGTTCGCTGTGACGGGCCTGTTTTTGGCGCTGATCTTCTCGATTCCGCCGGATCCGCGCACGCTGTCGCTCGATGCCTTCATGAACGATCAGCGCTTCGCCAAGCTCCTGACCAAGCCGCCCGAGCAGAAAGAGGAAGAGATCCCTCAGTGGCTGAAGCAGAAGCAAGACGACGAGATGGGTGGCAAAGGCAAGCGCCACAAAGACGAAGAAGGCCGGATGGGCAAGAAGGACTCGCAGAAGAAGCAGGGTCTGTATGCCTTGAAGGGACCGAAGGACAACCAGGATCTGCACCTTGCGAAGCAGCTGGCCAAGGACGCCGCCGAAAAGGCTGGTGTTCTGGGCATCATCAAAGCCAACCAGGGATCGATCTTGGCGTCGGCGTTCGGTCGTGACTCGGCGCTCGGTAATGATGCGTCGGACGTGATGGGCAGCTTGGTCGGCACCGAAGTGGGTGAAGCGTATGGCGTCGGTGGTCTGGGTCTGGTTGGCTCGGGCCGTGGTGGTGGTGGAACGGGTGAAGGCACGATCGGCCTCGGCAACCTGGGCACGATCGGCAAGGGCGGTGGCGGCGGCGGTCTGTCTGGCTACGGACGTGGCGCAGGCGGGCTCGGCGGTCGTCGGGCTTCGGCTCCAGACGTCGTTCCTGGCACGGCGGAAGTTCGCGGCTCGCTCGACAAAGAGATCATTCGCCGCATCATTCGTCGCCACATCAACGAAGTGAAGTTCTGCTACGAGCGCGAGCTGGTTCGCAACGCTGGCCTGGTGGGTCGCGTCATGGTTCAGTTCACGATCGCTGGCACGGGCCAAGTGATCGCTTCGATGGTTCAGTCTTCCACGCTCAACAATGGGGCGGTGGAGCAGTGCATTGCGCAGGCTGTCCGCCGCTGGGAGTTCCCCAAACCGCAAGGTGGCGGTATCGTTGTGGTAACCTATCCGTTCGTACTCAAGGCATCTGGCGGCGAAGAGTAGCCACACGCCTCGGGCGACGGAGATCGTTTGGTTCCACGGCAGTTGGCGGCCCGTACTTTCGAGTCGGGCCCGTCCCTTTGGTGAGGATTCGTGATGCACAACTTGAGGCGGCTGGCGCTATGCGGCGTGTTGCTCCTGGGCTGTAACCAAGAGCGCAACAAGTCAATCGAAGCGATGAACATGGGCGTCCAGGCCGGGGCGCAGAAGCTCTACGAGCGCGCGGTGACCCATCTTCAGCAGGCCATTGCGCTTGATCCGACTAACGATCAGGCGCACTACAACCTGGGCATGGTCTACAAGGACCAGAAGAAGTGGCCCGATGCGATTACGTCCTTCGAAAACGCGTCCAAGTACGCACCGGACAACCCCAGCTATCAGTACGAGCTAGGCACGGCCTGTCTGGAAGCCAAGAAGTTCGAGCAAGCCAAGGTCGCGTTTGAATCGGCTGTGCGCATCGAGCCCAAGCACTTCAAGGCGTATCACCGGCTCGGCATGACGCTGGAGCGGATGGAAAAGTACAAAGAGGCGGATGTGGCGTATCGCAAGGCGATCGACGTAAACCCGCGCTTTAACCAGCCGTTCATCAGCTTGGCGAACCTGTACCTCGACTTTGACTACGACAAAGAAGCGGCGCAGGTCTTCCAGAGCGCGATCATGGTCAATGATGCCGACTCCGAGGCGCACTACGGCCTGGGCGTAGCGAACCAAAAGAGCAAGCAGTACGAAGAAGCCGCCAAAGAGTTCAAGCGTGCCTACGAGCTGAACAGCGACCTGTGGCAGGCTGTCTACAACCTGGGCATGACCTACAAGTCGATGGACGACAAAAAGAACGCCATCGAGTGGCTGAAGAAGTTCCAGCAGGTCGGTAGCCGAGGCGGGCCGGAGATGGCTCGGGTGGCGCAAGAAGCCATCAATCAGCTCGAAGCGCCGTAGCCTGTTTGACGCTTCGCGTTGGGCCCGACGCTTCGACTTCAACGCGATGCGTCGTAGATCGCTCTGCCTGTTGACTCCGCTGTTTCGCTACGAGTCCTTCCGCATCGCATCCATCTAGACGGTTTTCGTCATTTTCCATACAGCGTTTCGCGCAGAAATAACGTGCACCGTAGATCTGCTTGTTGCGCGACAACTACCCGTGCCTGTACCTAGGGCTAGCAGACTTTGTCGACGGTGGCGAACCAGACGGAGCGGCTCGGCTGACCAGCCCAAGAGTTCTTGATACTTGGGCGATCTCCTGAGGGAAGTTAGCTTCTCAATCTGATTTTTGAGTGAAATTATTCCGTCGAAGGCTCGACGAAGGATTTGAAGGGCAAAAAGCACCTGGGTAGTTACTTTGCCTACCCGAGATTTTTTGTGTCTGCGACGGAGGTTACCCTGCGGCGGAGTGCCGGTTTCCGATTGATCGTCGTCGCAGCGCGTGGTATAAAAGGTGCGGCTTTCAACCATCCATTTCCCTTGGAAAAAGCTATTAAGGGTGGCCTGCTCATGCAACTTCGGGATCAGGTAGCGAAGCGGCTTCGCAACGCGCGTATTTGGGGTGGTCTGCTTGAAGAACTCGAAAAAGAGATCGAGCGGATCGAGGGCAAAGAGAACCGGGCGGCAGCGCTCTTTGAGCTTGGTGAACTCTGTGAGGAGTTCTTCCTGCGCAAAGACCGGGCCATGGCCCACTATCAGCAGGCGTTCAAGCAGAACCCACAGCAGCCGCGGGCTCTGACTCGGGCGCGGCAGATCTATCGCGAGATGGGCAATCTCGAGATGGTCGCCACGCTGCTTGGCCTTGAAATGAAGGTCAGTGGCGATGCTGATCGCAAGAAGGAGGCGGAGCGTCTCCTCGGCGAAACCCTGCTTGATGCCAGGGAGCGCGAGAAAGCGCGTCCTCATCTGGAAGGTGCAAGCCGGAACTGGCCAGGCGATGCGGACATCGCTGATGCACTGGCTGCGACAAACTATGACCGCGAAGACTGGCTGAGCGAAGCCGAGCGGCTCATGGGTGCAGCGCGGGCCAGGCAGGCCGGCGATCCTGCCATGGCGGCACGGATGTGGTTCCGGGCCGCGCGCATTTTCCACATCGAAGCCAAGACCGATCCTCAGTTCGAGGAGTGTCTGCGCGGTGTGATCTCGCTGTCGCCGCAGCATGAGATGGCGAACTTCCTGCTCGAGAAGATTTTGGCCGAGCAGAGTCGCTTCGACGAGATCGTTGCGCTGGAAGAAAAGCGCATCGACAGCCTGGGCGACGTTCAGTCGAAGATCGACCTGTCCAAGCGAATCGGCAACATGTGGCTGCTTCGCTGGAAGGACAAAGAGCGCGCGGTGCGCTTCTACGGTCGAGCGCTGACGCTGACCTATCGTGGCACGGTGGATGCCGGTAAGGCGTTCCCGGGTCACTTGGCGGCGTTCAACGTCCTGCGCGAAGTGCACGGTGCGAAGGGCGACTGGGCTCCGCTGCTCAACTACGCGGAGCTTGGTGGCTTTGCGCCGATGAGCGACGCCGATCGCGCTGCGCTGATGCTGCAAGCCGGTCGGATGGTGTGGCGCGAGATGAACGACGCAGCGACGGCAAAGGGCTTCTTTGCCGAAGTCGCTCGTGTGTTCCCGGAAAACGAAGAGCTGGCCGCGTATGTGGCTGAGTTCGGCGATCCGACGGTAGACGCGGCGGCGCCGGTTGCGGAAGCAGCGCCGGTTGCGGAAGCGGCTCCGGTCGTGGAATCAGCGCCGGTTGCGGAAGCAGCGCCGGTTGCGGAAGCAGCGCCGGTTGCGGAAGCAGCGCCAGTTGCGGAAGCGGCTCCGGCTGTGGAAGAGGCTCCGGCGGCTCCCGTCGAAGAGCCCGCAGTTGATCCCGAGCTGGCTGGTCTGGAGCCCGCGACGATCAAGGCGATGGAAGCGGCCCAAGCGCTGGAAGGTGCGAGCGCCGACAAGGCGATCGACGCATGGCGCAAGGTGGTGGCGAGCGTTCCGACGCATCGCGCTCCGCGTAAGAACCTGATCCGCGTGCTTCGTCAGATCGAGCGCTGGAATGCACTGGCCGACGCGATCAAGGACGAAGTGGACAAGGTCGCGGACCTGACGCCCGAAGAGAAGGTCGAAAAGCTCTTCGAGCTGGTCGAGATCTACAAGGATCGTCTGCGGCTCGACTCGCAGATCGTGAACACGTATAACGCGATCATCACGGTTCAGCCGAGCAACATCCGCGCACTCGACGCACTGGCGGCGCAGTACGAGACGATGAAGCGCTGGCCGGATCTGATCTCGACGCTGCAAAAGAAGGCGGCGGCGGTCGAAGACACGGCGGAAAAGGTCGCGGTCTACGGTCGGGTGGCGCGTCTGTTCCAAGAGCGCTTCTCGAACGTGGCCGAAGCGATCAAGGCCTACGAGCAAGTGCTGGCGCTCGATGATGGCAACGACGAAGCGATCGCGTTCCTCAAGAGCAACTACGAGAAGCGTCGCGACTGGGAAAAGCTGATCGCGGTCAACCAGCGCGAAGTGGCGCGGATTGCCGACGCGAAGGTGCGCAGTCAGCGCTTTGTCGAGATCGCCAAGCTGGCTTCGGAAAAGCTGAAGAAGCCGGCGGTTTCGATCGAGCTGTGGGAGCGCGTGCTGGAAGCGAGCCCAGAGCATGCCGAAGCGCTGGCGGAGCTGGAGAAGCTCTACGAGCGTGAGAAGATCTGGGACAAGCTGGCCGATGTCAGCGAGAAGCAGGCGCACCTGTTTACCGACGCGACGAAGAAAGTCGCGATGCTCCAGAAGCTCGGTGTGCTGTTTACCGATCGTGTCAAAGACCCGGCGCGGGCGACGCGAGCGTGGCGACAGCTGCTGGAGATCGAGCCGGAAAACCGTCGTGCCCAGGATGCGATCAAGAAGCTCTTCATCGAACAGAAGAGCTGGGACGACCTGGAGCAGTTCTACGCCAAGCAGAACAAGTACGACGAGCTCATCCGCGTCTTCGAGCGTCAAGTCGAGACGGAAGACGACGCGAACAAGGTCATCCTCTGGAATCGGATCGCGGTGCTGTACCGCGACAAGATGGACAAGGCCGATCGAGCGATGCGCGCCTTCGAGAAGGTGCTGGCGCTCGATGCCCGGAACCTTCAGGCGGCGGAAGCGCTGATTCCGCTGTATGAGACGGCGAAGGATCCGAAAAAGCTCGCGGGCGTGCTGGAAATCCAGCTGTCGCACACCGAGGACGTCGATGTTCGCGTCGAGCGGATTCGGCACTTGGCGCAGCTCGTCGAGAACTCGCTCAAGGACAAGGTCACGGCCTACAACTGGTACCTCAAGGCGTTCGGTGAGGACTGGAAGCTGGAGTGGCTGCGTGGCGAGCTGGAGCGTCTGGCGGCTGAGACGAGCGGTTACCAGGCCCTGGTGAGCGCGTACGAGGCTGCGGTTCCGAAGTTTGCCGACAAGTTTGATGCGCTGCCGCTGCAGCTGGTGGTGGCTCGCGTCTACGAAGAGCAGCTTCAGGCGCCCGAAAAGGCGATCGAGACGAACCGTCAGATCCTTGGCACCGACGAAAACCACGAGGTTGCGATCGGCGCCCTGGAGCGTCTGTACCTGAAGACGGCGCGTTATCCAGAGCTGCTCGGGATTTACCAGAAGAAGCTCGAGCTGGAGAACGACACGGACAGCCAGCGTGCGATTCGCTACCAGATCGCGCAGCTGTATGAAAACGAGATCAAGGATCCGGCGCAGGCTGTGACGGCGTACCGTGCGATCCTCGACGGTGTGGGTGGCGAAAACGAGCTGCAGGCTTGGCAGGCGCTCGATCGCATCTACACGGCGACGGCGCAGTGGGCCGAGCTGCAAGCGACGATTCCGAAGGAACTCGAGCTGACCGATCCGGCGAGCGTCGACGCGGTGGTGCTGCTGAAGTACCGCCTTGGACAGGTTCGAGAGACGCACCTCGGTGATGTGCCGGGCGCGATCGACTGCTACCGAGAGATCCTCGATCAGCAGGCGAATCACGACGGAGCGCGCGAAGCCTTGGAGCGCCGTCTGCCCGACGCGCAGTTCCAGGTCGATGCAGCGAACATCCTGCAGCCGATCTACGAGCAGCTGGGCGAGTGGCTCAAGCTCGTCGGTGTGCATGAGATTCAGCTGGCGCGGACCGCCGTCGAAGAGACGCTGGCTCGTGTGACGCTGCTCATGCGGATTGGTGAGCTGTGGACGCAGCAGCTTGGCAACTTCGAAAAAGCGCTGGATGCGTACAGTCGCTGCTTCCGCGTCGATCCGACGAACGAGCAGTGCCGAATCGAGCTGGAAAAGGTTGCGGCGCAGCAAGGCGCAGGCAGCCACCTGGTCGGTCTGTACGAAGAAGCGATCGAAAAGGGCGGGCTGGACTCGCTGCTGACGCGCGAGCTGCTGATGAAGGTTGCCGTCGCGTACGACGAGCAGCTTGGCAACAGCGAAAAAGCGGTCGAGTTCTTCCAGCGTGCGCAGGCGATCGATCCCGAAGACGTGACGGCGCTCGAAGCGCTGGAGCGGCTGTATACGCGACACAAGCGCTGGACTGAGCTTCTGGCGGTGCAGCGTAAGAAGGTCGAGCTGGCTTCGGACCCGCAGGTTCGTGAGTCGTACTTCTTCCAAATGGCGAAGCTGTGGGAGGAAGTGCTCGGTAACTTCGAGAAGGCGATCGAGACGTACAAGGAAGTGCTGTCGCAGGACGACGCGAACATGTCGGCTCTGCGCGCGCTGGACCGGCTGTATCTGCAGCAGCAGATGTGGAATGACCTGTCGGAAAACCTCCAGCGACAGCTTGTGCTGACGCAGGAGCCGGCGGATCAAGTCATTCTGCTCAACCGACTCGGAAACCTGCGTGAGACGAAGCTGAGCGATCAAGTCCAGGCGGTGGATACCTACCGTCAGGTGCTTGAGCTGGATCCGATGAACGATGAAGCGCGTGGCGCTCTCGAAAATCTGATCAAGCAGCCCGAGCTAGAGCTGGATGTCGCGGGCATTCTGGAGCCGATTTACAAGCATCGGTCGGACTGGGCGAACCTCATCGGCGTCTACGAGATCATGGTTCGTCACTCGAGCGACTCGGTTCGCAAGATCGAGCTTCTGCACGAGATTGCCCGTCTGTACGAAGAGGGCCGCGAAGATGGTCTGAATGCGTTTGTGACCTATGCGCGGGCGCTCCGAGAGGATCCGGCGCGGGAAGAGACGCAGCAGCACCTGGAGCGTCTGGCGCTGGCACTGGAGCGCTGGCAGGACCTGGTCAACCTGTATGCGGAAGTCGTCGAGAAGTCGACGGACAACTTCGAGCTTCAGGTTCACCTGTGGACGCGCATTGCGCAGATCTACGAAGGCAACCTGGGCGACAACGCGCAGGCGGCGCTGGCGTACCACAAGGTTCTCACCGTCGATACGGCGAACCTACCGGCGGCCAATGCGCTCGAAGCGCTGTATACGCGGACGGAAAATCACCAAAAGCTCGTCGAGGTGATCTTGACCAAGGTCGAGATCGTAAACGAGCTGTCGCAGAAGAAAGAGCTGTGGTTCAAGGCAGCTCGGCTGTACGTCGAGGTCCTAAACGATCCCGACAAGGCGATTGCGGTCTATAAGGGCGTTCTCGACGCAGACAGTGCGGATGCGACGGCGATTTCGAGCCTCGAGTCGCTGCTGACGAGCCTTTCGCGCTGGGCGGACCTGAAGGATCTGTACGGACATCAGGTCGAGCTGGCTCAGTCGGGAGAAGACAAGAAGCGCATCCTGTTCCAGATGGCGGATACGTACGACACGCGGCTCACGGACATTGAGCACGCGATCGAGACGTACAACGACATCCTGGGCATTGATCCGACGGACACCGAGGCGCTCAAGTCGCTGGATCGTCTGTATGCTCGGGCCGAGCGCTGGTATGACCTGCTGTCGACGCTCGAGCGTGAAGTCGAGCTTTCGGGCACGACGGCTGAGACGGTGGTGCTCAAGTACCGCATCGGTAAGCTGTTCGAGACGCACCTGAAGGACATGGTTCGCTCGGTGGAGTCGTACCGAGAGGCGCTCGAGCTGGATGCGAGCAATGAGCCGACGCTGGTGGCCCTGGACGGTATCGTTCACGGTGCCGAAGAGCCGGTGCTGGCGGCGCAGGTCCTGGAGCCGGTGTTCGAGACGGCGGGTGAGTGGGAAAAGCTCATCGACGTTCTCGAGGTGATGGTCAAGCACGCCGACGATCCGCTGCGCAAGGTCGAGCTGTTGCATCGCATCGCCGGGTACTACGAGCGTCAGCTGGAGCGAGCGATGGCTGCCTTCGAGGCGTTCAGCCGCGCGCTGCGTCTCGATGCGGTGAACGAAGACTCGATCAAGAACCTGGAGCGTCTTGCGTCGGTGACGAACGCTTGGCCGAAGCTGGCTGAGCTGTACGAAGCCGAAGTCGTCAAGATGGGCGATCAGATCCAGCAGGTCGAGATGCTGCTCCGTCTGGCACGCGTCTACGAAGAGGAGATGGCGGCTGAGACGAAGGCGATTGCGACCTTCCGTCGGGTGCTTGAGGTTGAATCGGAAAATCCGACGGCGGTTCTGGCACTCGATCGGCTCTATGAGCGTGGTCAGCACTGGGCAGAGCTGGCGCAGATCCTGCGGACGGAGATGCGGCTCGCGAACAGCGACGCTGAGATCATCGCGCTGCAGTTCCGACTCGGTCAGCTGTACGAAGAGAACCTGCGTGATGTCGACAATGCGATCGAGGTCTATCGCGAGATCCTGACCTCGGATCCGAACCACGGCCCGACGCTGCAAGCCTTGGAGCTGTTGTTTGCGGGCAACGTTCGTCCGATCGAGATCGCGGGCATCCTGGAGCCGCTGTATCGCGTCGCGGAGCAGTGGGAAAAGCTGGTTCGCATCCACGAGGTGCAGCTTGAGAAGATGACTGACCCGAACGAGCGTCAGTCGCTGATCGAGCGCATCGCTGAGATTGCCGAGCACAAGCTGGTCGACCAAGTGCGGGCGTTCCAGTGGTGGTGCAAGGCGATCAACGAGGCTCCGACGTCGGAGCGCGCCGCCGAAGAGGTGGAGCGTCTGGCGAAGGTGACTCGCTCGTGGGAAGAGCTGGTCTCGGTCTATCTGGAGACGATCAAGGGCGAGACTGCGCAGAGCGACGCGCAGATTCAGCGCGGTCTGTGGCTGAAGGTGTCGCGCGTCTATGAGTTCGAGCTGCGCGATCTTCAGCACGCCGAGGAAGCGAACATTCGCGTCCTCCAGATCGAGCCGAAGGATCCCGATGCGCTGCTGTCGCTCGATCGCGTCTACAACCAGACGTCGATGTGGCGAGAGCTGGCGGACGTGCTCCGTCGTCGCATCCAGATCAGCCAAGATCCAGACGAGACGATCGAGCTGTACTTCCGACTCGGTACGGTGTTCACCGACGCGCTGGAAGAGCCAGCCAAGGCGGTCGAGTGCTATAACGCGATTCTCGAGAGTGACTCGCGTAACGGCAAGGCGCTGGAGTGCCTGGAGCGGATCTACCTCCGAGGCGAGCAGTGGCGCGAGCTGTCGGGTGTCTACGAAAAGATGGTGGACATCCAGAACAGCGACGACGGCATGGCCGAGTGCTATGCCCGAATGGCGCGCATCGCGAGCGATACGCTAAACGAGCGAGATCGTGCGATTGAGCTGTGGACCAAGGTCATCGATCTGCGCGGCGACAACGAGATGGCGCTCGGCGAGCTGGCCAAGCTCTACGAGACGGCGCAGGCGTGGCGCGAGCTGGAGGACATCCTTCAGCGCACGATCCGCATCATCGACGTGCCGGAAGACACCATCCCGCTGTACAAGCGGCTCGGTGTGCTGCGTGAGACGAAGCTGGAGAGCGATCGCGACTCGCTCGACGCGTGGCAGGAAGTGCTGCAGATCGACCCGCGCGACATCGACGCGCTGCGGGCGGTGGCTGCGCTGTATCGCAAGCTGGATCAGCCCGACGATCTGGCCGAGATCCTGCACCGCTTGATCGATTCGCTGGCGCTCGCCGGTGGCAACATCGAGGAGATCCGCGAGGCGTGGGCCGAGCTTGGCAAGCTGTACTCGGACCGCATCATGCGGCCTCAGGAAGCGATCAAGGCGTGGCTCAAGGTCTTCGAGATCAACAAGAAGGACTTCCGGGCTCTCGACGCTCTTGAAGCGCTGTACAGCCAGGAAAGCCAGTGGGAAGACGCGGTCAACGTCATCGAGAAGCGCGTCAAGCTGCTCGATAAGGACAGCCTGAAGATCGCCGAGCTGCTCAAGATCGGTCACATCTGGCTGGAGAAGGTGTCGGATCTGGCGGCGGCCTCCGATGCGTTCGAGCGTGTTCAGCAGATCGACAAGACCAACCTGGAAGCTTCGCAGCAGGTTGAGCAGATCTACCGAACGCGCAAAAACTGGAATCAGCTCGCGGATCTGCTCCTGGCTCGCGTCGAGTTCCCGGACAACACGCCGAACCAGCGCATCGAGCTGCTCCAGCAAGTGGCGCGCATCTATGAAGACAACATGAACGATCGCGACAGCGCGTTCGTGATTCTTCAGGCGGCGTTCCGCGAGGACTACTCGGTTGACTCGACGGCGCGTGAGCTGGAACGACTCGCTTCGATCATCAACAAGTGGGGAGACCTGCTTGGTGAGTACACGCAGAGCGTCACGCAGATTGCTGATCCGAAGGCGCGCGCAGACCTGTGGGTCAAGATCGGTCGCTGGTACGCCGAGCACCTGAACCGCATCGACTACGCGATTGCGTCGCAGCAGCAGGCGCTCCAGATCGACAAGAACCACAAGGAAGCGCTCACCAACCTGGCTGAGGCGTACAAAAAGACGCAGCAGTACAACGAGCTGATCGCGACCCTCGAGCACCACTCGTCGATTGAAGACGATGCCGAGAAGAAGGTGGCGATCCTGCTCGACCTGGCGAGCTACTACGAAAACCAGCTCCAGAATGCGGAGCAGGCGGTCGGTGCGCTTCGTCGGGCGATTGCTGCGGATCCGACGTGCATGCCAGCGCTCGATTCCCTCGAGCGGCTGTATACGGCGGGTCAGTCGTGGAACAACCTCATCGACGTGCTCGGTCGCAAGGCCAAGAACATCGATGATCCCGACAAGATCATCACGCTCAAGCGTCGGATCGGTGAGCTGTACGATCAGCGTCTGTCGGACCCGAACAAGGCGATCGTCAGTCACCGCGAGATCCTCGACATCGACGCAAACAACCTGCGTGCGATGCGAGCGCTCGAAGAGCTGTATGCCAAGGTCCAGCAGGCGGAGCCGTACCTGCAAATCCTGGAGACGCAGCTTGACGTGGTGGGCTCGGACGACGAGCGAATCTCTCTGTACGAGAAGATCGCCGTGGCCTGGGAAAACCTGTTCAAGAAGGTCGACAAGGCTGCCGAGGCTCACGAGAAGGCGCTCACGTTCAGCGAGCGGCACTTCCCGTCGTACCGTCAGCTCGAGCGTCTGTACCGCATCCTGAAGCAGTGGGCTGAGCTGGTCGAGACCTTCCGTCGGCACATCAGTGTGTCGGTGGATGGTAACGAGCGGATGGCGCTCTACGCGCAGATGGGTGAGGTCTACGAGGTCGAGATCAAGGACGCGGACCGCGCCATCGAGTCGTACAGCGAGATCCTCGCGATCGACCCGAACCATCAGGGTGCGCTCATCGCGCTTGGTCGACTGTACGAGCGCGTCGAAGACTGGAGCCGCGCCATCGACACCCTGTCGCACCTGGTGTCGCTGGTTCAGGATCGTCGTCAGCAAGTCGAGCTGCACACGCGGATCGGCTCGCTGTACGAAGACAAGCTGCAGGATCAAGAGACGGCGGAAGGTCGCTTCCTCGAGGCCCTGCGGGTTGATCCGAACTACGTCCCGGCGATGCAGAAGCTCATCGCGCTGTACAAGGGTCGCGGCGACTGGCTGAAGGCGTCGCAGCTCATGATCCGCGCCGAAGAGCAGATGCCGAACCCGCTCGACAAGATCAAGATCCTGTTCGAGATCGGCACGATCCTGCGTGAGCGACTGGACGAAGAGAAGCGTGGCTCGGAGTTCTTGGCGCGTGTCATCCAGCTTGACCCAGAGCACGTCGGTGCCGCTGAGCCGCTGGCTGAGCTGTACTTCCGAGAAGGACGCTGGAAGGAACTGGAGCCGATCCTCGACGCGCTGGTCCGCAAGGCCGATAAGCGCGACGCCAAGGAGATGAACAACCTGTACTTCCGCGTGGCGAAGACTGCGGACTCGCTCGGAAACCGGGACAAGGCCCTCAAGTACTTCAAGATGGCCTATGACCTGGACAGCACGTCGCTTCAGACGCTGCTCGGACGGGCGGACCTGCTGTATCGTCTCGAGGATTGGGAAGGCGCGTTCAAGCTGTACCAGACGGTGCTCGTGCATCACCGCGAGGCGCAGCGTGACAGCGAAGTCGTCGACATCTTCTACCGCCTGGGCATCATCAAGCTGCGTCAGACGGAAAAGAAGAAGGCGCTCAACATGTTCGAGAAGGCGCTGGAGCTCGATGCGAACCATCGACCGACGCTCCTCGCCGTCATCGAGATGCAGCTTGCCAACAGCGACTGGGAAGCGGTGATCAACGCCAAGCGCGCACTGCTGCCGGTCTCTGACGCAGAAGAGAAGTTCAAGCTCAACTGCGAGATGGCCGAAATGTACGCGGACAAGCTCCAGCAGTACCCGAAGGCCATCGCGAGCTACCTCGATGCGATCGAGATCAAGCCGGACAGCCACGTTACGCTGCACAAGGTCCTCGAGCTGTATACGAAGACCGAGCAGTGGAAGAAGGCGATCGAGATCCTCGGACGGCTCGCGCAGCTTGAGCACGACACGCTCCGTCGCGGCAAGTTCTACTACACGGCGGGCGTGATCTATCGCGATGCGCTGAAGGCGACCGACGAGGCGATTGACCAGTTCAACCTGGCACTCGACTCGTACTTCTCGAAGCCGGAAGTCATTCCTTCGACGCGGTTCCAGGAATTCCTGAAGCCGTTCGAGGCAATCGACAAGATCTGCACGACGCGCAAGGACTGGAAGGCGCAAGAGCGCAACTACCGCAAGATGATCAAGCGCATGCCCAAGACCGGGCAGGAGCAGGTCACTGTTGCGCTGTGGCACGCGCTCGGCGAAATCTACCGTTCGCGTCAGAAGGACATCCCGGCGGCGATCCAGACGTTCGAGGTTGCGGTGGGCCTGGAGCCGGAAAACCTCAAGCGGCGTGAGATCCTCGGTGAGCTCTATATCGTCGGTGGCCCCGATTACCTCGACAAGGCCGTCAACGAGCAGATGTTCCTCATCGACAAAGATCCGTACCGCGTCGAGGCGTACAAGGCTCTGCGTCGGATTTACATGGACTCGCGCCAGTTCGATAAGGCGTGGTGCATGTCGTCGGCGCTGGTCTACTTGCAGCGAGCGGATGCCGACGAGCAGCAGTTCTACGAGCAGTACAAGAAGGGTCTGCCGAAGGCTCGTAACAAGCTCACCGACGAGATGTGGAACAAGTACATCTACCACAAGGATGAGGACCGCTTCATCGGTGCCATCTTTGCGACGGTGTACTCGGCGGTGGGCACGCTGCGAGCAGCGGAGCACAAGCAGTACGGTCTCAAGCGCAAGGAAAAGCGCGATCTGTCGAGTGACCAGACGATGTTTGGCCGCGTCTTCACCTACGTCATGCAGGTGCTGAGCGTGCCGCCGAACGTCGAGATCTTCTTCCGCACCGAGCAGCCCGGCGATCTAGTCGTCGCTAACTGCAAGGAGAAGAACCTCTTCATCCCGTCGATTGTCGTCGGACAAGGGATGTTGGCTGGACGCGGTGACAAGGACGTGGCGTTCCCGAGTGCGACGTTCCTCACCAAGATGCGTCCCGAGCACTACCTGCGGGCCATCTTGACGTCGAACACCGAGCTGGCTGTGGCGCTTCTGTCGGCGATTCGTCTGGCTCGTCCGGACTTCCCGGTGCCGCCGCAGCACGCCCAGTTCGTCGAGCAGTTCGCTGCCGCGATGAACCCGTTCGTGCCGTTCGGAGCCCGCGAGCACCTCGGCATGGTTGTGCAGAAGTACATCGCCAACAAGTCGCAGCTCGATATGGCGAAGTGGGCCCAAGCAGTGGATCTGACGTCGCATCGCGCCGGTCTCATCGTCTGCAACGACCTCAGTGTCGCGGCTCGCTACATCGGTCAGGAATCGACGGCTGTCGGCGGCATGGCTCCGAAGGACAAGGTCAAGGAGCTGGTGATGTACGCCATCTCGCCGACCTACTTCGAGCTGCGTCAGCTTCTCGGCATCGCCATCGGCTAGTCCCACGCGCAGCCAGCCCGGCTGCGCACCTTCCCCTTCCAACTCCACACTCCGCTCGCTGGGCTTTCGGCCCACGCGGCGGACTTTTGTCTTTTGCATCCGCCCCTGCTCGAAGAAGATGCGAGCGCGGCGCTGCGTTCGGCGTCGAAACTGACGTATCGTTATAATTTGCTAGGATCGCCAGCCATGACTTGGGTCTCGCTGCATATCGTCTGCTCGCTGCGTCTTGTGTGCGACGTTCCGATCGGTTCGTTGCCAGCCCGCGCGTGCGAGTGCAGCCGTCGACGATCGCTGCAGCATCCAATCCGCGAGGCGCGACGATGAGCGGCAGTTACCAGACAGATGCCAGGCGGCGGGACGGAGAGCCGGTACACTTGCCGATCCTGTCATCGTCTTCGTCGCACACGCCCTCGCCAGGAGTGTCTGCGGGACCGCTTATTGATGGGCTCGCTCGTCGGATTCGCTATGTACGAATCTCGCTGACCGACCGCTGCAACTATCGCTGCACCTACTGCATGCCCGACGAAGGGATCGAGCTGGCTCCACGCGCCGATGTGCTGTCGTTTGAAGAGCTGGAAGCGACGGTGCGCGCCCTTCAGCAAGTCGGCGTCGAGCGCGTGCGACTCACCGGCGGTGAACCAACGGTGCGCAAGGATCTGATCGAGCTGGTGTCTCGGCTGTCGCGGCTCGGACTGCAAGACCTGGCGCTGTCGACCAACGGTGAGCGACTCGAAGAGCTGGCGCTGCCACTGCGACGGGCGGGACTGCATCGGCTCAATGTCAGCGTCGATACCCTTCAGCCTGATCGCTTTGCCCAAGTGACGCGACGAGGCAGCTTGACCAAGGTCTTGGCCGGGCTTGAGGCCGCGCGTACCGCAGGCTTTGCGCATACCAAGCTCAACTGCGTCGCGATGCGTGGCTTTAACGACGACGAGCTGGGTGCGCTGTGTCGCTACGCGTGGGATCGCGACATGATCCCGCGCTTGATCGAGCTGATGCCGATGGCCGAAGGTCAGCTTTTTTATCCAGGAACGTTTTTGTCCGTCGCGGAGCAGCGCAAGATCCTGACCGCAGAGCTGGGACCGCTTCTTTCCGTCGAAACGGGTGAATCGGACAGCGAGCTGCCCGGCGTGGGTCCAGCGCGTTACGTCGCGGTGCGCTATGGCGGCTTGCTGCGCAAAGTCGGTCTTATCTCGGCGGTGAGCGAGCCGTTTTGCGACACCTGCAACCGCGTTCGACTGTCGGCGACAGGACAGCTTCATGCTTGTCTTGCCTACGACGACGCCATCGATCTGCGGCGCGTGTTACGCTCGGGCCTTGCGGGCGATGACTTGGTCGATCGTCTGGTGCAAGCGGCACGCGGTGGGCTGTCCAATAAGCGAGCCGGGCACGTCTTTTCCGAATCCGGCTGCGGCGGGCCGCGCAAGCACATGGTGTCGATTGGTGGCTGACGAAGCCGTGAGATTTTGGGCCGACGGGCCGCGTAATATGGGAACTTACAAGGTCACAAGAGCATGACTGTACAGACAACTTCCGCGCTTCCGAGTGGCAGTGCTGGTGGTCCGCCGCGAGCCAAAGGCCGTAGTCGCACGCTTTTGATCGGCTTGTCGGTCGCCATCATCGTCGGAGGAATCGGCGTGCTGATGTCCGATTCGTCGGGCTTTGAGTATTACAAACACGTCGACGAGGTCGCCAAAGAAGGCTCCGCCTGGCAAAACAAGCGACTTCAGCTTCACGGCTACGTCGTGCCGGGCTCGATCAAGAAGCGAATGAACCACGACGTGCAGAAGCTGGAATACAAGTTCCAGATCGAAAACTGCGGTTCCGTCGCTGAAGCGTACTTTGCTGGCGTTGTCCCCGACACGTTCAAAGACGGTGCCGAGGTCGTGCTCAAAGGACAGCTTCACGGCCAGCAGTTTACCGCCAACGAAGTGATGGCCAAGTGTCCGTCGAAGTATCAGCAAGCGGGCGGTAGCCATCCGACGACGATCGAGCGCTGTAGCCGTGAATCGTCGGGCAAGGGCAATCCATGACGACGGTACAGACCAACTGGGTCGCGCTGTTCGGTAGCTTTGTGCTGCTGTGCACGCTGATCCTGACAACCTACGCGGGCGGAGCCGCAGTCGCGGGCGCGCGTCGTCAGTCGCAGCCGCTGATTCGCTCGTCGATCTACGCAGGCTACGCGTGTACGGCGCTGCTGAGCCTGGCGTCGGCACTGATCTTCTTTTCGGTGCTGTCGAACGACTTTTCGCTCAAGTATGTGCAGCAAAACTCCGACGCGGCGATGCCGTGGTTTTACAAGCTGACCTCGTACTGGGGCGGACTCGACGGATCGATGATGTTTTGGGCATGGCTTTTGTCGATCTTTTCGACGATTGCGATTTCCCGCAACCGAGAGCGTCACCGCGAGCTGATTCCGTGGGTGTCGGCGATTCTGATGGGCATTCAGGCGTTCTTTGTGTCGCTGGTGGTGTTTTACAAGCGACCCTTTGACACCTTCCTGAGCGAAGCGCCTGCCGCTGGCAAAGGCCTGAATCCGCTGCTGCAAGACTTCTACATGGCGACGCATCCTCCGTCGCTGTACGTCGGCTATGTGTCAGCGAGCGTGCCGTTTGCGTTCTGTATGGCGGCGCTTATCACCGGCAACCTCGACGACTCGTGGCTTCAGTCGGTGCGTCGCTGGATGCTGGTCTGCTGGTACTTTCTGTCGCAAGGACTGATTCTCGGCTCGCTGTGGGCCTATCACGTCCTCGGCTGGGGCGGTTATTGGGGCTGGGATCCCGTCGAAAACGCGGGCATCTTGCCGTGGTTTACCGCGACGGCGTTTCTGCACTCGCTGATGATTCAAGAGCGACGCGGCATGATGAAGGTCTGGAACGTCGTGCTGGTGGTGCTCACGTTCCTGCTCACGATGGTCGGCACGTTTATGACGCGCTCGGGCATCGTCCAGTCGGTTCACGCGTTCGGCAACGATCCCGAGCTGGCTGCGCGCTTTCTCGCCTTCATCGGCTTTGCGTCGGTGTTTTCGTTCGGCTACCTGATCTATCGGCTGCCGCTTCTGCGCTCGCGCGCCGATCTGGAGTCGGTGCTGTCTCGTGAGTTTGCGTTCTTGCTCAACAACTGGGTGCTGATTGCCTGCGCGTTCTTCATCCTGGTTGCGACGCTGTTCCCAACGCTGTCCGAGGCTGTCACGCGCAACCGAGTGACCGTCGGACCGCCGTTTTTCAACCGCTGGATGGCCCCGCTTGGGCTGATCTTGCTGCTGTTGACCGGCATTGGACCGCTGCTCGCGTGGCGACGCGCCTCGGCGGGCATGATGTGGAAGCAGCTTCGCTATCCGGTTGTCGTCGCGGTGATGACGATTGTGCTCGTCGCGAGCATGCTGCCGTGGGCGCGCGCGACCTCGTCGTTTATGCACGAGCGGATTCAGCTTCCAGTCAGCCTGCTGTGCTTTGGACTGTGTGCAATGGTGCTGATCACCGTTGGCCAAGAGTTTGTCGTCGGTACGCTCGCTCGGCAAAAAGGAACCAAGCTCGACTTTCTAACGGCGCTCGTCGGACTGCTGCTGCGCAACAAGCGTCGCTACGGCGGCTACTTGGTTCACGTCGGCATCGTCCTGATGTTCTTCGGCTTCGCGGGACAGACGTTTCAGCTGGAAAACGAAGTGACGCTGGCGCGGGGCAAGTCGACCAAGATTGGACGCTACGAAGTCACGCTGACCAGCTTCCGCTCGACGTCGGACCCGCAAAAGGAAGTCACCGAGGCACGGCTGCTCGTCAAGATTGATGGCAAGTCCACCGTCGAGCTTCGTCCCGCCAAGTGGGCGTATCGTGGTCACGAAGAAGAGCCGCCGCGTACCATCGTCGCGACGCACAACCGACTGTTTGAGGATCTCTATGTGATCCTCAACGGCATCGACGACAACGAGTCGGTGGCGGGACTAAAGCTGATCATCAATCCGCTCGTTTTGTGGGTGTGGCTCGGCTTTGTGATGCTGATGGTTGGAACCGCGATTGCGTTTTTGCCCGATCGCAGCGACGGAAAAGGCAGCGAATCGACCGATCCTGATCCGCGCGCTCCGGGTTCCCTGAAAAAAGCGGCGATGGCTGCGGTGGCGCTGCTGGTGCTGCTGGGTTCGGCTCCGTCTTATGCCGCGACGGGGGGCGATCAAGCGATGCATCAGTCGACGGAAGGTCAGAACTTTCCGACGCCGCCTCGCAACGAGCTAGAGCGCGATCTGCGCAAGACCATCGTCTGCATGTGCGGCTGTGGTCGTCAGACGCTGTCCGAGTGTACGTGCGGCTTTGCGGCCAAAGAGCGCGGCATCATCGCGCGGCTCATCGACGAAGGACGCAGCCGCGAGCAGATCATCCGTCACTTTCTCGACAAGTATCCGGGCGAGTCCGCGCTGGTGGTGCCGCAAGACGTTGGCTTTAACCGCCTCGCGTGGATTTTTCCGGTGGTCATCATCGCGGCGGCACTTGCTGCGCTTGGGGTTCTGGCTCGACGCTGGAGCCAGCAAGCTAGGCTGAGCGCCGCTTCTACCAAAACCTCTAGCGAAACAGACCGCGCTTCTTACGAGCGCCGCCTCGACGACGATCTCGATGACATGGACTGATTCTCGGCTCCTCTTTGGAGGAAGTGGCCTGACGTTCGCGCTCGGATTCATCGGTTTTTCGGTCGCGCTCGGTGGAGTCAGTGGCCCAGCGATTGCCTTGTCTGGCGCGGTCTCGGCGCTGTGGGCAACCGGTGTGCTACTCGTCGAAGCAGCGCGTGGACTGACCGCAGTATCGACGGATGATGAGCGCATAGAAGCCCAAGCTGCCGTCGGACGACGTCGGCGTGAGCTAAACCGTGAATATCACCTACTCAAGCGAGCGCTCAAAGAGCTTGAGCTCGATCGCTCGATGGGCAAGCTGTCCGACGATGACTACGCGGAAATTCGCTCTCGGTATCGCGAGCGAGCCGTGCGGATTCTTCGTCAGCTTGATCAAGGTCAAAGCTACGAGCAGCAGATCGAGCGTGATCTGGCTGCGCGACGGGAAGCACTCGGCAAAAAGCCTGCGTCGAAAGCGCTGGCTTCGTCCGGCGAAGCTGTGACGGAAAAGGCAGACGCCAAGCCAGCCGATACGGCAGCGACGACGGAACCTGCGCCTCGCCCCGCGAGCAACCAAGTTCCCACCGTCATTGCCGCCGCGTGTCCCGAGTGTGGAACGCGCAACGACATCGACGCTCGCTTTTGCAAGCACTGCGGTCACAAGCTCGGAGGTGCCAAGTGAGCCTGCGCCTTCTTGCTTTGTTTGTGACGCTGCTTGGGCTTGGCTCGACGGCACTGGGTCAGCCGATGATGCCGGACCCGTCGGCGATGTCGGGGATTCCCCGTCCAGAAGCGGGCGTTCCGTCGGGAACTGTGACGGTTCGGCTGCTTGTCGGAACCTTTGCAAGTCCGCTGGTTGATCATGAAGTGACGCTGACCTCGACGACGGGCACCAAGCAGACCGCCAAGAGTGATGCGTCCGGTCGGGCGACGTTTTCGGGCTTGCCGACGGGCGCGTATATCGCGAGCACCGAGCTATCGGGCATCGTCAAGTCCTCGCAGCCGATTCCGGTCCAAGGTCCACCCTCGCCGGGTCTTCGCGTGATGCTGGTGTTTCCCAAAGACACACCGATTCCGCCCGCTGGATCGACGGGAGCGACTGCGACACCACCGGCTGGCGCACCGGCTGCCGTGGAATCGACGACACCTGCGCCTGTTGCCGACGGACAAGTTCATGTGGACTCGGTTCTTCCGTCGGGAACGCTGAAGGTGTTTGTGGTCGATGAAGCGAGTCGGCCACTCTCTGGGGTGCCGGTGACGCTGTATCGCCGTCTGAGCAGCGAGGCCCAGGTGGAAAAGCTGCCCGCGCAGACGACCGGTGCGGCAGGCTCGACGCAGTGGCCCGGAATGCCGACGGGAGCCGCCGAATATTTGGTTACGATCTCGCGCTTTGGCTTTGATCAGCCATCGGAGCCGTTTCATCTCGACGGTCAGATGGGCACGACGCTTTCGCTGATCGCTAGGCCGCCTGTGACGGGCGACGATGCGCGTCGCAAGCTCAGCTTGTCGTCGGGATCACACCTGATTTTCGAGCTGCAAGAAGATCTGGTTCAGGTGTCGGAAATCCTGCGCATCAACAACCCGATGCCGCAAGCGTTCGATCCGGGCCAGGACGGTCTGCGCATTCCGCTTCCCGAGGGAGCTGTCTCGCCGCAGCTTCAGCCCGGTGGTCCTTCGACGCTGAGCATTGATCAGAGCTCTCCCGGCAACGTCGCGCTGGTGTGGAAAGGTCCGCTGCCGCCCGGCGAGTCGATGGTTCAGCTTCACTTTCTGCTTCGTCACACCGGCGAGCTTCACTTCAAGCAGCCCGCGACGCTGCAGGTGGCGGACATTCGCGTCGTCATCGAAAAGCGGCCCGAGCTAAAGCTCGACGGTGTCACCGACATTCAAGACCGCAAGTGGCAAGGTCACGATCTGCTGTTTGCGCAGCTTCCCGGCACGAGCGAAGGCGGCATGATCTCGCTGTCGATCAGTGGTCTTCCGGCGGAACATCGCATGACGCGGCTCGTCGGTGGAGCGCTGGCGCTGGTGATTGCGCTCGCGTTTATCTATCTGTCGTGGCGAAACGACTCCGAAGACGAAGAGACGCAAGTGCTGGCCAAGCGAAAGCTGATTCGCGACCGAGACAAGCTGCTCGACGAGCTGCTTGCGATCGACGAACAGACTGCGTCGGCGCGTCCTCGACAGAAGGTGATGTCCGAGCTGACCGCGATCTATCGGCAACTGGACGAGGCCAATGCCGACTGACGGCGGGGCCGTGTCGCATGTGACGCTGCGCGGCATCTACAAGGACTACGGACCAAAGCGAGCGCTGAGTGATGTCTCTCTGACCTTGGAAAAAGGGCAGGTGCTGGCGCTGCTTGGCGAAAATGGCGCAGGCAAGTCGACGCTGCTCGGCGTGCTCGCGCTGCAAATTCGACCGACGCGCGGGCAGCTTCTGTTCGACGGCCAAGACGTCAGCGAGCTAGATGGCCTGTGGCTGCGGCAAAACCTGTCGCTGTTGTCACACGAGCCGCGCTGTTATTCCGATCTGACGGCGCGGGAAAACCTGGTGTTTTTCGCGCGTCTGTATGGCGTCGGAGGGTCCGATGCTGCGCGTCAGTCACTGGTGTCCGAGCTGCTGGCGCGCGTTGGCTTGTCGAGCGCTGCCGATCGTCCCAGTCGAACTTTTTCGCGCGGCATGGTGCAGCGGCTGGCGATTGCGCGCGCGCTGGTGCATCGACCCGGACTGCTTCTTCTCGACGAGCCGTACACGGGACTCGATCAAGAAGGTGTTCGGCTCTTGTCGTCGCTGATTGCCGAAGAACGAGCGCGCGGTGCGATCATCGTCGTCATCAGCCATGACTTCGAGCCGCTCGCGTCGCTTCTGGATACGGCAGCGGTCCTGCGACGAGGCCGCCTCGAAAAGACGCAGCGCTACGAGCCTGGGACGTGCAGTCGCGATCAGCTCCTGTCGCTGTACACCCGCGCCGCTGAGCAGCGCGCAGGAAGGTCCGCATGAGCCTGCTCGGCCAAGTTGCCCTGCTGCTTTGGAAAGATGTTCGCGTCGAGTGGCGAGCCCGTGAGCTGATCTACGCGACGATGCTGTTTTCCGCGATCATCGTGCTGCTCTTTTCGTTTTCGTTCCTCGGTGGCGCGCCTCCCACCGTCGAGACGATGTCGGGCGTGCTGTGGGTTGCGATTGCGCTGTCGGGCATGCTCGGCATTGGTCGCAGCTTCGAGCGAGAGCGTGAAGCCGACACCTTGCGGGCGCTGCTGCTCGCGCCGATTGATCGCAGTGCGCTGTATCTGGCCAAGCTGCTGTCGATCACGCTGCTGATGCTGCTGACCGCGAGCGTCGTCGTGCCAGGCCTGCTCCTTCTGTTCGGCATGAAGGTCGGTCCAGGCTCGGCGTGGCTGTACTTTGTGACGCTGCTCCTACTCGGCATCATTGGCTTTGCAGCGGTCGCCGCGCTGTTTGGCGCATCGCTAGGACGCGCCAGGGTTCGCGAAGTGCTGCTGCCGCTCCTTGTCTATCCGCTGGTGGTTCCGGCGCTTCTGGCGGGCGCTCGCGGCTGTTACGGCGTGCTGTACGGAACCGCCGAGTCCATGACCGATGCGCTGCGCTGGATCAAGTTCCTGCTCGTCTTCGACAGCATGGCGGTGATCTTGGGCCTGTGGCTGTTCGAGCCGCTGTGCGCCCAAGAGTGACGATCGCTACGGCTTGACGTACGGACCCCACGACGGAGTCTCGGCGGAACCTCGAAAGACCGGACGCTGCGTCTTGCCATCTGCCGTCGAGATATAGACGCCACCTCGGCTCGACTTAAACACCAGCGCTCGTCCCGTCGGTGCCCACGACGGATGACTGTTCGAGCCCTGGTTTTCCGTAATCCGCTGCAAGTCCTGCGTCGCTGCGTCGATCGTGAAGATGTCCATGTTGCCCTTTTCATCACGTCCCGAAAAAGCGATCAGCGACTTGCCGTTGAGCAGCTTGGGACTCCACGAAGGCTCGACGTTGTAGCTGCCTTTGCGCGTGAGCTTGACCTGATCCGATCCCGACGCGGACATCTTCCAGATCTGCGGGCTGCCATGGCGATCGGACACAAACGCGATCTGGCTTCCATCCGGCGACCACGTCGGAGAGCTATCGATCGCCGGGTTGTTGGTCAGCCGCTTGATGATGTCTCCCGCCGGAGTGATCAGATAAATCTCGCTGTTTCCTTCGAACGAAAGCGTCACCGCGATCTTCGTCCCATCGGGAGACATCACTCCGCCGGTGTTCAGCCCTGGCCGCGTCGAGACTCGCTTGGGCTTTCCTCCGCCCGACGGAATCGACCACAGATCGGGTGTTCCCCGCACAAAGCTGGTGTACAGCAGCGAGCTTCCCGACGGAAACCACGACGGCAGAATGTTCTGCGAGCCGTTGCTCGTCAGTGCATGCTGTCCCGCCCCGTCGTAGTCCATCACCACCAGCTCTTGCTGACGACCGCTCGGACGGACAAACGCGATCTGCGTGCCAAAAAACGAGTCTTCGTTTGTGTAATAGCGAACCACTTCGTCGGCAAAGATGTGAGCCAGACGTCGCACATTCGCCGTCGGTGCGCGATACGTCTTCGTCAGCACCGGACGATCGCCTTTGATGACTTCGTACAGGCGAAACTCCACCGACAGATCACCGCCCGTGCTGACCGTCCGCGCCTTGATCACGCCTTCCGCGCCCACCGTTCGCCACGAGTCCGGCGCAATCGACAGCTCTTCTTTGCCGAGGTCCGCCACAAACGAAGCCGGATCCAGCGTCTTAAACAGCCCTGACGCGAGCAAGTCCGCGCTCAGGACGTCTTGCATCACCTGCGCGCTTTCGCCATCCCCCAGGAGCTTTGGCACCGCAATCTTATAAAGCGCTTGTCCAGGGTTTGTGATTTTGAACCGCACCACATCGTCGGCTTGCGCCCCGGCTGTCCGCAAGTGTCCCGTTGTAAGTAGAAGTGGCAGTCCGAGAATCGCTACCGCGCGCATCGTCCGTCGCATAACCCTTACCGTATCGTCACTTGGCCGCAAAATTCAAGCCAGGCGCATAAATCGTAGTTCCCTCGGCGCGCGAATCTGTTAGTTTGCCAAACACTTCAGCTTTGCCGGCAGAAGCTTCCGGTTCCTCGTGGCCTAAGTCCGCGTAAGGAAAGAAGGTTCTTGACACTGCTGTTGTGATCCGATAGTTCCAAGTCTCTCTAAGGAACTCGCATGGCTACTCCGATTCCGAGCACGTACCTCAAGAACCCCGAGAAGGCGCACGCCGAACGCAAATGGCACGTCGTTGACGTGGCTGGCCTGACACTGGGCCGCGCGGCGACGCAGATTGCCACTCTACTGCGTGGCAAGCACAAGCCTGACTACACCCCAAACATTGACAGCGGCGACTTCGTGGTCGTGCTCAATGCCCAGAAGGTTCACCTGACCGGCAAAAAGCTCGACGACAAGATGTACTACAAGCACACGCTGTACCTCGGTGGTCTGAAGTCGCGTCCAGCTCGTGAAATGCTGGATACGCGCTCGGACGAGGTGATTCGTCGCGCCGTGTGGGGCATGCTGCCGAAAGGTCCGCTGGGCCGAGTGATCATCAAGAAGCTGAAGATCTACTCGGGCACGGAGCATCCGCACAGCGCGCAGCAGCCCAGCAAGCTCACCTTGAAGACCATGCGTGGCTAGGAAGGTTTTTTAAGAAATGGCGAACGTCGAACGAAACGCAGTGTACGCCACGGGTCGTCGCAAAGAAGCAGTGGCTCGTGTTTGGCTGCAGCCCGGATCGGGCAAGGTCACCATCAACCACCGTGACATCGATACCTACTTCGGTCGCGCGACCTCGAAGATGGTTCTGCGACAGCCGCTGGCGCTGACCTCGCAGACCGCGAACTTCGATGTGTACGTGAACGTCGCTGGTGGCGGTCTCTCGGGTCAAGCGAATGCGATTCGTCTTGGAATCACCCGCGCGCTGATGAAGGTCAACGCGGGCTTCCGTGGCGCGCTCAAGTCGGCTGGTTACGTGACCCGTGACCCGCGCTGCAAAGAGCGTAAGAAGTACGGACAGCGTGGTGCTCGCGCCCGCTTCCAGTTCTCGAAGCGCTAAACAGTCGCAGCAAAAGCAAAGCTCGCGGTGTGGCAGGTGTGTGGAACCATGCGTTCCATACACATCGCTCGCATCAGCGAGCTTTTCTTTTTTCCCCTCCCTCTTGTTCTTTCCTTCGTGGGCGTACGACAACTGCTGTCGCGTCGTTCCGTTTCCCCTCGCATCGTTTGTATTTCCCCATGGAGCGCTGCGTGACGCACGTCGGTTGCGTTTTTGTTGCGCGCCTCGATAGGAATTCGCGAACCGAGGCTCGCACTGGGTAGACTTTGGCCATGACAAGATGGCAAGTCGCTGGGCTCGCGCTGTGTCTGACCGGCTGTAGCTGGGTGTTCGATGACAGCGCGCCGGAGCTTCCGCTGGTCGGCGATCCGCCGGTGATGGAGCGCTATCTTCGGCTCAACCAGAAGACCGCACGCGATGTGTTTCTGCTGCTGGATGCGGCGGACAAGCCGTGGGCGGTGATTCCTGAGCTTCCCTCGCTTCCCGTCGGTCTGCCTGAAGGCATTACGCTGCCGAACCTACCCGAGACGCTGCGCCTTGTGCGCCTTGACCCGCAGGAAGATCCGCAGACCTCGACGACGTATCCATCGCAGTACCTTCAGGCGACCCTGCGCTCGCTGTACGTGATGGTGGTGCCTGCGCTGCTGGATCCGTCGATCAAAGACAAGTCGGTGGTGCTATCGCGGATTCGACCGGGAGAGCCGCCTCTGCTCTTTGAGCCGTTTCCCGAAGGCACGCCGGTGCTTCTGGTCAGCAGCAACGAACAAGTCGGCGTGATGATTTCGCAGAGCAGCAAAGCGAAGAGCCTGCGCGCGTTTCGCATGGATGGCTCGGGAGACAAGCGCGAGCTGCCGATTCCCGAAGGCATCGATCCCGCAAAGCCGTTTGACAAGGGTCGCTATCAGCTCGTTTCGTCGGGCGAGCAGCTGATCGTTCAAGATGCCTCGGACAACATCACGCTGTATGAGACGCGCTCTGGTGGCGGAGCGCGCAGCCTGGGCAAGCTGTCGCGGTCGTGGATACTCGATGGTTCGCACAAGGCGCTGCTGACGTGCTCGGATGCGGGCTTGGCGCGGCAGCCGATCGATGGCTCGGCGAAGGTTTTGCTGGATCCCGATCCGTGTGCGACGGACACGTTCCGAATCGTGCAGCTTCAAGGCGAGCGCTTGGTCTTGTATCGCAGCGGCGACGGACTGCGTCAGGTTCCCGAAGATGGCTCGGCGGCTCCGACGGTGCTTATCGAATCCATCGGTCAGCTGTTGGCGATCGGTCCCGGCGGAGAGTTCCTGTATTCGCGCGATTCAGCCCAGACGTACGGCGCGGGCATTGGCAGCGGCTTTCTGGGCGATCGTCAGGTGATCGAGCGTGGTCGGCGTCCGGCGTGGTCGGCGGATCGCTCGCGGCTTCGCTATTTGGAATGGGCGGCGCGCTCTGACAACGCGGGAGACTTTCACTCGCGGCTGTTGAGGACCGATGAAGTGATGCGGCTGGCGCGTAACGTCCGGCAGTTTGGCGAGCTTGGCGACGGTCGCGTCTTGGCGGCGAGCAACTCGGTGCCGCGTGGAACGCACAATCGCATCATCGTCATCGATGAGCAGCAGAAGCAGGCGCGCTGGGTGGCCGATAGCTCCCGAGAGTTTTTGTTTGTTCCAGGCTCAAGCGATCTGCTGGTGAAGGTGGTGATCGGACAGACGGGCTGGGACATTCGTCGGGTTCCGATCGCTCCGAAGTAGCGGGTGCGGACGCAAGAGGACGTCGAGTCCGGGTTACGGATGCTGAAGCTGCGTGCGCAGCGCGGCTGGATCGACGATCGGTGCGCTACAGCGCTCGCCTCGGCAGACATAGGCCGTCGGCGCACCGTTACGACTGGACTTTCCTTCGCACAGCGTCGCGATCGGCTCGGGCAGCGCTTGTCCTTCCTGCGCGATCCACACGAAGTGATCGGGCACAAAGGTCGTCGTCGCAGCTGTGACGAGCGGATGACTGCGCTCACCACCCGGCGGCAGCACCACGATCGTCACGACCAGCCCGTGCTGAAGCAGATCGAGCGCGCGAAGCGTCCCGCCAAACCCGATCGGACTGCGCTGGGCTCGTTCCGCCAGTCGTAGCAGCGTCGATTCAGCGATCGCCAGGTAGCGATCTCGCGCGTGAGGCAGCAGCGCCGACAGCTTCAGCAAGTTCTGACACATCACCGACATGCCCGACGGAATCGCGCTGTCATGCAGGCTCACCGGACGCGCAGGCAGCACGACGCCATCGGTTTGCACTGGACCGACAAAGAACGCGTGACGATCTGGATCGTACAGGTCACGCAGCGCCGACTCCGTCAGCGACTCAGCGGCATGGAGATACCGAACATCTTGGGTCGCTTGGGTCAGCTGAATCAGCGCATCGGTCAAAAACGCATGATCGTCGAGCGTCGCAGCCAGCTTCGCTTCGCCGTTTTTAAAAGTTCGCAGCAGCCGTCCATCGCTTGTTCGCAGCTTCTGGAGCACAAAGTCGGCGGTCTGGCGTCCAAGCTCCGTCAGATCCGGTCGTGACAGCAGCGATCCGCAGGTGGCCAGCGCCGAGATCAACAGCGCGTTCCATCCAGTCAGGATCTTGTCGTCGGTACTCGGCGGGATCCGGCGATCTCTGGCTGACAGCAGCGTCGCTTTCGCTTCGTGCAGCAGCCGATCTTCGTCCTCGTCGTGCGGCTGATCGATCAGATGCAAGATCGATGCATCGTGCGGTCCGTGTCCGTGCGGATCGTTCCAGTTTCCACCGGGAATCACGTCGTAGCAGCGTGTGACGAGCGCCGCTTGTTCTGCTCCGACGAGCGCCGCGACCTCCGCCGGGTTCCAGACGTAGTACTTGCCTTCGATGCCTTCGCTGTCAGCGTCGAGCGCAGCAAAAAAGCCACCGCTCGGTGCGTGCATCTGTCGCTTGAGCCAGCCCACCGTTTCGTCGATGACTTGCTGATAGCGCTGCGCCAGCACCTCTTGTCCGATCGCCATCAGCACCGCGTGGGCTTGACCGTACAGCAGCAGCAGCAGCGCGTTATCGTAGAGCATCTTTTCAAAGTGCGGCACCAGCCACTTGTCGTCGGTGGAATAGCGCGCAAAGCCGCCGCCCAAGTGATCGTAAATTCCGCCGCTCGCCATCTTGGTCAGCGTCAGCAGCGCGGGCCGGACATCGTCGAGATCTCCGCTGCGAAAGTACGACCGCAGCAAAAGAGACAGCGCGGTCGGATTGGGAAACTTGGGTGCGCTTCCGAAACCGCCTTCTCGACGATCGATGCTTTCCGCGAGACGAACGCCAATCCGCTGAATCAGATCGCTCGGCAGGTGCGCGCCTGTCTCGACGCCGCTCGCCTGCTGCTGCACATCGATCAGCGCTTCTTTGAGCTTGCTGCCATGCTCGCGGACCTTGTTCGGCTCTTGACGATACGCGAGGAGCAGCGCCGACAGCACGCGACGAAACGACGGTCGTCCATAGCGATCCTGCGGCGGAAAGTAGGTGCCACCGAAAAATGGCTCTCCCGTCGGAAGCAGAAACATCGACAGCGGCCAGCCGCCGCCTTCGTCGAACAGCTGAAGCGCTTGCTGATACAGGTGATCGACGTCGGGATGCTCTTCGCGATCGACCTTGATGCAGACAAAGTCTTGGTTTAGCTGCGCAGCGGTCTCGGGATCGTCGAAGGACTCGTGCGCCATGACATGGCACCAGTGACACGCGGAGTAGCCGATCGACAAAAACACTGGCTTGTCTTCTCGACGGGCACGAGCAAACGCTTCGTCTCCCCACGGATACCAGTCTACGGGTTGCTCAGCATGCTGACGGAGATACGGACTCGACGAATGGGCAAGACGGTTTGACACGGGCTCTTCCTCGGATGATCGCGACAGAGGCTACCCTAGCTTCGATGCCGTGCGACACAAGAAGCGTTGACAGTGTGTGCCTCGGTGGATGACGCGACATCAGCCGGTGTGAAGAAGCGAGCGAGGAAGAAGAAGCGAGGAGACGAGGGGAGCGGAGAGCTGGCGACAGAGCCGATCGTAGGATCGTGTCAGTACCCGGCTTCGGGAACGGCAGCGACTTCGGACGCTGGCACGACGTTGCTTTTCGGTTCTTCGGGCGGACCTTCATGCGGCATGGCGGCCTTGAGCCGACGATACTGCGACACCAGCAGCACGGCTGCGATCAGCGAAGTCGCGACGAGCAGCGCAAAGAAGTCCGAGTGCTTCCACGGCTTCCAGAACCGACCAAGGAAGCCCGACAGATAGTTGCCAACCGCCGTCGAGATAAACCAAACGCCCATCAGCATCGCGGTCATCCGCCTTGGCGCCAGCTTGGTCACCATCGACAGGCCCATCGGCGACAGGTGAAGCTCTGCGACGGTGACGACGAAGTAGCTCGCGATGAGCCACAGCATGCTGACCTTGCCGCTGTTACCGCCCGCCCACGACGCCAGGACCATGATTCCGTACGCCGCGCCGGTGAGCAGCATGCCGATGCCCAGCTTGGCGGGCGTGCTCGGCTCCATGTTCTTCGAACGCAGCCACGTCATAAACCGCACCAGCACCGGCGTCAGCACAATCACAAACACCGAGTTAAACGCTTGGAACACACCGGGCGGGATTTCCCACGACCACGAGCCGACGCGCAGCATTCGATCCGTGTTGTCGCGCGCCCAGAAGGTCAGCGTCGTGCCGTTTTGATGAAACGCCATCCAGAAGAACATCACGACGAAGCACATGATCACCAGCGACGTGATGCGCTGACGCTCGATCTCGGGTGGATCGGGACGGTCTTCGTATTCGGCGGGAAGCGGCACATCCAGCACGGCGGCCACCGACGAGCGTGCATCTCCGACCGTGACGTGCTTGCGCAGCGCCGCAAAGATCACGAACGAAAACGCCATGCAGAAGCCAGCCGTCGCAAACGCCAGCGACCAGCCGAAGGTCATGCGCATGAACTCTCCGACGGGACCGCCAAACAGCGCGCCGAGGTTAATGCCCATATAAAACACGGAAAACGCAGCATCGCGACGGGCATCACCTTGCGGATACAAGTTGCCGACCAGCGTCGAGATGTTGGGCTTAAACAGGCCGTTTCCGAGCACCAGCAGAAACAGCGCGGAATAGAACGCGATGGGGTTCTGAATCGAAAAGACCAGATAGCCCGCACCGAGGAGCAGCGCGCCGGCCAAGATCGCTTTCGAGTATCCAAACACTCGATCTGCGAGGATTCCACCGAAGAACGGCGTCAGATACACGAAGAACATGTACCAGCCGTAAACGTTCGAGGCTTCTGCCTCGGTCATTTTTTTATGTTCGGTGAGGTAGAGCGTGAGGAGCGCCAGCATCAGGTAGAAGCCGAAGCGTTCCCACATCTCCGTCAAGAAAAGTACGTAAAGGCCGCGAGGATGCTTGCTTGCCATACAGTTACGTCTAGTTTCGCATTAGACGGGGATCGCTTGTAAAGGGTTAAGTTCGTGTAAACCCTCTCGGTTTTGGCAAACCATGTGGGCGCTGCTGCGAGGGCGCGCGCAGTCGGCACATGGAGCGATGTTCTGCCACATGCTGGCTTCGCTGTGACGGATGCTCGACGAGGAATCCTTGCCGAGTTGAGCGCTGCTTCAGTGTTCCGACGATGCGTCGACGAGAAAATCCTCGATCAGCGCTTCGGTCTTGACAAGCGAGCGTTTCAAACCTAGATGAAATGGGATTTCAATTTCAAAAAGGAGAAACCATGAGTCGCTACACAGGTCCACGTCTGCGCGTGATGCGATCGTTGGGTGTTGAGCTGCCCGGTCTGTCGCGCAAGAGCATCGAGCGTCGTCCGCATCCGCCCGGTCAGCATGGTCAGCGTCGACGCAAGCGCAGTGACTACGGCAACCAGCTCATCGAAAAGCAGAAGCTGCGCTATCACTACGGGCTGACGGAACGCCAGCTGCGGACGGTGGTTCGTACGGCGATGGAAAGCTCCGGGGTGACGGGTGCCAAGCTGGTCGAGCTGCTCGAGCGACGGCTGGACAACTTGGTGTTTCGCGCGGGGCTGGCTCCGACGATTGTGGCGGCGCGACAGCTGGTGCGACACGGTCACATCGGTGTCAACGGTCGGCGCGTCGACATTCCGTCCGCACGGCTGCGCGTGGGCGATCGGTTTGCGCTGATCTCGAAGATGGCGAAGTCGCCGCTTGTGACGGACTCGCTTGGGCGCTTTGGTTCGCAGCGTCCTGTGTGGCTTCAGCTTTCTGATTCGGATCAGAGCGTGCAACTGACCGCGCTGCCCGACGAAACTTCCGTGCCGTTTCCCATCGAGCTGCGGCAGGTGATCGAGTATTACTCGCGCTAGCAGCAGACGAAGACTAGGCAGGGCGCTTGGCGGCTGCGACGGCGCTTGCGACCTTGCTGGCGGAAGTCGGGGCTCCGTCAGGGAACGGCTCACCAGCGACAGGAACTTTCGCAAAGTAGATCAGACCGTAGGCGGGCATGTCGCGCTCAAAGCGCCAGCTTTCGAAAAGGCCGCCGGTATCGACCGCGTCGTAGCCAATTGCATCGAGGAACGCCTTCACCGTCGCTTTGGCTGCTTCGTCGTCGCCCGCAATCGGCAGCGCGGTGCGATCGGCAGCTTGAGCGGGCCGAGCCAGCGTCTCCAGGTGCTTGAAGTAGATGTTGTTAAAGGCTTTGACGACCTTGGCCGTGCCCAGGTGTTGCTGAAGTAGGCCGCTCACCGTCGCGGTGCCGTTGTCTAGCTCTGCGAAGCGACCGTCGCGATCGGGATAGTAGTTGTTGGTGTCGATGACGACCTTGCCCGCGAGCGGCTCCACCGGGACGCTGCGATAGGCGCGGAGAGGAACGGTCACGACGACCACGTCTCCGGCGGCGGCGGCTTCCACCGGCGTTGCTGCGCGCGCTTTCGGTCCCAGCTCTTGAACAAGCTCTGTCAGTGTCTCGGGTCCGCGCGAGTTGCTGAGCACAACATCAAAGCCCGCTGCGACGGCAAGCTTGGCCACCGTACTGCCGATGTGACCGCTGCCAATGAGCCCAATCGTCTTTACGTCCTGCTGGATGCGCATGATGTCTCCTGGATTGATGAGTCGGCGCATTCACTATGGGAACCGCTTCCGACGTGCGCAAGCGGCGAACCCTGGACAAGCTGCCGCGTTGTCGAGTTGCGATTGCGTAAGGCTTTGTCGGTGGTGTGGAGCTACGTGGAGCCGCAGGGAAGGAGCCGAGTGCGGAGGCGGCGGGATCGGATGATGCGCAGCGGGGACTATTCGTGGCCTTGCTGCTTGCCGCCGTCGTCTTGCTTGCCCAGCTTGTCGTCTTGGGGCTTTTCACCGTCGTCGAGACCGCCTTTGCTTCGCTTGCGCGCCCGGTCGGCCACCGTCATCGTATCGATCGGCGGCTTGTCGCTCGCCCAGTGAGACATCACCGACGCTGCGGACTGCGCTGCTTTGTCCGACACCTTGGCTGAAGAGTCCCCGCCCAGATGAATCGGAGCCGCCGCGATGTTGAGCTGATCGTCGTCGGAGCCGCGCTTCTTTTTGCCCAGCTCGGCGCTCTTGAAAGCCGCCAGAAACGGGTTTTCTTTTGGGTCCTTTTTCTGCTCAAAGTCGTGGGACATCGGCGCTTCACCTTGGCATCGGCAAACGATGCTCAGTCA
>ERZ724514.6-NODE-6-length-84369-cov-9.221814_pt1 | contig 84369 bp, 72 predicted proteins | sample MGYA00376047_ERZ724514 | MGnify/ENA primary metagenome ERZ724514 (study PRJEB28724, sample SAMN07190883) | activated sludge metagenome | isolation source: activated sludge of sewage treatment plant in Hong Hong | place: Hong Kong | collected 2016-03-17 ...
GGCATCAGGGAAAACAAATTGCCGGAGGCAATTCACATGGAACGGTTACATCAACTGCCCGAGGTAACGGGCGTTTACTATTTTTATGATCAATATGGTACCATTATCTATGTGGGTAAAAGTATCAACATTCGCTCCAGGATCCTGCAGCATTTCGGACAAGTCAATGCCAAACAGGAAAAACTTATGCGCCAGGTTTTTGATCTGGATTTCACGGTTACAGGGTCTGAACTCATTGCACTATTGCTGGAATCTGAAGAGATTAAGATTCATATGCCCGAGATTAATAAAGCCCAAAAAAAGAAGGAATACCCTTATGTAGTCAGTTATTCAACCGATGCTGAAGGCTACCTTGTTTTTCATTTGGAAGATGCCGAAAAGAAAAAGCACAAAGGCCAAATTCTAAGTTACCATACGAGTGCTTCATCTGTAAGATCGGTACTAGGATATATGCGCGAAGTTTACCTTTTGTGTGAAGAGAAAATTGATGGAGGGGCTATACGAAAGTGTATATACCATCAAATGGGGGAGTGTTATGGTGCCTGTGCAGGCATTGAAGACCCTGAAGTATATAATGAAAGGGCAGACCAGGCAAGGCAACATTTGACTAAGGTATTTGACAGTGATTTTGTACTTTTTACGGAAGGCAGGACCCCAGATGAGCAAGGGCTAGTATGGGTGGAAAATCAACAATATTATGGCTATGGTTATTTTGACAACAATATGGGTAACATGAATTTGGCCCAAATGAAAGCTTGCATTGAGCCCAGATTGTCGACTCCGGAAGCCAATGCAATCATTCAACATTTCTTAAAAGGAGGAAAGTATTTAAAATATTTACCTTTTGAGAGCGATAACCTTGAGGATTAAATCATACAAGGATATTTCATCTGGGCTGTGACAAAGCCATATTTTATGCTTTGGAGAAAATTGCTCCAACATTTTTGCAGTTGATGGGCCAATGGCTAAAAGATCGGCTCCCTCGGGCAGGGAATTTGAGCTTAGATAAGCTTCAGAGTTGAGAGGACTGGTAAAAATGTAAATGTCAGCCTTAGGCAATTGAGTTTCGGGCAAGATTTCATTTTGATAAATGATTAATTCATGATGGAGCTTATTTCCGGGATTTTGAAATCTTCTTTTGCTATTGGCCGCAGCCACAAAAAGGATGCTTTGTTCCCGGGTAACGAATTCAAAATTGGTTGAATCGTCCTGAGCATCTGAGCTCGCAATAAAATCAGCATTTTTGTCTATCAATCGTTTTATTAAGGCAGCCGATGCTTTGCCCATCACGCCTATTCTTTTTTTGGAAATTTTACTTTTCTGATCTTCATCCAACTGATCGAAAAAGCATTTGATGCCATTTTGAGAATAAAAAAATAACCACTCAGTGTCTATAAAAGATGATAAGGGCAAAGGTGTTATCACAAGACCGCTTTGATCAATCAGCCTGTGCCCCTGGTTTTCCAAATTCCTCAGAGGGGAAGAGACTTCTACAGATCTTGAAATAAATATGATCAATGCCCTGGCTTTAATCAAATAAATCTTCCAGTTGACCCGACTTCATCAATTTGATAAAGCATCGGGCGGCTGCTATCACATCAGCTCTGGCATTGTTGGCTGGAGTGTAGGCTGAGTTAAAACATGCCGCATGCAATTCAGAAAGTGTTGGCCATTTGTAACCACCGGTCTTAGATGGCAGCTTTGCATAGTAGGTTCCTTCCTGCATCAGGCAATATCGTTCTTTTTTAAACATGAGAATATCAACTCCTTTTCTGATGAATTCAGCTGCCAATACATTCTCATTGAAGTTGAGGTTGTGACTAAAAATGTATTCACATTTTTTTACAGATTCATTGAATTCTTCCAGAATGCCGGTGAGGGGTACTGCTTTATTTAGTACATCCTCTTCATCAATTTTTGATTTTTTTCTAATTTCATCGTTCAGGGCGAAACCCTCAGGCTGCACAATCCGATCAAAATCGCCGATGGGTTTGAGTTGGGCATCCAGTAAGATCCAGGAAATGTGGATAAGCCTAGGCCAGTTAAATGTATCGCTGAAAGGCGCTTTGTAACTGGAAGGATTTCCATTGGCAGAACAATCGAAAATAAGATACATAAACTTAGGATTTCTTTAGTTCACTTAGCACTAATTCTGCAAGCCCAAAGGTGGTAGACTGTGATTGCCTGACACGGATCAGGGCTTGGTCAATGCCAGGCGACCATGCTGCATGGATGTGGAAATTTCCGTTTACATCTTTGTAACAATAAATGCCCAGTGGTACCTGGCACCCTCCATCCATTGCTTTCAGAATTGCTCTTTCAACATTGGTGCAATCGGCTACTTCTTTTTGATGAATAAGCACCAGTTTTTTTCTTAGATCAATATCACTTTCACGGCATTGATATGCCAATACGCCTTGAGCAGGTGCCGGTACAAATTCGGCCGGGTGCAGATCCACGATGTGAAGGTCTGATAGGTCCAGGTTGAGTCTTAGTAAGCCCGCTTTGGCCAGGATTATGGCATCGTAATTGCCTTCCCTTAACTTTCGTATTCGGGTAGGTACATTGCCGCGAAGGTCGGACGTGCTTATATCATTTCTCAAATCCATCATCTGCGCCTTTCTCCTTACGGAAGAAGTACCAACCACAGCATTTGGTTTTAGTTTAAGGGGTTTTGTATCATCCCAACCCATTTGAGAAATCAACAAACAATCTCTTGGGTCTTCCCTGTATGAAACACCTCCCAAACAAAGTCCAGCCGGAGAAGTAGTGGGCAGATCTTTCATGGAATGAATGGCCAAATCTATGGTTTGATTGAGCAGAGCGTCTTCCAATTCTTTTGTAAAAAAACCTTTGCCTTCAATTTTGTCAAAGCTAACATCCAGAATTTTGTCACCTTTGGTGTGAATGATTTCAATTTCGGCCTCTGTTTGGCAAATCTCTTTCAATTGATTTTTTACAAAATTGGCCTGCCACAAAGCCAAATCGCTGCCCCGCGAACCAATGATAATTTTTTTCTTGTCCAATTCCATATTGAGTACAAAGGTAAGCAACGCAGTTGTTTAAGCCAAATGGATGAAATTTCAGAACAAAATTTTAATTGAAGAATAAAAATGAGGGTTATAGCAAAATAAAAAATAGATTATTTGTAAATATTCGATATATTATATTAAAGTAATCTCGCCAAATCCTAGGTATTGGGAGGTAAATCTCAAATACAAATAATGATAACTAGCTGTAACTGATTTTAGACTAAGTGCCTGAAAATTGCCTGCCAACGAAGGTTGTTTTAACGTAATTAATCGCTTTTATTGTGTTATTTTTGCAATTCCAATGATTACAACCTCACAAATTAGTCAAATACTTCAAGGGGAGCTTAAGGGTGATCCCAATATAGTTATTTCAGGACCTTCCCGGATTGAGGAGGGAAGTGAAGGAACCATTTCTTTTCTTGCCAACCCCAAGTATGAGTCATTTATTTATGAAACTGAGGCTTCAGCAGTGGTTGTAAGTAAGGACTTTACGCCCAGTCAACCGATCAAAGCAACATTGATTGTGGTGGATGATGTTTATCAATCATTAGGTAAACTGTTAGGTTTGTACAATCACCAGGCAGAAGTAAAGCCGGGTATAGCAGACAGCGCTGTGGTGGCACAAACAGCCAAGCTCGGGAATAATGTAGGGATAGACCATCAGTCTGTGATTGGAGAAAACTGTGAAATTGGGGAAGGAAGTTTAATTTTTCCTCACGTTTTTTTGGGAAACGGTGTAGTGGTAGGTAAAAACTGTAAGATATATTCAGGTGTAAAAATATATCACCAATGCAGAATTGGTAACAACGTGGTGATTCATGCCAATACAGTTATTGGATCTGATGGATTTGGCTTTAGCAAGGATGAAAATGGAGAATATAAAAAAATACCGCAAAATGGCAATGTAGTCATTGAAGATGATGTAGAAATTGGCAGCAATACAGTAATTGACAGGGCGTCAATTGGGAGTACCATTATTCGAAAAGGTGTAAAATTGGACAATCTTATCCAGATTGGACACAATGTAGAGATTGGCGAAAATACGGTCATTGCTGCCCAGGTTGGCATTGCTGGAAGTACCAAGGTAGGCAAAAATTGTATTATTGGAGGTCAGGTAGGTTTGGCAGGGCATATACAAATTGCCGATGGAACAATGATTCAAGCCAAATCAGGTTTATCGTCTTCGGTAAAAGATGAAAATTCAAAGCTATACGGATATCCTGCACTGGAATATGGGCATTATCTAAAATCTTACGCCTATTTCAAGAAACTTCCTGAGATGGCTGAAAAACTAAGATTATTAGAAAAAACCATTGAAAATTTAACAAAATAAAATGGGTAAAAAGATATTGGCTTCCACTGCCACCTTAAAGGGAAAAGGGCTGCATACAGGAAGAGAAATTGAAGTAAAATTAGTGCCGGTTGATGGCAATCACGGCATTAAATTTAAACGTGTCGACATAGAACCCCCTGTAATCATTCCGGCGGATGCCAATTATGTGATTGCTACCAACAGAAGCACAACTGTAGGTAGCGGGGAAATCAGTATTACTACAATTGAACATTTGTTGGCAGCTTTGGCGGGGTTGGATGTAGATAATGTACTGATTGAAGTAGATGGTCCGGAAATCCCCATATTAGATGGTAGCGCAAAGCCCTTTGTACAAGCCATTAAGGCCGCAGGTTTGAAGCAGGCTGAAGAAGATGGGAGAGAAATATTTGTAATTGAAGAACCCATAGTTTTGAAGGATGAGGCAACCGGTGCGGAGTTGATCGCCATACCGTCAGACAAATACGAATTAAACGTCATCATAGATTTTGCAAATTCGACAGTTGAGGAACAAACTGCTATTTTTAATTATGGTGAAGATTTCGAAAAAGAAATATCAGCATGCAGGACCTTTGTATTTACCAATGAACTCAGCTTATTGTTCGACAATGGCCTGATTAAAGGCGGGGATCTTGACAATGCAATCGTTTTGGCAGAACCAGGTTTGACGCAAGAAAAACTGGATGAATTGGCTGAAAAATTTCATCTGGGTAAAAGAAAGCTTGGAGAAGACAAGGTATTGAATGACAATAAGTTGTTTTTCCCAAATGAACTTGCAAGGCACAAATTGTTGGATCTCATTGGGGATCTCAGTCTGGTTGGCAGGCCGATACAGGGTAAAATCATAGCTGTAAAACCAGGGCACAAAATCAATACTGAATTTGCCCGACTCCTCAAGAAGAAACTGGCTGAACAGAAGAAATTGAAAGGAAAACCCAGCTATGATCCTGATAAAGCGCCTCTGCTGGATGTGGAAGGAGTCAAACGCATGTTGCCCCACAGATACCCATTTTTGATGGTCGACAAAATAATTGAGAAGTCTGAAAGCCACGTTGTGGGTGTTAAAAACGTTACTTACAACGAGCAGCTTTTTCAGGGGCATTTTCCGGGTAACCCGGTATTTCCCGGAGTATTGCAAATGGAGGCGCTGGCACAAACTGGGGGGATTTTGGCATTATCAACCGTCGAGGATCCTCATTTGTGGGACACATACTTTATTAAAATGGAAAACGTTAAGTTTAAGAATAAAGTAGTTCCCGGCGACACATTGTTGCTCAAAATGGAGTTGTTGTCTCCTATTCGACGAGGAATTGTGCACATGCAGGGTACTGCTTATGTTGGCAATAAAATTGTGAGTGAAGGTGAGTTGACAGCCCAAATAGTGAAGAGACAAGAATAAACCGACTTGCCGGATAAAACAAAGTGAATGGAAATAATCAACAAACTCTGCGAGATAGATCCCAATGCAAGGATTGCAGATAATGTGGAAGTAGGCAGTTTTACAGTCATCTCCGGAGATGTAGAAATAGGAGAGGGCACATGGATTGGTCCCAATGTAACCATTTTTGATGGTGCCAGGATTGGTAAAAATTGCAAAATTCACCCGGGAGCGGTGATTGCAGGCATTCCGCAGGATTTAAAATTTAAGGGTGAATACTCTACCGCGGAAATTGGTGATAACACAACCATCAGAGAATGTGTGACCATCAACAGGGGCACCGTTGACAGAGAAAAAACAGCGGTTGGATCCAACAGCTTGATTATGGCTTATGTTCATCTTGGCCACGATTGTATTGTAGGTAACCACTGTATCATTAGCAATGCTGTACAAATGGCAGGACATGTTGAAATGGACGACTTTGCCATTCTGGGAGGATCGTGTGCGGTGCAGCAGTTTGTGCACATTGGCTCCCATACTTATATCGGTGGGGGGTCGCTGGTGAGGAAAAATGTACCACCCTACATTAAAGCCGCAAGGGAGCCTTTGTCTTATGCCGGGGTCAATAGTACAGGCTTACAAAGGCGAGGTTACACCCAGGAAGAAATCAATCAAATTACCGATATTTACAGATATCTTTTTGTGAAAGGCTTTAATATTTCCAAAGCCCTTGAGACCATTCAGGCGGAGTTGCCAGATAGCAAATTCAAAACTGAAATCATAGAATTTGTTCAAAACTCGCCTACCGGGATTATCAGAGAGTTCAGACAAATCGATAAATAAGAGGACATGGAAATCATTGCCGGTAATTTGTCGAAATCATATGCCGGAATTGACATCATAAAAAAATTTTCGCATCATTTTGAGCGGGCGAGTATAACCGGGATAGCGGGTCCCAATGGATCAGGAAAAAGTACATTACTTAAAATGTTGTGTGGCTACCTTACCCCCGGAGCCGGGAGTATTGAATATCAAAAAAATGGACTCTTTATAGCGAGAAATGATATTTTTAAATACATTACTTTGGCTGCACCCTATTCGTCGGTAATTAAAGACTTTACTTTGTTAGAAAACTGGCAGTTATTAAATCAGTTTAAAGGATGTAGGGAAAAATTGAGTTACCGTGAATTACTTGACTTGTTGGAATGGAAAAACCCGGGAGAAAAAAGACTAGCTCAATACAGCAGTGGAATGGTGCAAAAGGTAAATTTACTTTTTGCGATGGTAGGACAATCTGATATTTTGGTGTTAGATGAACCTACGTCTTATCTCGATACGATTAATAAGGGGTGGTATCACCAGATGGCACAAAAGTATTTTACCGAAAGGACTGTGATCATTGCCTCCAATGAAGAAAGTGATTTTTCTGAGGCAGGAAAGATAATCCGCCTGTGAGCCCTTTATAATTGGGTAAAAATTAAGATATTTGCAAAAAATGTAATATGAGTTCTCCTAAAAAAAGGGTTGCCATCTTATTTGGTGGTCGTTCAACAGAACACCAGATTTCTCTTTTATCAGCTAAAAATGTGATAGGAGCGCTGGATTTAGAAAAGTTTGAACCCGTTTTAATAGGAATAGATAAAAAGGGAAGATGGCACCTCAATGAGGGGGCTTTGTCGCTGATGAATGCCGACGACCCTAATAAAATTGCCATGGTAGAGCATGAAAATGTTGTATTACTTTCTCAAAATACCAATGAGCACAAGTTGGTAAAGAGTAAAGGATGGGAAGAGGCGGGTAAAATTGATGTTATATTTCCCGTTTTACATGGCACGTATGGAGAGGATGGTTCGGTGCAGGGCTTTGCCAAATTGGCTAATATTCCCTGTGTTGGGTGTGGTATTTTGGGATCAGCCATCGGCATGGATAAAGATGTAACCAAAAGGTTGTTGAGAGATGCCGGTATACCGGTAGCGGATTTTGTAACCTTGCGTAAAAATTACAACGATCACCTCGGCTATGCTGAAATATCAGAAAAATTGGGCAGAGAATTGTTCATTAAACCAGCCAATTTGGGGTCGTCGGTTGGAGTAAGTTTTGCTGACAACGAAACATCATTCAATAAGGCCGTTCAAAATGCATTTCTTTATGATCCCAAAGTAGTTGTGGAAGAAAAACTCAAGGGAAGAGAAGTTGAGTGTGCCGTATTAGGCAATATGTTTCCTGAAGCCTCAGCCGTAGGGGAGGTGATACCAAAATCATCGTTTTATACTTTTGAAAACAAATACATTGATGAGGGAGGAGCTGTTTTGGACATTCCCGCCAAGCTCAACGAGGAAGAGATTGAAAGGATACAGAAACTGGCAGTAGACACCTATCGTTTGCTGGAATGTGAGGGTATGACACGTGTAGATATGTTTTTAACCCCGGAAGGAAAATTGTACATCAATGAGGTCAATACCATCCCCGGGTTTACCCAAATATCAATGTACCCCAAGCTTTGGGAAATTTCGGGTTTGGCTTATACTGATTTAATTACAAAACTTATTGAATTGGCCATTGAAAGCAATGATAACAGAAATGCATTGGTTCAGGCTGATTCCATCTAAATAATTTAAACACATGAATGTTTTTAAATTTGGAGGAGCATCTGTCAAAGATGCTACCGGAATAAGAAATGTTTGCAACATTATGCAATATTTCACCGGAGATAAAATTGCTGTGGTTGTTTCTGCAACTGGAAAAACCACCAACGCTCTGGAAGAAGTGGTTAAGTCTTATTTTGCACGTGATGGTCAGGCCCAACAAAAGCTGGATCTGGTCAAGGAAAACCATGCCTCGATTGTAGACACATTACAATTGGCAGGTAAGGATGTAGAAAAAGACATCAATGATTTATTTGTAGAAATCGACTGGATATTGGAGGAGTCACCACATGATGCTTATGACTACATATACGATCAGGTTGTTTCTATCGGTGAGTTGGTATCTAGCAGAATCTTATATCATGCCATGGTAGCCGCTGGTATTAAGGCAGCCTGGCTTGACATAAGAGGAGTATTGTACACAGATGAAATTCATAGGGAGGCAAAGGTCATTTGGCAATTGTCTACTGAAAAGATAGCCCACGCCATGTCAGATTTGATGAAAACTTGCGATGTAGTAGTGACGCAGGGTTTTATTGGTTCTACGCAGGAAAACCACACTACCACATTGGGCAGAGAAGGATCTGATTATACTGCGGCTATATTGAGTTATTGTTGTCAAGCCAAAGCGATGCATATATGGAAAGACGTTCCGGGGGTACTAACAGCAGATCCACGTAAGTTTAACCATGTCACTAAAATTGAGAAGCTATCCTATAAGGAGGCAATAGAAATGACCTATTATGGTGCAAAGGTCATTCACCCGAAGACCATCAAACCACTGCAAAACAAAAATATACCTCTTTATGTAAGACCCTTTGATGATCCTTCTTCAACGGGGACCAAAATATCGTCAGAGGGAGAGGTTTATTATCCACCCATTGTAGTAGTTGAAGAGGATCAGGCATTGATTTCCATTTCCGTTAAAGACTTTTCATTTGTTGCAGAACAACATTTGAGCAATATATTTGGAATTCTATCAGACTTAAGGATCAAAGTGAATATGATGCGCAATACAGCGATTTCATTTACATTGTGTGTCAACAATCATGCAGAAAAACTTAAGTTGTTTGCTGATAAACTGGCAGACGAATTTGTGGTAAGCTTTGATGTAGGCATGGAAATGATTACCATCAGGCACTTTACCAAAGAGGTAATTCAGGAAATGAAAAGATCAAAGATTACCATGTTTGAAGACAGGTTACAGGATACCATTCAATTGGTAGTGAAAGAAATTCCATTGATTACCCGAAAGACGGATCAGGAATAAGGTCGTTAGTCGTTGGTAATTTCCAACATTTCCAGCGACTCAGTTTCCTCTTCCGTAATAAAATTTTTGACCAAAGTAGCCCCCTGGAATGAAAGCCATGAGAAGAAAGGAGCTATAAATATATCAATGGAATAGTGGACGTGTTGTTTCATCAGCAAAAAGCCAAGCAGGAGGCCTCCAGCAAGGAGTACGTTTTTCACCCAACTTTTCTGCACTAAAAAATAAAGTAAAAAGACAGCAGCAGTGTGGCCTGAGAAAAACAAGTCTTTTAACAAAACTTGTTGGTTGTAAAAGGTATTTTTCAGAAACATATCTTCCAATGGAATGATGCCAATAGGTGGCTCCAGTGGTACTGAAAAAAGTGTAAATGCTCTGAATGCAATTAGAAAACAAATGGATATGTTGGTTGTAAGCATGCTGATCCTGGTCCTGAGCGCCCAGGAGAGACCAAAGATGACAAGGCCATAGGTAAGAAGAAAAATCTCCACATTGTGGTTGGATGGACCTAACATACTTAAAATGGGATCATTGATTAAGATCCCGCTTCTGGTTTCATTAAATTTTAAGAATCTGGCAAAGAGAAAGAATACAAAAAAAACAGAAAGGAATGAGGTAATGAGCAGTGTAGGACTTACCCGTTCACCGCAAGTAATTTTCATTTGCATTTTTATTCTCTCCATTTTTTTTGTATTCCCTTAAACCAAAGCCAATTAGGCTCCTTTTTGCAATTCTTCTTTTATCTTCTTCTTGCCCTTTGTTTTCGCAGCCAACTGCAATGCATTGTAGAGGTTTATGGTTCCTCCACTGACACTGAGTTCTGAAAAAGCAACTTTTTCTGCCCCTTTGGTACCTGGCTTTTTAACCACATCTCCAATGGGTTTGACAGATTTCATCAGCACTTCTTTCACTTGTTCTGCTGTCAATGCAGGGTAGTAAGAACGGATTACTGCGGCTACCCCCGCTGCAGCGGGTGCTGCCATTGAAGTGCCTTGCAGATATTGGTATTGATCGTTGGGTGTGGTTGCATAAATCTGCACACCTGGCGAGAAAAGGTCTACATTTTCTTTTCCGTAATTGCTAAACCCTGCTACCATATCTTCACCGGGTTTAAACGACAGTGCGCCTACTTCCAACCAGTTGTCTGCATGGCATTTTTTCTTGAAAATGAATCCATGTTTGCCGATAAAGTCATTGGGAAAATTGTCAGTTTTGTCATTGTTCTGGCCTGAATTACCCGCAGCATGCACCAACAAAACATCGTGTTTGGCTGCATATTTTACAGCCTCGTCTACTGCTTTTTTATCCCATGAGTATCCTTTGCCAAAACTCATATTGATGATGGTTGCACCATTGTCAACAGCATATCTGATTGCATTTGCCACATCTTTGTCTCTTTCGTCACCATCTGGTACAGCTCTTACTGACATCAATTTCACATTGCGGGCAATACCATCGCTACCGATTTCATTTCCTACTACCGCGCCAACTATTCCAGCTACGTGGGTACCATGTAAAGCATCTGGACCTTCAACGTCATTGTTGCCATAAAACCTTTCATTTGAATCTGCATAGTTGTCTTTCACGATCAACTTTCTGGAATCATAGTCAGGATTATAAGCATAGTCGAGCTTGTTTTGAGAATCTGTTTTCTCATCATTCAGAATCGAAATCAAGGACTCCTTCAATTGTGAAACATTAGTGATCTCATCGGATTGTTTCAAAATTTGTTTTGCAACATTGACTGCCATAGCAATTTCCGGGGTTTCATTTAAATTCAAGCCCTTATATGGGTCGTCACTTAACAATACTCTTACTTCGTTTTTTCTTTCTCCCAACGCAAATTCGATAGAATTCATCCCTTTTAATACCTGGCTTTCAAAGGCAGAAATTTGTTCCAGATCACTTTTTGCTTTTTCTCTTTCTGCTTCCACTTTGGATTTATAAGTTAGAAATTGATCGTATTCCGCTTTTTGAGATTTACTCAATTTCTCAGGGTCAGCATTTTCATACTTATATTTCATTGCTGCATACAATCTGGTCACTTCGTAGGTTTCAGGACCAACATTTTTTCCGTTGGGTCCTCCAATGAAGTTCCAACCATGGATGTCGTCTATATAGCCGTTTTTATCATCATCAATACCATTGCCAGCTATTTCTCCCGGATTCTTCCAAATATTGGCTTTTAAGTCTTCATGTTCAATATCGATTCCAGAATCGATGATTGCCACAACTACAGGTTTACCAATTTTCTCCTTGATAATTTCTTTGTAAGCTTTGGTCGCGGATGTACCATTGTAACCTTCGGAGGCATCTAAATGGTACCAATTTTTAGGTGCGGTTTGTGCATTGCCAAATAAAAAAGTGAAAAGCAAGCAAGCTGAAAACAAAAATGACTTCATAAACAATGATTTAGGGCGCAAATCTATACCTATTTTGCCATACTTCAAACCGGTATTCTGCTTACGAAGCTTTCTTATCGACAGAAGCCCCAAAAAACACATGGAGAGGGGTAATAATTGTGTTAGAAATTATTTGATTTTCAGGCATTAAACGTAAAATTCAAGACAATTTCAATAGTTAAACTTCAATTGTTTTGATCTGTTAATTTTTATTTAAAAATTAGCATCAGAAATAGGGTTTTGTCTGGCTTTTAAGTTAACAAATCAGGGATAAATGTATTTTTTCAATAAATTATGCATTAAAAAAATTTTACATTTGAATATTCTGTTATATATTTGCACTTTATAACCAATACTTTGTCATGAAATCGTTGTTTTTAGCGGTCATCATTTTACTCCCACTGATGCATAATGCACAGGGAATTCAATTGGGATTTGGTGTGGGTAAATCGGTTTATTGGGGTGATCTGAATGCACCTGAATTTTCAAGTAATCTCAACAATAATGGAGGTACAGCCATTCAAGTGTTTGGAAAATACAATTACAAAGGAAGATTTGGCATTAAGGCAGGTGTTTTGCTTGGTAAATTGAAAGGGGATGACGCAAATTCCAGTCAGCAATGGCAAAGAGAGCGTAATCTTAATTTTAAATCCAATCTAGCTGAAATCAGCCTTACCGGTGAATATTATTTTTTTGGCTTTCAACCCTATGGCGGAGAACAGGTTTTTAGCCCCTATGTAACCGCGGGTTTGGCCGGTTTTTATTTTAATCCAATGACTGAATTTGAAGGTAATACGTACGAATTGCAACCGCTGGGAACCGAAGGACAGGGATCCGGTAAGTATGGCAAAAAATACAATAAGTATGCATTTTCCCTTCCATTTGGTGCCGGAGCTATCATCAAAGCTGGTAGAAACTTTGATATAGGACTCGAAATTTTAGCACGTCGCACATTTACTGATTACATAGATGACATCAGTTCCAACTACGTCAATTATTATGAATTGATGCAGTTAAACGGTGAATTAGCCGCAAGATTGAGTGACAGAACCCCTGAGTATTTAAACCAGAGAGAGCCCATGGAAAGAAATACGGGGAGTCAACGAGGCGGTGCAGGAGTACAGGACTGGTATTTTACTGCCATGGTAAATCTGAGTTTTAACATCAGCGATAGTGACAATTTATTCCGCAGAAAATCTCAGTACAAATCGTATTGTCCTAAGTTTTAATAGTAAGTCCAGTCGCTGTAAAATAATCAGTTCATTCTGACATCTCTTTTATAATTTTACTGCTGATATGGTAAAAAGCAATGCTTTGGAATTCAGCAATGAGACGGCAATTTCTATTTTAAAAAAATACTGGGGTTACACTTCATTCAGGCCGCCTCAGGATAAAATTATAGCCAGTATTTTATCCGGCAAAGATACATTTGCCCTATTGCCAACGGGTGGAGGCAAGTCTATCTGTTACCAATTACCTGCTTTGCTGTCTGAAGGAAAGGTGCTCGTAATTTCACCTTTGGTTTCCCTTATGCTCGACCAGGTCAAGTCATTGGAAAAAAGAGGAATCAAGGCAAAAGCAATTCACAGTGGCTTATCTTCAGATGAGGTCGACATAATATTGGATAATTTTGTGCATGGTCCATTAAAACTGTTGTACATCTCACCTGAGCGGATAGCCTCTGAGGTTTTTCAGGTGCGGTTTTACATGGCCAGAATAGCTTTTATAGCAGTAGATGAAGCGCATTGTATCTCTCAGTGGGGACATGATTTCAGGCCCAGTTATTTACAAATCAGTTTATTGAGAGAATTGAAACCGGAAGTGCCTGTACTGGCATTGACGGCCACAGCAACGCCCGCAATCGTTGAAGATATAGCCTCGCAATTGTTTTTAAAAGAGCCCATGTTCTTTCAAAATAGTTTTTCCAGGGATAACATTTCATTTTCTGTGATGAAAACTGATGATAAAAACGGGGAGTTGCTGAGAATACTATTGAAAATGAAGGGCACAGCCATCGTTTACAATAGATCCAGAAGTGGTTGTGCCAAAATTTCGGCATTGCTTAAAGAAAACAACATTTCATCTACCATCTACCATGCCGGCTTACATCATGAAGTAAGAGAAGAGAATCAAAAAAAATGGATGGATGGTAAAGTTAGAGTAATGGTAGCCACTAACGCATTTGGCATGGGCATAGATAAGTCTGATGTAAGGTGCGTAATCCATGTGGATGTACCTTCGGGGATCGAAGATTATTATCAGGAAGCCGGCCGGGCTGGTCGCGATGGGCTAAAGTCTTTTGCCATTGCACTTATCAATGCTTCCGACATCATGGAAGCTCAAAAGTTATTTGAAATCAATTTCCCTGGCCTGGATGAAATTAATAGCATATACTTGCGACTTTGTCAGTTTTTGGGGATTGCTACTTGCAGTGGGGCTGGTCGTTCGTTTTTTTTAGACACAGATGAATTTTCACAAAAACACAAAATAAGCCAGCAAAAACTAAACGCTGTTCTCAAGATTTTGGAAAAGCAAGGTTGGCTCACCTATTCTGATGCAATTAAAAGTCCAACTCGTTTAATGGTCACGGGTAGACCTCAGGATTTATTGGGACATTACCCCGAAAAAGATTTGAGGGGTTTGTTACTGACCCAATTACTTCGAATGTATGAGGGATTGACTTTGGAGCATGGTGTGATAAGTATTTCAAGAATAGCCAAATCTTTGGATACCGATTCAAGCAGGATAGGGTTTTTGCTTAAGGTTCTTCATCAGGAAGGTATGATTGATTATCAGCCAAGTCAGGAATTCCCTGAAATAGTGATGCTTTTGGATCGACCGATGGACAACGATTTTAAGTTGGATGAAAATGCCTATAAGACGCTTAAGCACAGTGCATCAAAAAGATTGATGGCAATGCAAACGTATTTTTTAGCCCCCAATTGCAGACAGCAAATGTTGTTGGAATATTTTGGAGAAAAAGCTTCTGCGTGTGGAGTATGCGATATATGCCTTGGCAGCCAGGAAATTGAATATTCCGTTGATGATAAGAGACAACTTATGATTTTCCTTCAAAAAACCATGCCAGGTACCAAAGTTGGGCAAGTGCTTTCTTATTGGCCCTATAACAAAAGAAAAAGATTGGGACACTGCATAGAAGACCTGGCACAGGAGGGCTTTTTGGATATCGATGCGGCAGGTAGACTTTACTTTAAAAAAATATAAGGTGAAAGGTCAGACAATCGCCATATTGATGACATCAGATTTTATGTTTGATCAACGGATGCAAAGAATAGTTGACACATTGGGTGTACGCTACTCAATTTTGATTTACCACCGCGGTAAGAATGGTTTTGTGCAGGAGAATTTGCAAGTGAAATCTATGAATTGTGCTTTTATAAAAGGATGGATGTTTTACCTTGAATTCAATGTTCGGTTATTGTTGACCATGATGACTCAAAAATTGGATATAATTTACTGTGTAGATGCAGATACCTTATTGGCAGGAGGAGTGGTATGTAAGCTCCGAAATAAAATATTGGTTTATGATAGTCATGAGTGGTTTACCGAAGTACCCGAATTGAAGGGACGGAATTGGGTAAAAAAAATCTGGTCTTTCATAGAAGATACTTTTGTTCCGCTAGCCCAGATCAGAATCACCGTCAATGAAAGTCTTGCTTCCATTTTTACACAAAAATGGGGTAAAGAATTTGTAGCCATTCGAAATGTACCAAAAAACAAAAGTAAGGCAGTTCCAATAAACAAGGAGCCGATATTGGTTTATCAGGGGGCTGTGAATGCAGGCAGAGGATTGGAATGTGCCATTCAGACACTTGAGTTTTTGCCTTATTACAGATTAGTGATAATCGGAAATGGTGATATTTTGGAGGATTTGAAAAAAGAGGCTTCAAGCATGCCATGGAAAGAAAGAATTATTTTCATTGACAAAATGATTCCGGAGAAGCTTGGCCAATTCACTGCAACTGCAAGGTATGGTTTAAATTTATTGGATGCATCCAGTTTAAGTTACCATTATTCTTTAGCCAATAAGTTTTTTGATTACTTGCAAGCAGGTATCCCTTCGATCAATATGGATTTACCAGAATATTCCAGGATAATCCAAAATGAGAAAGTAGGATTGTTGTTATCCTCACTTGATGCCAAGCAACTTGCTTCATTGATTGAAGACAATGACAACGGCTTTGCTTATCAAAAAATGAAAGATAATTGTTTGATTGTCAGTGATAAATACATATGGGAGTCAGAAGCTCCAAAACTTTTAAAGTTGTTTGAAGGTTTAAATAAGTGAAGCGACAAGTATGAGTGGAGAAAAAGAGGGTAGCAAAAAGTTAACCCGTGAAAAATTAGCAGCCGGATTATATGTATTCAAATATATCAAGCCATACAAATGGTACTTTATATGGGGTATGTTGGCTTTGGTTGCCGGCAGTTTGATATTTATGGTATTTCCGGGAGCTGCCGGAGAGATGGCAAACGTAGCTATAGGCAAAGATACCTATCACCTGGGTTTAAGCATAGAAGACTATGGCTGGCTGTTTCTGATAATCCTAATCTTACAGGGAGTCTTATCGTACATTAGGACCGTATTTTTTGCCATTGTATCAGAAAAAGGAATGGCAGATTTGAGGAAAGATTTATTTGATAATATCATCACACAAAGCATTGCTTTTTATGAAGAGAGAAGGGTGGGAGAGTTGACCAGCAGGATAACTACGGATGTTGAGCAACTGCAATCTGTATTTTCCATAACATTGGCTGAGTTATTGCGGCAGGTAGTGGTTTTAATATCCGGTATCGCCATCATTGCCTACTTAACGCCTGGTCTCTCACTACTTATGCTCTTGACATTTCCTGTAATAGTTGTTATAGCAATGGTTTTTGGAAAATACATTCGCAAACTATCCAAAAACAGGCAAGACCATTTAGCTGAAACCAATACCATAGTTGAAGAATGCCTTCAGTCATTTTATGTAGTTAAGTCGTACGCCAATGAGTGGTATGAATCCTTGAGGTATCGAAAGAGTATTGACAGCGTAGTAGGTATTTCATTGTCTTTTGCCAAGATCAGAGGCTTGTTTTTTATTTTTATCATTACCGTATTGTTTGGCGGCATGTTTTTCATCTTATGGAGAGGTGCCATCATGGTGCAGAATGGTGAAATGGAGGCAGGAGATTTATTTTCGTTTATCATATATACAGCCATCCTGGGAGGTGCCATTGCAAGTTTTGGAAATTTGTATACATCCGTATTGCAGGCGCTGGGTGCAACGGAAAGGATCAGGGAAATTCTTATGAGCAATACAGAGGTCAAAATTGCTGATGGTGAAAAAGCAAGGACTTCTGCTCCAATAGGAGGCAAAATACAATACAGTCAAGTAGGGTTTGCCTATCCGTCAAGGCAGGATTTACCTGTATTGAAGGGTATTGATCTTGATGTAGAAAAAGGCCAAAAAATTGCATTGGTTGGTCAAAGTGGAAGTGGAAAATCAACCATTGTGCAGCTATTGATGAGGTTTTATACCCCAGGTAGTGGAAGTATTACCATTGATGAGGTGCCCATTGATCAATATAATATTTCTGATTTGCGACATCAGATAGGAATTGTTCCTCAGGATGTAATTTTATTTGGGGGCAGCATCAGGGAAAATATACTATATGGCAAGCCCAGCGCGACAGAACAAGAACTTATATCTGCAGCAGAACAGGCAAATGCACTTGAATTTATTCAGCAATTTCCAGAAGGTTTTGATACCATTGTAGGAGAGCGTGGGATTAAGTTATCGGGTGGCCAAAGACAGAGAATCGCCATAGCAAGGGCAATCCTAAAGAACCCATCCATCCTAGTTTTAGATGAAGCCACATCGTCATTGGATGCGGAATCCGAGAAAATAGTACAGGATGCGCTTAACAAACTTATGATGAACAGAACCTCAATCATTATAGCACACAGATTGGCTACCATTAGAGAAGTGGATTGTATCTATGTACTGGAAAATGGAAAGATTGTAGAGAAAGGAAGTCATGAGGAACTTTCGTCTATTTCAAACGGTTTGTACAGTCATTTGGCCAGTTTGCAATTTGATGTATAATAAAAAAAAGGAATCCCCCTGAGGGAAGATTCCTGATCCTGGCACTTGTTGGTCGTCAGAAAATATACAAAAAGATATCACCATTTGGCTCATACCACCATATCATGGTATTAGTACCGATGCTTGCAGAGTTGACAAATGATGTTCCGCATCCAGCTGGCGTTTCATCTCTCACATCATTGCCATTTGTACCATCTGACACTGCAAGTTTCCAACCTGAACTTTGGTGAAAAACCGGGGGATAAGAGTATGACATAGGCGGCAATGGAAAATTGACCCCGTAAAAATTGGGCATTGGCACGTTACAAGAGGGATCCAAGTATACAAAATCGGTAAGAACCATTGCTGTAGTTGTTGCATTTTTCACAATCAGATTTTGTGCTGATAGGTGATGCATGGCAAAAAAGATAAGCGTAGCACTGAACAAAAGAATTTTTTTAAACATAGTAATTAATTTTTTTTGCATACTCTATTTAACCGATTTTCTGCATTTCTCGTAAAAGTGAAAAAAGACCATTTTGTAAATCCATCATTTATCGCGAGTCACAATGGTTAAGTTCGAAAAAGATATCATTTTCTTCAACTTTCGAAACAAAGTTAAGGCTAGAGTAAAGAATCGGTCAATGGTAGAAAATACGGAATTTTAAATAGGGAAAACCATGGTGGAATTCGGTTTCGTGCGGCATTTATTGGCGTTGTAAATTTTTATTTGGACGAAATAATTAGTTAAATGGGTGTGAATTTTAAGATTAGACGACGAATAAAACAGCTTGGTAGATAAAATTAAAGCAGTGGTAGTTTTTTTAGTAAGTTTGCTTCCTATAAATTCTGGAAAAATGCGTCTTAAATTAAATCTTTTATGGCTTTGTCTGATGCCAGTTTACCTCCAGGCTCAAATGAATAAAATTGAGTTTCAGGAGTTCACACTCGACAACGGCCTGCATGTTATTTTGCACAAAGACAACAGCACTCCGATAGTAGCTGTATCTGTGATGTATCATGTGGGTTCCAAAAATGAAAATCCCAATAGAACCGGTTTTGCCCATTTTTTTGAGCACCTTCTCTTTGAGGGTTCCGAAAATATTGGAGGAAGAGGCCAGTATGACAAATACGTTGAAAAGGCCGGAGGGACCCTCAATGCCAACACCACTTATGACAGGACTTATTATTTTGAAATACTTCCATCCAATCAGTTAGAGTTGGGATTGTGGTTGGAGTCAGAGAGGATGCTTCATGCAACCGTTGAGCAAAAAGGTGTAGAGACACAGCGTGAAGTAGTAAAAGAGGAAAGAAGGCAAAGAATCGACAACCAGCCATACGGCAGCATCCTGGAGCAGTCTTTGAAAAGGGCCTACACAGTACATCCTTACAGATGGCCTGTTATTGGCTCAATGGAACACTTAAACGCTGCGCAGGAGGCAGATTACAAACAATTTTATGCAGATTTTTACAGACCAGACAATGCTATTGTTTCATTGGCAGGAGATATCGACTATGCACAGGCTAAAGAACTTGTGACTAAGTACTTTGGATCCATTCCTAAGGGCAAAAAACCAATCTATAGACCTAAAATCGTTGAACCAGCCTTGGCTGGTGAAATTCGCGACACGGTTTATGACAACATTCAATTGCCGGCAGTTATTCAGACCTACCGTATTCCTGCCCAAGGCACCCCCGATTATTATGCTGTGTCCATGCTTGGTCAATTATTGTCACAGGGGGAATCCTCCAGGCTGTACAGAGCTTTGGTGGATGAGCAGCAAAAAGCACTTTTTGTTGGTAATTTTCCACTTGGACTTGAAGACCCAGGAGTTTCAATTGCTTTTGGAATTTCTAAGATGGGTGTAGACATCATGGATTTGGAAAAAGCCATGGATGCTGAAGTAGAAAAGATTCAAACCGATTTAATTTCAGATGAAGAATTTCAAAAGCTGAGAAATCAGGTTGAAAATGACTTTATCAGTGGCAATTCAAGAATAGCGGGTATTGCCGAAAGTCTGGCAAACTATAAAATGTATTTTGGTGATACCAATCTGATCAACACAGAGCTTGACAGGTATTTAAAAGTAACAAAGGAGGATATCAGGAGAGCTGCCAAAACTTATTTCAATAGAAACAACAGGGTGACACTTCACTATTTGCCCAAAACCGTAAACCCATAATCCATTAATTCAATACAGAATGAGAATCATATATCTATTAGCCATTGTTTTGGTTTTTGCCCAATGTAGCAAAAAAACCATGGATAAATCGACTGGTCAGTCGGCAAAAAACACAGAAGCATTCAGGAGCAAAGCACCATCGCCTGCTGCAGCGCGCCCGATAAACCTGGGCACTTACAATTCATTTGACCTGGCAAACGGTCTTAAAGTGATTGTGGTTGAAAATCACAAACTGCCAAAAGTATCTTATCAGATTTCATTGTCAAATGATCCCATATTGGAAGGTGAACAAAGTGGCTATGTCCAGTTTGCAGGAGACCTTTTGACCAAGGGAACCAAAAACAGAACAAAGTCAAAGTTGGATGAAGAAGTTGACTTTATAGGAGCCACTCTCAATTCATCCGCTTCCGGAATGTTTGGATCTTCACTTAAGAAACATTCATCCAGATTGTTGGATCTAATGACCGATGTTCTGTACAATCCAACATTTCCCGCAGATGAGTTTGAGAAAATGAAATCTCAATCGATATCAGCACTTGCGTCATCAAAAACAGATGCCAACAGCATTGCAGAAAATGTATCCTCGGTGGTTACCTATGGTAAAAAACATCCTTATGGTGAAGTTCAAACCGAAAAGACAGTCAATTCAATAACCCTCGACAAGTGTAAGGAATATTACAATACCTACTTTAAGCCCAACAACGCTTATTTGGTAATTGTAGGAGACATTACTTTGGCGGAAGCAAAAGCGCAGGCTGAAAAGCATTTTTCATCCTGGAAATCGGGTACAGTTCCTTCTTCCAAGTATGAAACACCGGCATTGCCGAAAGAACCCAAAGTGGTTTTTGCAAACAAAGATGGTGCGGTTCAATCGGTTATCAATGTTACCTACCCTGTAAATCTCAAGCCGGGTGATAATGATGAATTGGCTGCAAATGTGATGAATAACATACTGGGAGGTGGTATTTTTTCAGGAAGGTTGATGCAAAACTTACGTGAGAAAAAGGCTTATACCTATGGCGCAAGATCTAGCTTAAACTCAGATCGATTGGTTGGAAATTTCAAGGCTTTTGCAAGTGTTAGGAACGCTGTCACTGACTCATCTGTACAGGAGTTTATCTATGAAATGGACAGAATGGTAAAAGAGCCCGTTACTGAAAATGATATCCAGTTAGCAAAAAACAGCATGGCTGGTAGTTTTGCCAGATCTCTGGAATCTCCACAAACAATAGCAGGTTTTGCGCTGAATACATACAAGTACAATCTACCCAAAGATTATTACAACACATACCTTTCCAGACTTGAAAAAATAACAATAGCCGATATTCAGCGTGTTGCCAATAAATTTGTGAGTCCCCAGAATGCATACATTGTGGTAGTAGGTAACAAAGATGAGGTAGCAGAAAAATTAATCCGTTTTGATGGTGATAAAAAGATCGACTATTACGATGCTTATGGAGAGGTATTGAATTACGACAATTTGGTTATCCCCGCAGGATTGACGGGTGTGAATGTGGTGGAAGACTATATTACAGCTATTGGGGGGATGAGCAAATTGCAGGCAGTAAATGCTATGGTTACTGAGGCCACCATGTCACTCATGGGGCAGGAAGCAAAATTGACCACCAAACACAAGTCACCTGACAAATTTTTGTTCTCCATGCAAATCAATGGCATGGCCATGCAAGAACAAAAGCTCAACGGTCAAAAAGCAGCATCCTCTCAGATGGGTCAAACCAAAGTTTTCATGGCAGGTGAACCCGAGTTTGAGGATATGAAAGATCAGGCTCAGATGTTTGATCAGATGCATTACCTGACTAAAGGATTCAAAATTGAATTAAAAGGGGTTGAAGAACTGGATGGTCAGAAATGTTATAAGCTCTCTGTGACTGACGATAAAGGTGAGGTTACAACTCAATTTTACAATATTACTACAAGCTTACTTGCGCGCGTATCTTCTGTTGCAGGCGAAGGAGATAAGGCAAAGACGCTTAATACCGACTACAAAGATTACAGGGATGTAAATGGTATATTGATGCCCTTTGAAATCACGCTAACGGGACAGGCGCCCTTCCCTCTGGTGATGAAAGTGGGGAAATATGAATTTAATGTTACAATCAATGATACTGATTTTGAAATCAAATAAAAATTATAAAGCCCTGGAAACAGGGCTTTTTTTTTACATTGAATAACCTGTGTAACTCAAAGGAGACAGCTGTCGCAGTTCAGCTTTGACATCATCGTTGACTGGAAGAGAATCAATAAATTCCAAAAATCGTTCCATTGACAATCCCTGAGTGCCTCTTGTAAATTGTTTGAGAAGTTCATAAGGGTGGGGCACCCCCTCTCTTCTAAGTATGCTCTGGATGCCCTCTGCAATGACTGCAACATTTTGGGAGAGTTCGGCTTTGATTTTGGCTTCATCGGGGCTTAATTTGCCAAGTCCTTTGGATATTGAGTTGATGGCAATGAGGATGTGGGCCAGGGGTACACCAACATTTCTCAAAACTGTTGAATCAGTTAAATCTCTCTGTAGCCTTGAAACTGGCAATTTTTCAGCCAGAAAGCCAAGGATTGCATTGGCAAGGAGCAAATTGCCTTCTGCATTTTCAAAATCAATTGGGTTTACTTTGTGAGGCATGGCTGAAGACCCCACTTCATTGGCAACTGTTTTTTGTTTAATGTAATTCATGCTGATATATGTCCAAATATCTCTGCAAAAATCAACAAGGATAGTGTTGATGCGAATCCATTGATGAAAATAAGCGGCTTCTTGATCGTAGTGCGCAATTTGGGTGGTGGTTTGCAGTCTGGTAAGGCCTAAATTTTTAATAAACGCATCTGCAAAAGAAGGCCAGTTGACATTGGGAAAGGTAACTTTGTGTGCATTGAAATTTCCGGTAGCACCACCGAATTTGGCAACAAAAGTCAATTTCTCCAGCTGATCAACTTGCTGAAGAAGTCGTTCAACAAAAACATACATCTCTTTTTTAAAAGTAGTGGGGCTAGCAGGCTGGCCGTGTGTATGCGCCAACATTGGCAACTGAGGAAATCGATCGGCCAATTCGGCAATCGCGTTAATCATGCTTTTTAAAAGAGGTACCATTACATCTTTGGTAGCGTTTTTCATCATTAGCGGAAACGCAGTATTATTGATGTCCTGAGAGGTAAGACCAAAGTGAATGTATTCAATGTAATCTTTCAGACCATGTGCTTCAAAAAGATCTCTTAGAAAATATTCAACAGCTTTTACATCGTGATTGGTTGTTTTTTCTATCTCTTTTATTTTTTGAGCCTGCGATTCATCCATTTCATCAATGGCTGAGTTCAATGAAGCAGGAATATGGTCAAGCCTTATAAGGTCACCTACTTGCGCGGAATGAAGATGAACAAAATATTCAAACTCGACTTTGACGCGATATCGGATTAATGCAAATTCTGAAAAATAGGAAGACAATACTTTTGTTTGATTTGCATATCTACCATCGATGGGACTTATGGCTTTGAGCATTGGTTATTTATTTTTTTTGGGTGATACCTTCTTTGGTGTGGGTTTGCCTTCATTTTCTTCCTGCTGTTTGAATGATTCTGTTACCCGTTTAATATAATAATAGGTTTCAATTTGAGCTCTTACTGCCAAATCATAATCTGATGTTCTATAATTATTGACTTTGCCAAAGTCCAGTGACCTTGCTTTGACATTGTCCTGCAATTGGATTTGTAAGAGGGTTTTGAATACTTCCTTTATTCTGGCATCATAAATAGGGATCAAAGTTTCTACCCGGAAATGCAAATTTCTTTCCATCCAATCTGCAGAAGAAATAAAAAGTTCTTCATCTCCATTATTCAAAAAATAAAAAATTCTTGAATGCTCGAGAAACCTATCAACAATGGAAATTCCTTTGATACTGTCGCTTAAACCTGGTTTGCCTGTAAGTAAGGAGCAAACACTCCTGATGATGATAAAGACTTCAACGCCGGCCTCGTTGGCCTTGTATAAGAGTTCAAGCATATCTTTTTGCTCCAGGTTGTTCATTTTGAGAATCATCCTGGCTGGCAGTCCTTTTTTTGCATTTCCAATTTCCCGCTCAACGAGATAAACAAATTTATCTTTCAAATTGAACAGTCCCACCCCTAAATGTTGAAATTCCAATTCAGGGGGTTTCTTAGTCTCAAGGAAGGAGAAAACACGGGTTGCTTCGGAAGTAATTCGCGGATCGGCGGTAAAAATGCCTACATCTGAATAGAGTTTGGCTGTGTTTTCATGAAAATTACCGGTACTGCAATAGGCATAAATTTTGGGTGTGCCTTTTTCCAATCTTCTTACAATGGCCATTTTGGAATGCACTTTATATCCTGGTAAAGAATAGTATACATTTACACCATTGGAGGCAAGTGTTTCTCCCCACATTAAGTTGGTTTCTTCATCAAACCTTGCTTTTACTTCAATAAAGGTAGATACCTGTTTGCCATTTGATACTGCTCTTTTGAGAGCATCCATGATGCGGCTTACTTTGGCCACCCTGTATTGGATGATCTTGATATGGGTAACATTGGGGTCAATAGCAGCATCTTCAAAAAACTTGATTACAGCTTCATACTTATGATAAGGTACATGGATGAAAAAGTCATTTCTTGCTATTACATCAAAAATATTATCTGCCTGTTCAAGCAGTGGAATGGAAAGAGGTGGGAGCGGTGTATCTTTGAGGTGATTTAATTCGTAATGTGGAAATTTGAAGAAATCACTGTTGTTGTGATACCTGCCCTCTGGCAACAAATCATAGCTGGAAAGATCAAATACCGACATGAGAAAATCCAGCATATGCTTAGGCATCGAACGGTCATATACCAGTCTAGATGCCTGACCTATGTTCCTTTGATTGAGAGATTTCTTTATTTTGTCTAATAAATTGCCCGAGAATTCATCATCAATGTACAACTCTGCATCTCTTGTCAATTTTATGGAATAGGAATCAAGGATGTCATAGCCTGGAAAGATCTGAGATATGTTGTGCCTTACTATATCTCCAATCATGATTAGCTCATGTTTTTCTTTTGATTTATTGGGCAGTTCCAGAAATCTAGGTAGATGATCTGAGGGAACTTTAACAATAGCATAGTGGGTATCTTTTACTTCCTTGTCTTGCAAATGTAATGCAAGATACAAAGCGTTGTTATTAAGAAATGGTTTGACCTTATTGCCTACCAACAAAACAGGCTGGGCATAGGGCAACATAAAATCTTTGAAATATTTTTCAATAAACTCAATTTGGTCTTTATTGAGTTTTTCGCGCCTCAGTAAATAAATGTTATTCCTTTTTAGGTCAGGTATGATCTCACGCTCAAATACCCTGGAAAATTCCATTTGCTGATCGTTAACGATTGCAAGAATTTCTTCCAGAATTTCCGATGGTTGATAGTCCAATTCTTTTTGGGCACTTTTACCAGCTCTAACAAGGCTTCTGTGACTAGCAACCCTAACTCGGAAATACTCGTCAAGGTTTGATGAGTAAATAGCAAGAAATTTAATTCGTTCGAACAAAGGCACATTTTTGTCCTTTGCTTCTTGTAAAACCCGATAGTTAAAGTCCAACCAGCTGATATCCCGGTGCTTATATCTTTCTTGCATGTAAACTCTTCATTTCTGGGCAAAGTTAATTCTTTCTATCAAGATAATTTGGTGGCAGTGCAGGCTATTGTTTAACACACCATTTATTTCCTTATTTTTGTGGAAAAATAAAATAATGAGGCGTAAGATAGCGGCTGGAAACTGGAAAATGCACAAAAACTATAGTGAAGCCATGGAACTTGCAGAAGCCATTTCTGAAGCAGAAATAGCTGACAATGTGCAAGTTATTTTGGGGGTACCCTTTGTTTATTTGAAAGATATCCATGAAATGGTACATAGCAGTGGAGCAGTTGCTGTAGCAGCCCAAAATTGCCATTCAGCAGATGCAGGTGCTTTTACAGGGGAGATTGCGCCTTCCATGCTTCGATCAATCGGTGTACGATACGTCATTTTGGGACACTCCGAAAGACGCCAATATTTTAATGAAAGTGAAGCCTGGATTCTGGAAAAAATGGAAACTGCCCTTAAAAACGGTATATCACCAATATATTGCTGTGGAGAACCACTTGAGGTTCGAAAAGCGGGCAACCATGAGCTGCTTGTAGCTCAACAATTGCAGGGATCGCTTTTGCAACTTTCTGTAGAGCAATTGCTACAGTGTATTGTTGCTTACGAACCTGTTTGGGCTATAGGTACTGGAGAAACAGCCAGCCCTGATCAAGCTCAGGAAATGCATCATTTTATTAGAAAGTGCATATCGGAAAAATATGGAGAGGAAATTGCCAGTCAAATAAGAATTCTGTATGGTGGATCGGTAAAAGCTTCAAATGCCAAAGAGTTATTTCAAATGGCAGATGTTGATGGTGGGCTTGTAGGAGGTGCTAGTCTTGTGGCTGATGAGTTTATCGCTATAATTTCTGCCTTGGGTGGGATCAGTTGAGTGAAAAATTGAGTTTTATAGGAGCCCATTCCACAAACATCAATTCAGTGTAATGATAATCCATATATCGAATCAAGGGTAGTTTTTCAATGTGATGGACCAATTCACTTTCGCTGTCGCTCTTAGCCATAATCCAAACTTTAGTTCTGTCTTGAGCTACCGTGTAACTTAAAAAAATATCTTTATAAATAAGCTCATGGACCATCTTTCTGTGATCGGGCAGTAAGTTTATAAATTCGTCATACGGAATATCGTTGACTGTCAATTCTACCATAAATAACCTTGCTGCCATCTTTATTTCTTAAAAATTAAATAGGAGAAGTCAAGATCCAATTTCATGGAGAGGGAAGAAAAAGTCCTGAATTTAATCCTTACTTCAATATCCATCTTATTGTCTACAATAAACTCACTGAAGTCAGCCAGCCCATTAAATAGTTTAATTTCGGAGATGGTTCTGAATGGGATTTGTTCTTGATAGAACATCTCTTTTCTATATTCTTTATCGCTAGGTGAGACCGCAAAAACTGAGATTTTTTCTATATCTGAAAAATCCACTCCACCTATTTTGCTATATAATCTTGCGCTACCACCTACAATTTCATCGATATTTGAAGTGTCAAGTTGATTGAGATCCAATGTTTCGTCTACAAACATATAGACATCGTCTATTTGAAAGTAGTGAGACTCAATATTATTCAAACCAGCTGGTACTTCAAAATTCAAATTGAGTTTCCTTTCTATGTATTCTCTGTCATCTCCTCCACAACCGCCAAGATGCAGGATTGTTAGTAAGAAAAAGATGGAATAAATTGATTTCAAAAAAGTAAGTTATAATTAACAAAACGAAATATCTTTCATTTTGATTACGGAAAGAAGCGATTATTTTCTTTTTTTAGAAAGACTTTGAAGCCATTCCAAAGCTATGATCAGGATGATAGCACCAGCCACTGAACTCACCAGATTGGAAAGGATTGGGTTTTCAATGTTCCATTTCATCCAATGGAAAACTTTGTGTCCAATCAGACCACCCAAAATGCCAATGACAATGTTGCCAAGAAAGCCAAAACCTTCACCCCCCAGGATTCTGCTGGCCACATAACCGCAAATGGCTCCATAGATAATTGTCCAGAATAAATTGAAATCCATTTTTATGGTTTGAGATTATTGACCTGGTCTCTTTTGAATTTTTAACAATTTAGCCTGAAATCCATTGTCCTGATAAGTGAGATTGCCCATCATAATCATGACGTCATTCACGAGCTTAATTTCGTATTCTTCGGGTTTCACATTTGGATCATCGTTTACCAATAGCAGCAAATGTGTGTCATTGTCATAATGGTATTTGCCTTTGCCTTGAATATTGCCATTGATGCCGAATTCATAACTATTATCCTGATTAAAGTCGATCCAATGCCCTTTGTAAGCTCCGGGCTTAGACATTGCGCCGTCTTTGAATGCAGCTTCATACTCCCACACACCTACATCTATAATGGCATAATTGTCCGGTTTATTCTCTCTTCTATAGGCCAAAATGGCTTCAGCTTGTTTGTGAAGCTGAGCGATTTTACCAGCTCCCATCTTATTTTCTGCAGCCGTGGTCATAAGCGTATCCTGGACTACTTTTTCTTCCTTAGGTTCAGTATTTTCTGTGGTATTCTTGCAGGCACTGAAAGCCATCCATGAAATCATTCCAAAAATCAAAAAAACTCTCATTTATATTTGATTAATTTTGTGGGTCAAAGATACTAAGTTGGATCATTTTCTGCGATATATCGAGATTGAAAATTTAAACCCTGCAAAGGATCATATCCTCATAGGAGTATCAGGAGGAGTGGATTCAATGGTGCTCGCACATCTCTTTGTACAGGCCGGATTTAAAGTTGGCATGGCTCACGTAAATTATGGCATGCGTGGAGTAGAAAGTGACAGAGATGAGCAATTGGTTTTCGAAATTGCCACTGTATGGGATCAAACTTTTCATGTTACCCAGTATGTTGATAATGGAACAACTGGCAACTTTCAAGAGAAGGCACGGAAATTCAGGTATAATTGGTTTTTTTCCCTTATGAAAGAAAATGGTTATAATTTACTTGCACTGGCGCACCATGCCGATGATCAAATTGAGACATTTTTTATACAATTGCTTCGATCCGCAGGATTAAAGGGATTGGGAGCGATCAAAGCAAGAGATGGCTATAAAATCAGGCCTCTGCTTGAAGTTTTTAAATCTGACATATATCGCTATGCAGCACAACATGGTGTGCCATTTAGGGAGGATCAATCCAATGTGGAAAATAAGTATAGAAGAAATTTGGTGCGCAATGAGATAATTCCAGCTTTGGAAACGCAAATACCCGGCAGCAAACATCGGTTACTCAATTCTATTGAACATTTGCAAAGTGCAAATGTAATGCTGAACCACTTGCTTAAAAATCAGGTGCCATTGAAAGAGGAAGGTAATAGTTGTGTTATTGTTAAGGAGCAGGTGGCATCGATGCCTGAACCTATACAAACCTTGTTTTGGCTACTTCATCCCTACCATTTCAATTACATACAGTGTAAAGATCTTTATTCATCTTCACCGGGGTCCAGAATTGTGAATAACAAATATATTGTAATCGCCGAAAAAAACTATTTTAGACTATTCCCGGTTGGTTTTGAGATTGAGAAGTTTGAATTGGAAGTAGCTGACTTCGGGACTTATATTTTGCCGCATGGTCGCCTGACCATTCAGGCTCACCAGAGTCAAAAGAATGTAAGCCCCGAAACTTGTATGACATTGGGTTTTAAGGATAAAGTTTTCCCCCTAAAAATTAATAATACTTTTCAGGGCCGTAACATTTCTCCAAGTGGTATGCGAGGTAGAAAAAAAACCATCAAAAAACTTATGGCCGATTATGACCAGGATTTGTGGCAAAGAAACAGATGCTTTTTAATAGAACAAGAAGAAATGATCATTTGTGCCTTTCCTTTACGCCCGGCAGAAGGGTATAGCCAAGATCAGGAAGGAATAGAGGTAGACTTCATTTTTACACCCCTGGAAGTTAATGATGCGCTTTGAATTCGAGCCTCTTGCCCATGCCTGGTGCAGAAAACTGGCCATTGTCGTACACATGGTTTCCATTAATAAAAGTATGCACCACCTTGCCCTTCAACACGGTTTGCTCCAGAGGTGACCAGGCGCATTTGTATAAGATATTTTCTTTTTCAACCTTCCATTCAAGTTCAGGGTCAACAATGGCAATATCTGCGAAATAATTACCTTCAAGGAAGCCTCTATTTTGAATATTGAATGCGATGGCAGGGTTGTGGCACATTTTTTCTACCATCATTTCTTTGGACATTCTGCCATCATGTACCCATTTCATCATCATTGGCAGGGCATGCTGAACCAGTGGCAGTCCAGAGGGAGACTGAGCATAAGGTTTTGATTTTTCTTCCCAGGTATGCGGTGCATGATCAGTAGCAATTACATCCAATCTCCCATCGAGTAAGGCATCAAATAGGGCAGGAGCGTGTCTGTTTGATTTGATGGCTGGATTACACTTAATCTGGTTACCTAAGGTTTCATAATCATCGGCTGTAAACCAAAGGTGGTGCACACAAACTTCAGAGGTGATCCTTTTTTCTTTTAATGGTAATAAATTATCAAACAAGGCAAGCTCTTCCATGGAAGAAATATGCAGAATGTGCAATCTGGTATTGTGTTTCCGTGCCAGATTTACTGCCAAGGAAGAAGATAATAAACAAGCTCTTTCATTTCTAATTACCGGGTGAAATGCTGCATGTAAAGCATCTCCATAAGCATCTGAATAAAACTGGTACCTCTTGTTTATCGTTTCTTCATCTTCGCAATGGGTAGCAATGAGGGTAGGGGCGTGGGAAAAAATTTTTTCCAATACAGACATACTATCAACCAGCATATTACCCGTGCTGCTGCCCATAAATATTTTGATCCCACACACCTGGGTATAGTCTAATGACATGAGTTCGTCATAGTTGTCATTGGTAGTACCCATGAAAAAGGAATAATTACACCAGGAACGTGAGTCGGCAATGGCATATTTTTCTTCCAGTTTTTCTGCTGTTACAGCTGGTGGAGAGGTATTCGGCATTTCCATAAATGAGGTTACACCTCCCGCAACAGCAGCCCTGGATTCAGAAAAAATGTCTGCCTTATGCGTTAGACCCGGCTCTCTGAAATGTACCTGGTCATCTATAATTCCGGGTATGACCCAATGTCCTTCTGCATTTATTTCATTACCCGAATCATTGATGATGCCACCTATCTTTGTGATCCTTTGCCCCTCAATCATGATGTCACCATGAATGGTTTCCCCCCTGTTAATGATCAATCCGTTTTTAATTATCGTCCTTTTCATTTTTGATCTTGTTGACTATTCGTAATACTTTGTCTGGATAATCACTAATAATGCCATCTACTCCCATGCGCAATAGGGTACTGATGGCCAACTCCTCATTCACGGTCCATGGTACCAATTTGATATTTTTTTGGTGTAACTCTGTTATCAATTGTTCAGAAACCAAGCTGTAGGCTGGGCTGTAGCTATAAGGTTTGTGGTTGAGTTTGCTCAAATTTTGTGAAGGGGTAAGTGTGTTCTCTACTAGTAGAATGGTCTTCATATCCGGATTTCGTCGGTGAACTTCATTGAGAATTTCCGGCTCAAATGATTGGATGGTCGTTTGGTTACTAATATTGGTATTATTTATGATTTCAAGCACTAAAGTTACAAAGGTGGCATTGTCCGGTTGATATAAACCTACACCATTTTCTTCATATTTTATCTCAATATTGTAAGCAATAAAGTTGCCTTTTTGTTTCGCATGGAGTTCACATTTTTCAATGACTTCTTTCAAAGTAGGTTTGGTAGCGGCTATTTTTTTCTGTTCAAGAAAACGGGGATGAGGTTTTAGTCCTACGTCGTACTTACAAATATCTTCATAATTCATTTGATAGAGGTTCAATTTTCGGCCATCTTCTTCATTGGCAATGTAGTTTCCATCCGGTTTGGTGGTGATTTCAGGATTAAAATAGGCTTCGTGGGATATAATTACCTGACTGTCTTTACTTATGACTACATCCATTTCCAGCGTGTTTACGCCCAGGTCGATGGCATGAATAAAACCAATAAGGGTGTTTTCAGGGTACAAGCCTCTGCATCCTCTATGTCCCTGGATATCTGGATTCTTAAGCAAGTTAGCAGGATTTACGACTGCTTTACAGCATGTGAAAGCAACTGAAAATAAGATGATGTAAATATTAAAAGTATAAACCTCCCGCAATAACGAGTGCTGTATCATTGTCGAGAATTGCTTTGGGTTCAATATAAATATCAACACCATCGGTAGGAACCACAATAAAAAAACCTGCCTGCAGGCCAGTGCCCAAACTGCCCGCTGTTTGCCTGATGGTAGCTCCAGCAAAGGGAGCAACCGTAACACTGGAAAGATCAACAATTTTGAATTGAGCATCAAGATCTATCGCAAAATTGCTGTCCTTTTTAAAGTAATAACCAAAGGCAGCTGAAAAAGAAACTGTATTGCTGTGCTGATAAGCCCCTCTGATTTGGGCGCCAAATGCCGTTTGTTCAGGAACTATGGTGGTTCCAACGCCCAACTTTACCTGAGCAGTGGAAAAATAGGCGTTAATACAAAAGAACAAAATTAGCAGGGCTCTCATTCTGGTAAGTTTATTTCAAGTAAACATACAAAATTGTGTCTATAGTGCAAAATTAATTTGCCCTGGTAATTGGTGATGTTATATTTGCGAAAATTTAATATTATGGATAAACATACGTTTGAAGAACCTTCGGCTTTAACTTCCGTTGCCAGATTTCACGATGTGTTCAATCTCCCGGTTTTATCAGCCCCGGCCATTCCATCAGAAGACAGGTGTAAGCTGAGGTATGCTTTGTTGGCAGAAGAACTGCAGGAACTAAAAGATGCCATGGATGCTGGCGACATCGTAGAAGCAGCAGATGCACTTGCCGATTTGCAGTATGTATTGTCGGGAGCCATTCTGGAGTTGGGCTTGGGCTCAATTTTTAAACAATTGTTCGACGAGGTGCAGCGGTCAAATATGAGTAAAACATGTAAGACCATGGAAGAAGCTCTGGCAACACAACACCATTACATGAACACCAAAGACATTGAAAGTTACATAGTTGAAAGAGATGGTGAATTTTTGGTTTACAGAAAAGAAGATGGTAAGGTTCTCAAATCGGTAGCCTATTCACCTGCTGACCTGGCTTCCATAGTCAAGGACAACTTATGATGCCTTTTTTTTTAATCTAAAAAATCCTTGAAGACATCACCACCTTCGAAATTTAGATTCAACTTACTCAGTTCGTCGAAATAAAGCTTACCGGTGAAAATCAGATAAATTTGTTTGCCTTCTGTTGTTACCTCAGCAAATACTTTTTTTAATGTTTCACCGGTAGAAATGGCTTGTACGTTGATTTTACCTCTTTTGTCCTTCACATTCATCAAAGCTTCGTATTTGTCCTTTTGAAGTGCTGCTCTCAGCTTTGCTTTGTCTTCGGCAGAAATATTCTCCTTGGTATCAAAAACAAGTACTTCACAGGATTCTATCTTGGTTTTGAGGTCTCCACATTCATTTTTAATCAACTTCGATAGATCACCTGTAAAATTGAGGCTAATGACCCCATCATCATTTTTGTATTTTCTTAATACGGTCTCAATCGAATTTTGACTAAAACCGACACATACAAAAAGAAACAGCATTGCGAAAATGAATTGTGATTTCATGGTTGTTTTTTATTTTTTTGAAATGAAAAGTTTTTTTGCTCCAATTCTGCCAGACTTAAATCGGTTTTGATTTGTACAATTATTGACTCCTCATCACCCATGATCAGGAATAAAAAGTTCTTTATCATGTCCTTCTTTTCCTCCACTAAAAGTTGAACCTTGTTTTTGCCCTCCGAGAATGAAGCATAGAGCTGCCAATTTTCTTTTTGTGCATTGGAGGAAAATTGACGAAGAATATCTTTCTGCTTTGGCGTGCTTCTTTCACTGATCATAAATCTCAAGCCCTTAATTTTATCCTGCAAAGCCATCCAATTTTCTTTGTCCTCTGATAAGGTATGTTGGGTCACAAGATTAATGCCTTTTCTTACCAACCAACCCGGGGCAGTCAAAGCAAAGCTGTACCCTTCTTTCTTAGCATCACAGAACAATTTTTTAACTGACCGTTGGGCGAAGGCATAGTTGTTTAAACCCAGTGCTGCTGCCAGCACCAGTAGGGTAATTATTTTTTGCATGATGTAGTATGGTTAAGAGCGAAATTCGATTAAGCTGTCAGAGAAATTACTTTTTGTCTTTTAATTTATCCAAATGCTCTGAACCCTGGATGTCGAGTTTATTGGCTAACTTAGAAATTTTATTCAAATCAAGTTTGCCCACAAAACTCATGAGCACAAAGTCGTCAGCACCTCCTACGAGTAGCAGCAGTTCGTCAACTACATCCCCATTGCCTTTGGTTAGAAATTTTACGTTGTCTCCTTTGTCTTTAACGGTCATCAGGACTTCATATTCGCCTAAAGGTATTTTTTTTGATGCCTCCGCATAATACTTTAGGGGATCTTTATTGGTGGAAAGTATTTTCAATCCTTTGATGTCTTTAACCAATTCTTTGATGTCGCTATTCTTGCTGTCGTTGGTAACTTTTGCTACCATTTCAAACATCTTTGGACTCACATAAACAACGGTAAAATTTTCATTGTTTTCATAGGCGCTAAAGAATCTATCTATGGCATTGGTCTGGGCGGAACATGGTAAAATTGCGATCAGTAAAGCAAATACAGTGGTAATTGATCTCATTTATTAATTTGTCTTTTTATTATTAAGTTAATTTCCTGCTCCTTTTGCATTGTTGATAGTTTTCATCCCTTCCAGCAATTGAGCTTCTCCTTTTTTATATTTTCTTGACACCATGGCAAGGGCCTTTAGTGTATATTCCAGTGCTTCTTCAGGGTTGTCTGGTTCTATGTACCTTGCTTTGGCAATTGGTGGCATTTCAGTTTGAGTGCTTTGTTGCAAGACAAAATAACCACCTACACCAAAGAACACTGCAGCAGCAGCAACTTTAAACCAATTCAGATGGATGATACTAACTTTTTTGCTATCAGTCTTCTGTATCTTCAGTGGTTTTGAATAGGCTACATTGCCCATCATGTTCAATGACCTGAAGATGGCACTGTTAGCCTGCAGCCCAGGAGCAACATTTTCTTGTCCAAAATAAGACTTCAGAATGGCTTCTTCTTCAAGGTTGGTTTCCGCAGCAAAATACTTTTCAACCAATCTGGAAACTATTGATTCTGTGAAGTCTGGAACGCATGATTGATCCTCTTCCATAACCACAAAGAACGGTTTCGCGTAGGCTAAAACAGGATCAATATTAGGCTGCTGGAAGTAGATTTTTAAATGTTGTTCTTCTTGCTCCGTAGTTTCAGCATTCCAAAATTTCTCTAATAATATTTCTATATATTGGGTATCCATGATTCTTTTTAATATTTAAAGTTCTTTAATTTTTCTTTTAGTCTTTGTCGGGCTCTAAACAAATTGACTTTTACCTGATCTTCAGATAAACCTGTCAATTCAGCGATTTCTTTGTATGTATATCCTTCAACATCCCTCAGATGTATGATTTCTTTTTGATTTTCCGGTAGTGAATTGAGAACGTCCATTACGATTTTTAGATTTTCCCGATCCTCAGTTATAATGTCTGGGGTTGCTCCATGATCAGCAATGAAATGATAATCTGAAACATCCTGTGAACTTTGTTTCCTCGATCTGATTTTGTCAATGCACAAATTCCGTGTCACAGTCATACACCAGGCTTCCTTATTTTCAATTTGGTCAAATTGTTCTTTACGTTGCCATATTCTGACCAACAATTCCTGAATTACATCTTCAGCATCCAGTTCATTTTTCAACATGTTCAATGCATACCGAAAGAGTTTATTTTTAAACACTTCTATTTGCTTGAACAAATTAGTTTCGTTTTGCATATTTGAAGTATGACGTTGTTGATTTTAAAATGTTACCAAAATGTGAAAAAAAATATATATTATTACGTATGTTATTGATAATCAATTATTAATATAATTAAAATTTCTCAACAATACAAACAGGGCTTGGCAAACTAAAACTAAAGACAAAATCCAATCTACCCTCACCCCGATAGGCAAAAACGGAAATGTTGCCACTGTCCTGGTTGGCAACCAACACAAATTTACCATCCCGTGTAATGTTAAAATTTCTCGGCGCGGTGCCTTGTGTAGAAACAAATTGAGGAATTCCAAAATTGCCATTAGCGAATGGAACCACCACAAGATTGTTTTCTCCACGACTGCTTACCAAAACATGACTTCCATCCGGACTTATATGAATGTCTGCTCCTGTATTGTTAGGGGCGGAGGCATTTTTTAAAATTGAAACACTCGCTTTAAGTTCAATTTTGCCAGTGAGATTGTCAAAAGTTGCGTAGTCTAATTTATTGGAAAGTTCTGCAACTATGAATAATTGATCTTTTTGTTTGCCCCAGGCCATGTGTCTGGGCCCACTACCGGGGCTTAATTGAAATTCAAAAAGCGGTTTGTTAATAATGCTCTTGTTTTTCAGATCCACTTCCAAAACATATATTTTATCGCTGCCTAAATCAGAAACGAGAAGTTTGCTTCCATCTTCAGTAAACAATGCCTGATGTAAATGACTAGCCTCTTGTCTTGCATGGCTGCTTTTGCCTGTAAATGTGATTTGAGACAGGTCATTGCCAATTTCACCTTTAGGCGTTATTGAACCGAACACCAGCTGACCTCCCAAGTAATTGGTTGTGGCATACATTCCTGAAGTTTTATCATAGCTAATATAGCATGGGGCATTGCCATAGGTGCCTGCTTCCTGGGCCTTTCTATAACTACCATCTTTGTTCAACTCGATGCGACTTATTCGACCAGGATAATTTTGAGGGTTTGGACTTATTTCATTGACCGTTAATAGGTTGGATGAATCTACCTGACATAAAAAGCTAGGATTAACCAGGTCCTCAATTACACCGATGATTTCCATCTTTTTGTTGTCTGCATCTACTGTGATTTCGTAAATTCCCTTTCCTTTGCCGTCAACATGGCCTTCTTTTTGGGTATATGTACCAACAAAAAAACGGTATTTGGTGCTTTCTGTCTTTTTAACTTCATTGGTACAAGAAAAGGCTGTCATCAAATAGATAACCAATGTGAATGAGATGTATGATGCTTTTGTAGTCATATTTTACTTAGTTTTCTCAAGCATGTCCACATACTTTTGTTGTAATACAGGGTTGATTTTACCCGTTTTTATTAGGTACTCATTTTCATCAACCACCCTTTTATACTCTGATGAATTGTTCGTGGATTTGAAAATTTTCATTGCATACACATTGTTGTTGAAGACACGCTGCAAATTGGTTTTTTCTTTGAAGTGTGCTGTGGATTCATTCAGAGCTGACATAGCTTCGGCCCATTTTCCATTTTCACCGTAAACCCTTGCCATGTCATAACGAGCCGCAGCCTGGCCATCTTTATTGCGCATCATTTCATAATAGGGGAATGATTTATTAATGAGTTCAATGCCTTTATCTGGATTGCCAAGTATGCCCGTTAAAAACCCAGTGTAAGAATAGCTATGTCCGGTATTTAAAGTGTCATTGGATTGTAAGGCATAATCAAGCGCTTTTTGGGATAATATAAGGGCGGAATCTGGTTTTTGAAATTTTTCCTGATAAAGGTGGGCAACGAGTCCAAGGCAGATGCCAGCATCTTTGGGCATTTTGTTTTGAAGATAAGCTTCTGCAGCTTTTAAAAAGGCAGGAGCTGCTTTTTCGGGTTGCGTATTGAACAAGTTCATGCCCTCTGCCTGCAGATCAAAAGCATCATACTGACTGTAGATTGCATCCTTAGGAGTTGGTGCTGTTGCAATATTTTTCTTGCATGCAAATAAAAAAAACAGGTTTAAGATCAGGGCGTATCTTGCGATTGTTAGCATGTAATTTTTGCACAAAAATAACGATTTTGCACAAGGATTACCAAGCTTTCCCTTACTTAAACCTGTTTATAGCCCTGGAGTTTTTCCCTGGGGTCCTTATTTCTTAAATGGATCGCTGTATTTGGGGTCTTTCGTAAACACATCATCCTGAAGAGTGCCCAAAAATGCTATTACTGCCTTCTTTTCTAAAGGTGTCAGCGGAATGGGTCTAACTCTTCCATTTTCATCTTTAAATTTTGGATCGAGGGTTGCGGTAGCCTTGATACCTCCGGTATAATGTTCAAGTACTTCTTCCAATGTTTTGAATCTACCATCGTGCATGTAAGGTGCAGTGAGTGTTATATTTCTTAAACTAGGAATCTTAAATTTGCCTTCTCCCAAACCTGTATCCTTGGGCAACAACTCAAGTCCGATGTTAGCGGTTCCTCTCAAGTCTTCGCCACCTCCAATTCCGCCGCCATAAGGGTCAAATATACCATCGGGCGCGCTAAAGTTGGCACCGGAGTGACAAGATGAACACTTCGCTTTTGAGCTAAAAAATACATTTTTTCCAAGATTTTCAAGCTCTGTTAAAGGCGTACCCCCTGACTTCAATGATTTGTCGAATCGGGAATCTGCCGTCGTGATAGAAGCAATAAATTGAGACAATGCATCGGAAATGCGCGTTGATGTTATTTCATTACTGCCATAAGCTTTGGTAAACAGAGGACCGTAATAATCAATTTCAGACAGTTTGCGTGTCAGGTATTCCATGTTTTCCATGCCCATTTCAATATGGTTTTGAACCGGTCTTAAAGATAAATCATGAATACTCTGTGATCTTGAATCCCAAAATAAATTGTTTTGAGTTATGGGATTAAGTATGGCCATACTATTTCTGGACGTAAGTTTGCCCTCAAAACCAGGACTGCTTACCTGACCATCTGCAAAAGCTTTGTCCTGGTGATGGCAGGACGAACATGAAATGGTATTGTTGAGTGATAGGCTCTTGTCATAAAATAATACCCTGCCCAATGCGGCCCCGGGATTGGTTACTACCACGTTTCTGTTGATTTCATTGAAGTTTCCAAAAATAGGAACGCCACCTTCCACAAAAACACCTCCTCCGCTTGAAGGATTATTAACTACCGGAATGCCAAGTGATGGGTCAAAATTAATAAAGCCACTGGCAGCATTAAGACCATCAGGTAATTTTGGGTTTTCATAGACATAACTTTCGTCCAAAACAGGAACACCCTGGCTGGTAATTTCTTTTACCTCTTCGGTACAAGAGTTAAGGCTTAATGTAAATATAACTGCAATGGCAAGTAAAAAGGTCTTTGTCATAGGGTAAAATTTTTTGAGTTAAACGAAAGGGATTTGACAAACGTTGGGTAAATTTAGTTAATTTTTGAATATTGGTGAAATTTTAACATTTTATTGCCTGTTAACCAGCTTTTGGTATCAATTATTTTGAAACTTTCTCATTCAAGGAGCATACAAAAGTAAATGGAACTAGGCAAAAACAGTTTAAAAACCGGCTCATCTGTGATGCCAATAAAAAGCCGGGCTTCAGTAGCTAAATAAAAATTGTCGTAAAAGTGGTATTCAATGCCATATGGTTTCGATAAGCCCAGAGCTGGGTCATCGTTGAAGGTATCTTCATTCACAGTAATCATGCTGGCCTCCCAGCCTGTTGTATACTTCCATTTTTCTGATATGTTTCGCCTTCTTTCGTATCCGAGACTTAGGAAAAAGGAATTGAAATCATTGTTGTCATTAAGGTCTGCACCAAAGTTTAGGATAAAAGCAAGTTTCTTGCCATACCATTTGGTTTTGAGCGCAAGTAAATTGTCTCTAGTGTTGGTTGGACTTAGATTAAAGGGTACAAACTTCCGCAATAATGGAGTAACGTTGATGCCAACCTCTTTGCCGTATTGCCAAAAATTCTGGTATTCAGAAGTGTCACTGGTTATCGTCTGTGCAAAAACCTGTGCTGTGAAAAATGTGAAAAATATTATGCTTCGGGATTTCATCAGAAATGTACATTTAAAAATAAGACGGATGGGATTTGTGTTGTAAGAGAATATTTTGAATTATCTGAGCTGGTTTGCACTTGTCCAAAAAATCTTACCACATCGGATTCATTACCCTTAATAAAATACAAGGTTGATTCCGTCATGAGGCTGATCCTGTCTGATAGTTTGTATTCAAAGCGAATAACAGGCCCTGCTCCGGCACTTATGGTTTTTATATCATTTTCGAATCCGGTAGAAGATTCTGAAAGTGATGTTTGATAGGTTCCCAATACATCCAGGCCATAGATAAGTGTAAATTTTTGTGATAAAGGCATGTGTTTTTCAAAGCCGAGTCTGAGCCTGAAATCTTTTTCTTCGAGCAAGATATTGGTTCCTGTGTTACTGTTAAAATCATTGCTCTTGTCTAAACCCGCATACGCACTAATTCTAAATGCTTTGTTACTGCCCGATCTTCTGTAAGACAAATTGAACGCTGGTACCGTTGTGTTGTTGTTGCCCAGGCCAATTACTTCAGATAAAAGTGTGGTGACATTGATGCCTATATCGTTTTTGTAAACTTTCTTTTGTTGTGCCGACAGGTTTAGGTAAATCAAAAAAAAGACAATCAATGGTATTATTCTCATTATGCGTATTTTTGAATGAAACGAATGCCAAAGCCCATCCGTTGGCTTTTAACAATATTATTTTTTCTCGAGTTCTTTTATCAGCTCAAGACCTGTTGCATTTTCCGGATTTAAATTGGTGCTGGATCTGAAATCTGCTAAAGCTTCTTTGATTTTACCCTTTTCCATCATTATTAAACCCCTGTAATGATATCCGGCCCAATCTTTTGGATCAGTTCCCACCATGATGTTGAATAATTCCAACGCTTTATCTGTAGAATCTTTTTCCATGAGCAAAATACCGCAATTGAGATATGCAGCAGTGTAGGCAGGATCAATGAGGTGTATCTTCCTGTAAATGGATATGGCCTCATCTTCTGCCCCATGATTTTGTAAATAATAAGCCAAGGCATGTAAAGCAGCTGGATTTTTTGGATCAATGGTAACAGCATTTCTAAAAACAGTCAAAGCTGTCTTATCTCCCATCTCGCTGTACAAATTGCCCATACTAATCCATGCATCAATTAGTTTTGAGTCCAATTCAGTTGCTGTTTGGAATGAATTAATGGCTCGCTGCTTTTCGCCCATCGCTTTCAATGTTGTGCCGAGCATAAAGTAAGCCTCTGCATTTTGGGCATCCAGTTTAATAATTTCGTTTAAGGTAAGAATCGAGGCATCGTATTGCGCCAGAATCAGCTGAATTTCAGAAAGCTTAAGCAGGGTGGGAATTCGGGTAGGAAATAGTGCATGTGCTTTTTGCATTGACTGCAAGGCACGTGACGACAAATTATTGTCGAGGAAAGCATCTGCCAGCAAATGATAATAGGGAGCCTGCATGGAATCTGTAGTAATGGCCACCCTAAGGTCTTCAATACACTCGTCGTATTTTTTTAAAATGTACAACCTTTCTGCTCTTTTGAATCTCAATTTATCATTTAGAGGGTCTTTATCAATTTCAATGGTCAAGGCATCAGTAATTTCATCGCCTGTTATGGCAAATTTGCCTTTTTCTTCTTTTGCATTATTGTCTTTGCATCCAATTATTGCAGCTATAAAAAATAAAAAGAACAATGCTAACTTAGAAGCTCTCGTAGTAAATACTTGAATTAAATAATAACCGGTGTGTGAGGTCATGGTTGTGCGGAATAATGAAGAATTCTTAGAGGAAAAAGATTTTTGCAAAGATACTATTTTCCAAGCAACGAAATTTTAAGGTTTTTATTTTGTCTTCTTCCTTACAAATCAACGTTCTATCAATTCAAATTTTCTGACTACCTCTGCTCCTGAGGCGTCTGTAAGTGTCAGAAGGTGTTTGCCTTTTGTTGATTGTATTTCCATAGAGTGAAATTCCATAGTAGAACCCAGATATTTGCCGTCGAGATACCAATAAAGTTTTGCAGACGGGTCATAATGGTGTGCTTTAAATACCATGGCTTGTCTTTGTCCTGCTATGTTATTGGGCAAATACATCCTGGTGTTTTCAGATGGATAAATGAGCGAAAAATTGGGTTTTCCGTCGCCAATTCCGGCACTGATACAGTCATCCTCTAATGGTGGTAACTCTTTAAAGTCGCTGTGGTGTCTGGCATAAAATGCCGCCTCAGCTGGAGGGATTACAAAAAAGGTATCAATTGTATAAGAGGTTGGACCTGTGCATTCTTTCATTAATCGTTTTCCTGTAAATGATGAGATCATGGCAACCTGGTGATAAGCACACATTTCATTTTTTAAGCTGGAATGGGGTACATATTGCTCTACTTTTTTCGGGCATTGATCTTTGGCTTTCAAGCCGGATTGACTGCAAATTTGAATTTTTCTCAAATCGTCCCACGGTGCATCAAACCAGGAAGTATTGGGCAATTGATTGTAAATGTCAAATAATACTGGAGCAGCCCTGTGTATTCCGGTAAGATTGCTTCTAGCTACCCCGGATGCATTACCCACCCAAATACCGATGGTGTATTTCTTGTCGAAACCTATTGCCCAGGCATCTTTGTGACCAAAGGAAGTACCCGTTTTCCAGGCAAGAGGATGTTGTGAGCTAAATTCCTCCCAAAGTCCTTCTTCATCAGGTCTTCCCAATTTTTTAAGAGTTTCAGCACATGCAAAAGCAGCGCCTGCTGAAAACACCGGAGCAGTTTTGGACAATGGCATTTTACCAAATGTGAGATAAGGAGGGAGAAAGGAGGCAGAATGATAAAATTGATTTCTATATTTCCCTCCATTTTCTACGTATTCATTTGCCAATCTTGAAATGGATGCATAAACATTACTCATCTCCCACAAGCTTGCTTCTCCTCCTCCTAAAATCAATGAAAGTCCGTAATGGTCTGCCGATTTGTGAAAGGTTGTTATACCAGCTTTATGAAGTTTATTTAAGAATTTAGAGATGCCATATTTTCTAAGCAACAAAACATAGGGAATGTTGAGGGATCGTTGCAATGCCTCATCTGCCCCTATGGCTCCTCTGAAGTCTCTGTCAAAATTGGCAGGAGAATAACCATTGATGGCAATGGGTATGTCGGAAAGCAATGACGTTGGGTAAATGATACCATCATCTAAGGCGGCCATATACAAAAGGGGTTTGAGAATGCTTCCGGAACTCCTTTTTGCCATTATCATGTCAATTGGACTGCTTTTTGTATTTCCTATGTAAGCAAGTACTTTGTTGGATTGATTGTCCAGAATTAATACGGCTATATGCTCTATTTGATCTTCTTTATATATGTCGTTGTATTTTGTTGCAACATTTAATGCTAATAGCTGGAGATCGGGGTTCAGTGAAGTTGTATGGATGCCGGTCATTCTTTTATTAAAGGTCAGGTGATCGACCAAATGTCCAGCCAGCGTCGGCAGGGGTAGCGGTTTTTCAGGTAAGGGCTCATCAAGACTCAGTGATAAAGTAACCTCGTCGATTATATGGAGGGCGTATAGCTTATTTAGCAAACGATCCCTTTTAGACTTCAAGATTGGCCGATTCTTTGAGATGTGAATCATGCTAGGTTGATTGGGTAAAACTGCCAGCATGGCTGCCTCCGCCCAGCTAAGATCTGATGCATTTTTACCGAAATACCTCCAACAGGCGGCTTCAATGCCTACAATATTTCCTCCAAAGGGAGCATTGTTTAAATAATACTGTAGGATCTCTTCTTTCGAATGACTAAATTCCAATACCATAGCACCTGCAATTTCCTGGATTTTGGAGAATATTGTCCTGTGATGATTTTCAAGAGCCAATCGCATGACCTGCATCGTGATGGTGCTGCCTCCTCTTTTTTTATTTCCTGAAGACATTTGGCTCAAAATTGCGGCTCCCATCGACTTTACATCAACACCCGGATGTTGATAAAAATGACGGTCTTCGTAATTCAAAAGGGCACATACAAATTTTTGAGGCACCGTTTTTCCCGCACCAAAGCGCCATTGTCCATCCGTAGCAATACGTGCCCCCAATAACTGACCTTCTTCATCCACTACTGCTGTACTAAGGGGGCTTTTAAACAGCGGAATTGGCAGAATAACCAGGGGTGAGGCAATAAAAACTCCTGCGATAACAATGAAAATCCAGCAGTATTTGTTGGATTTATTGCGTAAGCTTGGACTTATCAATATTATTCGCTTTAACCGTTACCCTTCCTGAACCAGTGCGGGCAAATATTTCGTTGTTGTACATCGCTTCAATTGATATGGGAGCTTGGTAAAAATTGCCCGTATAGGCTGCAATGAGAGGAATTTCTATTACTTTGGAAGCCCCTCGATACAAATCCAGGAAGGTAATAACCCGATCATCTCTGATGTCCTGATACTCGTAATTTCGATTTCCGGCTACAATATCCAATAATCGGTTATTGGATACTTCCCATCCTGCAGGCAATTGAAAGGTAAGTGCGCAGTTTTCAATAACACTTCCGAAAGTTCCCGGATTGGTGATGGTAACCCTTGCTGTGAAATTCTGACCCAGGTTTAACTCATCCGGATTGATCTGGCGACCTTCACTATCCAGGTAATTTACTTTTAATTGGATGTTTTTGGAATTGGGTGAACTTCCCTGTTGAATCGAAGGTGTACCTTTTGTTACTATTTTAACATAAACAGGTCCCTTGGTTTCATTGCCAAAAGTAAGAGTTTGTTTAACACCATTTTCTACAAGTGGAAGATCAACGAGAGCCATACTTTTGGCAGTACTAATCTTATCCAATAGTTTTCCATTGTATTGAACGCTGGCCAGCAAGCCTTTTTTATCAGCAGATTTATAGAACTTTTCTACCACCAAAAGGGCATGGCTCAGGGCTTGTGTATTATACCAATCATTTCTATTTAGTTCTTGTACAATGGATTTTATTGTTGTAAGTGCTGCACCTGTCATGCCACTTTGCATTTGTGCTTCTGCTTTTAATGCAAGATCTCTTAGTGGCGATGCGTAGGTGTAACTTATGTAATCATAATCCAAAGTCATGGCTTTGCCTTCTAATTTTTGAGCCTGTGTCAATAATTCTTTAGCTATCTGCGATTTTCCTGACAAAGCATAAGCTGCCGCCAATAAATAGGTGGCAGGAGAGGTCATTGATTTTGCTTGCCTTAGCCTATTCATGGCACCGGCTTCTGGTTTGCCAAATTTGGCTAAGGTATAAAGCCTATATGCCTGGGCTGTGTGATTTGCATCTGTTTGTGTACTATATTTATTGGCAATATTGCGTTGATATACATACCATGCATTGATCATTTTTTCTGATACAAAATAATTTTGCTGTTTTGCCTCCATCAAAAAATGACCTGCATAGCTGCTGGCCCAATCTTCACTTTGATTGTTGCCAGGCCAATAACTAAAGCCACCATTGGAAGTCTGGAAAGTTGTAATGCGCTGAATGGCCTTACTGATGTTGTTGTTTACTTCTTTTTGTCGTTTCGGAGTCAGATGCATAATTTCACCTACATAAAGTTGGGGAAACGCGGCAGATGTAGTTTGTTCTATACAACCATATGGATATTGGATGAGGTATTGAAGCCTGGATTGAAGATTAACCGGCAACATATTGCTTACTTCCAATTGTACACCATGGCTGCCCTTGCTACCGAAAAGTTCAATGGGTAAATTGACTTTTTGGCCAGCTTCTATTTTATATTCTCTTACTCTGGTTTCAGGCAGGTTTGGATTTCGAATTTCAATTTCTGTTTTATCTTTCGCTGTTAATCTTGCATTGGAAGCTACAGCTCCTATCAAGGCAATGCCATCAATATTTCCAACCTTTACGCCAAAACTTGCGAGTATGTCTTCTTCTCTGGAAAATTGAAGGGACTGGCTTTTATTTCCATTAGATAAAAAGTGTTTATCGGCTTCAAGGGATACGTCCACTTTGCCTAAATTTTTTACCATTGAAAATATATTGGCACCCAAATCAAATTCATCGCCAGGAGCAAGTATTCTGGGCAAAGTCGTTTGAACCATCAAGTCTTTCTTGACTTGCCGGGTCTCCTCAGCCTTTCCAAAAGCGTTGCCGTTGCGGGCAACTATCATTACTCTTACAGCACCTACATATTTCTCTATTTTAATTTGGTGCGACATGGCTTGCCCCTTGGATTCAAATGGCCCCAGGTATCTGACGGTAGGGACAAATCGATTGGCTTTTTTTACAGAATTAAGATTTAGTGCATCTGCATCACCACCGACAGTAAATAGATTTTCAAATTCCTGACCGTATGGATTCATAACCTTATCAAACAAATCCCAGGTATTCAAGCCAAGTGATATTTTTGAAAAGAAGTGATCCAGCGGATCAGGGGTCTTAAATCGAGTTAAATCCAACAAACCTTCATCGACAATGGCAAGTGTATACGCCATTGGTTTGTTTTGTTTCTCTTTTACTTTAATGGTAAATGTCTCATCTGGCTTCAAACTGGCAGGTACTTCAAGGATAGGATTAAGTTGCCTGGCAGGGTCATTGATTTTTACAGGAAGTACACCATACATTCTAAGAGGTAACCCATTTGAGGTTTGATCGTATGGTTGGATTAAGCTCAGATGAAGGTAAATATTTGGCGCCATATCGGCAGTAACGGGTACTTCTACAATGGTTTCCTTTGATTTGCCGGCAGCCACCATAGTTTTTATCAATTGATTACCTTGTTCAATGCTTAATAAGATTTTGGATTTTTCATTGCTCGGTACGCGTAACTTTATTTTTTCACCAATGCTATAACTTTCTTTGTCGGCTGTAAGTTTAATAATCTGTGCTGATTCTCCGTGACTGGGAGGATTGCCCCATTTGCTTGTATAAAACAATTCACCTGTGCAATGACCAGATACATCATCACAAACCCTAATTAGAAAGTTGCCATAGTCTTCGTATTCATCTGTGTAGACGGCTTCACCTTTGGCATTGGTTTTGATCCTGGCAGTTTTAATGGCACCTACATGATCTGCTGAATTGAATTTTAACAAATTGTAGTTGGACTCATTGTACCACCAATTCCATTCTGCCTTGTACAAACCTACATTTAGTTCTCTGTTGGCCAATGGCTTGCCAACCGGATCCAAGGCTACAATGGAAAATGATTGGGAAATTCCTGATTTCAAATAATGACCACCCCATTCGGATTCAGGTACTTTTATTCCAACATATCCTGAGTAAGCATTGACATCCACAGTGGCATAGTCCTGGCTAAAATTTCCTGATTTTTCAAATACCGTTGTCTTTATTCCTGCCTTAAGACCAGATGCTGGTTTGAAGTCATTGTTTTGTTTAAATACATAACTTGCCGACCCTTGATCATTCAAATTGCCTTCGTACATCTTTTCAGGATAGTAATCAGAAGATCTTGCCGGATCTTCGAATTTATAGCCACGATGGTTTTTGAATTCTTGTATGCGATCACTCCATATAACCTCTACATTGGCCTTAAGCCCTGCCGCAGTAGCACCATGAAGCCATGTTGATTCGAAAGTAAGATTGGGCTCTTTGAAAAGGTTTAAAGGACCTACCAAATTTTCATACCTTATTTTCAAGCGATTGGGTTTTACCGTTTCTACTTTGACCGACTTATAAAAAATTTCTCCTCCTACAGATACGATCCATTTCCAGTTTCCGGTGGGTGCCTGAGAAGAAGTACTGATTTTGCAGTGGTATAAATGATCAATATTTTCAGTAATCATTTTTTCATACTGGATCTTACCCCTGCTGTCTTCAACCTGCAATTTTACAGGAATTCCCGGAGCCAAAGGTTTTTGATGAGAGGTGCCGTGCTGAAATAACATTATACTCACAAACATAGAATCACCAGGTCTGTATACACCGCGCTCACCATAAATAAAGGCATCAAGCCCATCTTTGAGTTGCTTACCATTCACATCAAAATCACTAAGCGGATTGGCATATTGGTCGAGAAGGCTGAGATAACCATATCTGCCATCTTTTTTTGCCATTATGAAACTTGGCTTTTCAGTACATTCTACAGTTACCAATCCATTGCCATCGGTTGCTCCCTTGCCAACAGCCTGTTTTTGAAAATCAAAAAGCGAAACTTCAGCACCACTCATGCCATTGGCGGAGATTAGGTCGTTAACAAAAATGGTCCAGCTTTTGGCATCACCGCTGCCTTTTGCCAATAAGCCGATATTGGAAGAAAAAATGTTTGTTCTGATATAATGATCTCCATAATAGTAATAGGATTTACAAGGATTATTGCCATCGTCATAACCCTCATCGTAGTAAGAATCACCATAGTTGGTGTCATCACTCACAGGCTCATTACAATCCAATCGAAGTACATCCTCTTTTGAAAACCTGATTTCTACGTTGTAAATAGATCCCGGATCTACATTGACCATTTTGCTTAAGTCAAGTGTATATTTTTGCCATTTTTCTTCATTGTTGGCCGGAGAAATTTTTGTAAGATCTACTTTTCCTGTATAGATAATTTTGGCTACAGGTGTGAGATCGTAGTGCTGATCCAGCGCGTTGTACTGCAAAAATTGTAAAACGTTGTTTTGGTATATTTTGGATATTTCAATTTCGACATTTTTAAGATTTATCGCTTGAAATGGGAACCAGATATTTTCGGTTTCAGGCATGATTACCCCTTTACGAAGTGCTTTAACTTCAGGATTAGCAGGAGTAAATGACAGTGACTGACTTACTGCAGTACCGAGATTTTTGCCATTCTTGTTTTTTAACTCTTCTGAAATCGTAAGGCCAATTTCGCTTTCAGGGTATTGCTCCAGATACAATGTGATTCTATTGCCATTTATTTCTGATGGGATTTTTTCATTCCATTCTTTTATTTGGATGATACCATCAAGTATTTGACCTTCATCCAGTGGGTCTGAAAAAATCAGATCTATACTTTTTGCCCCATCTCTTTGCACCTTACTTTCCAAAAAAACGAAATCATTTATACTGACAACTTTTAGGCTTTTTACACCCTTGAAATCGTCATCCAGCTCTGTGGCATCATATTTTATCTGTAATTCAGATTCTTTTGCAGTGCGTGAGATTCCCGAAATGTAAAAGATGTGTTCTTTAGCATTGGTATGTTCCCATCTGATTTTGAGCTGATTGTTGTTGTCTTGAACAGCACTGACTGCTTTCTCAATAACTCCTGCATCCGCATCATCAAGCGCATTTATCCAGCCCTTAACCTGGATAAAGGCATTGCCATTTCCATCTGTTTGGTATTCAATGCCTTCATGTGAAATGGTTAGCTGTTGCTGATAGGTGGCCAGGGCGAGTATAGCAGAAGCTTCTTTTGCGGGTACCCCTTTAAATATTTTGTCCAATTGTATTTCAATTTCATACCGTTGGTTGGATACAAGAGGGTTTTTAGGTTGAAATTCAAGGGTGACAGCATCTTTCCAAATCCATTTTCCCTCTGTTATTGGATCGATACTGGCTATGCCATTCGCCTCCATCTCTGATTGTGCTATAAACTGGTCTGGTATTTTCGAAAACCTGACCATTATGGCATCACGTGACGAAATCCTAAGAGGACTGTATTCTGAAACATATTTATCAATGTTAACCGCTGTCCAACCAAGAGGCAAATCTCCAGCATTGGCCGTTTTCTTTTTACAGGAATAAAGGGCAAGGAAACAGATGGAAAGTAGAAGAAAACTAAATTGTCTGAAAATTACTGGTGCTGTCATGATCTTGAGCTGGTTTAAGCAGATAATCTGTAAAATTACACTATTTCAGGGATAACGAAGAGTACACAAGTTTATGATTTTCATTTTTTTAATGAAAAAAATAAAGTTTAAACATGACTTTTCTGTTACTTTTGACCCAAAATTTCGGTGGCACATTTTTTAGCAGATTTGGATAAAGACTGGACCTTATTTCTCGATCGTGATGGGGTCATTAATCGAAAATTGGAAGCTGATTATGTCAAATCCATCTCTGAATTTGACCTTTTACCCGGTGTTTTGGAAGCTCTGTATCTATTGGATCCATTTTTTGTTCACATCGTTGTTGTAACCAATCAACAAGGCATTGGAAAGGGGCTGATGACCGTCGATGGTCTCTCGTGGATTCATAAATTTCTGTTTCATGAATTGGAAAATGCCAAAGCAAGAATTGACGCCGTTTATTACTGCCCTCATCTTTCAGCCATCGGTTGTTCTTGTCGCAAACCGGCGCCTGGTATGGCTATAGCTGCAAAAAATGATTTTCCATCCATTGATTTTAACAAGTCAATAATCGTTGGTGACAGTATTTCTGATATGCAATTTGGAAGAAATTTGGGTATGAAAACTGTTTTTTGCTCATCCAAGCCACAAATTTCTGATCTCATTGATTTAAATGTGTCCAGTTTGAAGCAATTTGCTGATATACTCATGGCTTATCAATCTTAAGTGTTATTTACATCGTATCTTTGTAAAGTGCACAAAGTTAAATTAATATGACAGAACACTATTTTAGTGGTGCTCCTTGGGAAGAAGAGATAGGTTATGCAAGGGCAATAAAAATAGGAAACAACATTGAAGTTTCCGGCACTACTTCAGTCAAAGACGGATTGGTTTACATGCCGGGTGATGCTTTTCATCAAACCATTAGAATTTATGAGATTGTGAGTTCAGCGCTTCATCACTTTGGAGCAACTTTAAATGATGCAACCAGAGTAAGAATCTTTGTAGTAAATATTGAATCAAATTGGCAAAAGGTTGCCATGGCTCATAAAGCGGCCATTGGGTCAGGAAGGCCTGCTATGAGTATGGTGGGAGTTTCTGCACTAATCGACCCCGATTTGTTGGTTGAAGTGGAAGTAAGCGCTATTATTTAATTAAATACAATTTCGGATTTTGTATAAGGTCAAAGAAATATATTATACATTACAAGGGGAAGGTTATCATTCGGGCAAACCCGCCGTTTTTTGCAGATTTAGCGGCTGCAACCTTTGGACAGGAAGAGAAGAAGACAGAGCAGGAGCTGTATGCAAATTTTGCGATACTGATTTCAGGGGTACAGATGGGGTCAATGGAGGGAGTTATACTGCTCAAGATTTGTGTGATAAAATTATTTCACTTTTTCCTCCTTCTAACAAACAGGTCTTTGTCGTTTTTACGGGTGGAGAACCTGCATTGCAACTCGATGAGGATTTAATTACCGTTTTACATAAACATCAAATCTCAATTGCCATTGAAACGAATGGCACAATAACACTGCCTCAAGGTATTGATTGGGTTTGTGTAAGCCCTAAGGCAAATGCCAGTCTGGTAGTGACAAAAGGTAATGAATTAAAACTGGTGTATCCACAAAGAGAAAACAGACCCGAACAATTTGAAACATTGGAATTTGAACATTTCTATTTACAACCACTTGACGATGTGCATCAGGCAATACATATACAGGAATGCGTAAAGTATTGTTTGGAACATCCCATCTGGAAACTAAGTTTACAAACACATAAAATATTGGGAATTGACTGAATTGGTAAAGTCCGTGGCTTTGATAGCACACGACGGTAAAAAACCGGAAATGGTTTCTTTTGTGATTAGAAATAAAAACAAAATTGAAGGCCTAAAACTTTTTGCTACGGGCACCACCGGAGGCCATATAATGCGAGAAGGCTTTGAAGTTCAGCGTTTGTTGAGTGGCCCAAAGGGTGGGGATGCTCAGATCGCAGCTCTTGTGGCCACAGGAGATGTGGATGCGGTATTTTTTTTCAGAGACCCATTAGACAGACACCCTCACGAACCGGATGTGCAGATGCTGTTGAGATTGTGCGATGTACACAATGTGGCGCTTGCCACTAATCCAAGAACAGCCCAACTGATCATTGATGGCATTCAATTTCAGGAAGAAGAACATGACCAATGAAGATTTTAAAAATAGAGTAGAGAGCGTTCCACATCTGCCCGGTGTGTATCGTTTTTTAGACGAATCAGATACCATTCTGTATGTTGGCAAAGCCAAGGACCTGCGCAATAGACTTTCCAATTATTTTGGTGATAAAAAACAATTGTCGCACAAGACTCGTGTACTTACAAAAAACGCTACAAGAATAGAGTTTACCATTGTTGAGACAGAGCACGATGCCTTGCTTATGGAAAATACTTTCATAAAAAAGTTTCAACCGAGGTACAATGTGAGCCTCAAAGACGGTAAGTCATACTCTTACATTGTAATTAAGAATGAAAGATTTCCAAGGGTCTTTTTTACCAGAAAGGTAATCAAAGATGGTTCGCAATATTTTGGTCCATACACCTCAAAGGGGAGGGTAAAGGTTATTTTTGATGTTGTTAAAAAGTTGTTTCCATTGCGTACTTGCTCTTTCAATCTTACTGAGGAAAATATTAACGATAAAAAATTTAAAGTTTGTCTTGAGTACCATATTAAAAATTGTATGGGCCCTTGCGAACAATTGGAAAATGAAGAAGATTATAACAAAAAAATTGACCAGATCCGGCATATCCTGAAAGGTAATTTTTCCAGAGTGCGTGAGTTCATTCTCCAACAAATGGAAGTCGCTGCAGAGCATTTAAATTTTGAATTGGCTCAGCAATACAAAGAAAGGCTCTCTCATTTGGAAGATTATCAGGCAAAGTCAACTGTTGTAAGCAACACAGTGAGAGATCTTGATGTCTTTACCATTCGTTCAGACGAAAAAATGGCTTTTGTCAATTATCTGAAAATCGTGGACGGTGCTTTGATCAACACCGATACCCTCGAAATTGAAAAAAAATTGGAAGAAGAAGAAGACACAGATATATTAAATTATGTTATTCCCGAAGTCAGAGAGCGCTATCAATCCATTTCACCCGAAATTGCCACTACACACCAGGTAACGCTGCCAGCAGAGATCGATGTTACAATTCCTAAAATTGGTGACAAAAAAAAGTTGATCGAACTGTCGCTTCGCAATTTGGATTATTACATTACACAAAAAAGGAGGAGTGAAGCCGAACGTAAAAACAAACAAAGTCCTGCGGAAAGAATTCTCACCACTCTGAAGGATGACCTCCGAATGAAGGTTTTACCCATGCACATTGAGTGTTTTGACAACTCCAACATTCAGGGCACAAACCCGGTGGCCAGTTGTGTGGTATTTAAAAATGCCAAGCCAGCTAAAAAGGACTATCGACATTTCAAGATAAAGACAGTCGAAGGGCCCAATGATTTTGCTTCCATGGAAGAGGTCGTTTACAGAAGATATAGCAGAATGTTGGAAGAAAAAGTGACTTTGCCCGACCTGGTAATCATTGATGGAGGCAAGGGTCAATTGGGCGCAGCCGTGAAAAGTTTAAAAAAGCTTGAAATATTAGATAAATTGGTAGTGGTTGGCATTGCAAAAAGGCTGGAAGAAATCTTTTTTCCTGACGACTCAATTCCACTTTACATCAACAAAAAATCGGAATCACTCAAGCTAATTCAACATTGTCGAAACGAAGCACACAGATTTGCCATAAGTTTTCACAGAGATCTGAGATCAAAAAATTTCCTGAATAGTGAGCTCATAACCATAGCTGGAATTGGAGAAAAAACAAACCAATTGTTGATAACCCATTTTGGTAGCGTTAAAAAAATCAGGGAAGCAGATGAAGATACGCTATCCAATATAGTGGGTAAAAAACTTGCCCAGACCATTCGCCAACATTTTAATTCACAAGTCGATGAAATCACTCCTGATTTGTCCGACGATTAAATACAAAACAATGAAAAGAATCTATTCCATCTTGTTTTTACTCATTTTTTATGCTATTGGTGCACATGGCCAATACAATATAATTCCCAAACCCAAACAAATGATTTATGGTGCAGGTGAACTTAAAGGCGGGAGATTGGTGCATTTTCGAATTATGGATAATGGCTTTGAGCAGGAAGTGTCATTCCTAAAGGATGCACTGGAAAAAAGAAATTTCACAGTGGATGAGAAGGCTGCCGATAAACCTGCCAGGGTTAGGGATTTTGTAATTGTATTCAAGAAAGATAACACCGAAAAAAAGCCGGAAGCATATCAAATCAAAGTCAACGAAGACGGACTCACCATAGCTTCTCATGATGCATCAGGTATGTTTCGAGGAGTTGTCACCGCTTTACAACTCTTGCCAAACAAATTTCGACATGATTTTAAAATGCCATACTGCACCATCAAAGATGAACCGGTATTTGGCTGGAGAGGATTGATGCTGGATGTGAGTCGGCATTTTTTTAGTGTCGAAGATGTTAAACGTTTTATTGATAGAATGGCTTTGTACAAGTTCAATGTTTTTCACTGGCACCTTACTGATGATGAGGGATGGAGGATTGAAATCAAAGCTTACCCCCAACTTACTTCGAAAGGAGCATGGAGAGTTGCAAGAACGGGTAAATTTGGAACCAGACCAGCGCCAAAATCAGAGGAGCCTACTCCGTACGGAGGATTTTATACACAGGAAGAAATTAAAGAAGTTGTTGATTACGCAAAATCCAGACATATTACCGTGGTCCCTGAGATAGATGTGCCAGGCCATTCCATGGCCTTACTCGCCGCATTTCCTGAACTCTGTACAAAAAAGGAAGCCAAGATGGTTAGCTGTGGCTTTAAGTTTGCTGAATGGTATGGCAATGGCACATTTAAAATGTTGGTTGAAAACATGCTCAACCCGTCTGATCCGCGTGTTTATGAAGTCTTGGATACCATTTTTGGAGAAGTAGCTGAACTGTTTCCAGGAGAATACATCCATGCAGGTGGAGATGAGTGTGATCACAGCTATTGGAAAGAAGATGCAAATTGTAACCTATTTATGCAGCAAAATGGTCTCAAAGATGTGGAAGCATTGCAAGCCTATTTTATGTCCAGAGTAAATAAAATCATCCAATCGAAGGGCAAAAAAATGATTGGCTGGGATGAAATATTATACGGAGGCCTCGCTGAAGGCGCTGCAGTGATGAGCTGGAGAGGAAATAAAGGAGGCATAGAAGCGGCCGCCAAAGGACACAAGGTAGTTATGTCACCAACTACCAATGCTTATTTGGATTATACACAGGGTGACCCTGGACTCGAATTTCCAATTTATGCCAGCCTTTCATTGAAAAAGTGCTTTGATTTTGAGGTTGTCCCTCCGGGTGTTGATTCTACATTGGTCATGGGGGGGCAGGGCAATCTATGGACAGAACACATTCCTGTTTTGTCTCACGCTTTTTATATGACTTATCCCAGGGCTCTGGCACTTTCTGAAAATCTTTGGAGTAGTCGCACTACAAAAGACTGGAATGATTTTACAACTAGACTTGAATTTCATTTCAATCGTTTCGAAAATGATGACTTGCCAATTTGTAAGGCTTTATACGATCCGTTTTTGGAAGTGAAGAGAGTAGGGGAAAACTATTTTTTCACTGCCACCACGGAGTTACCTGAAGGAGTAGTACACTACACCACGGACAATACTTTTCCTCATTCTTCTTCTCCTATTGCAACAACTGAAAAAATAGCCATTCCTGAAGGTGAGGTAATAGTGAGAGCAGCGGTTTTTAAAAATAATGAGCAACTTGGACGAACCTTATCGCTCACACGGGAGGCATTATTGCGCCGAGCAAAATAATGGTTAATTAATAACTGCCAAAATACCTTCGCATAAACCATTCTCCACTCAAAAGCAAAAGGATGATAAAAAACAACCACTTGTAATGAATGATGGCTTTTGAGTGTGTAGTAAGAAATATACTGGGCTTCAATGAAGGATTTTTAATCAAGTCTTCAGCCAATTGATTCAGCTGATTGATAACATACATTTTGCCATTGAATTTATCTGATAAAGCTTTGAGCACATCGTGCCTTGCTGTAAGGTCATAGGCTTCCAATTGGAGGGCTTCAACAGAAAATTTCCCATCAAACACGAGTGACTGTCCTTTGTACATGGTGCTGGCATGGTAGCGGTAAGTTCCCGATGGAATCTGTCCCGCATCCAATACATAGTAATTGCCGTTTTTTGTAAATGTAAATTTGTATTCTTTTTTGTTTTCATCTTTAATAGACAAAAACACCTCAGGATCATTAATCATTTCATAAGCATCATTGTATAGTTGTGCGTCAAAGATGATGTTTTCATTGTCTTTGAATAGCTGCTTGGGAAGATTGACTTTAAACTTACGCTTATCATCTTTTACGGTTACAAGTTGGATAATTTTATTAAGCAATTCTTCGCAGCTTTCATTGTTTTGATAGGAAGCGAATTCAGTTAATCTCCATTTCCAGAGACCTTCACCCGCGAGAACTGCATTTTTAATTCCATTCTGTTCATTGAAACTTAACAATGGATATTTCGTTGGAATTTTTTTTATTTTTTGAAAAAACAGCACTTTAGAGGTTGCCCCATTTTCATAATTTCCAAAAAGATTAAGTAATGGTGGAAATTTGCCTACCCTTGATTTTAACTCATCACTCAGTGTAAACAAATCAAAGCCGCTGGCAATCGATGCTTCTGCTTCTTCATTTGTTCTGGAGTTGCCCTTTATTTTAAGCACATCTTGAATGAGGTTGAAGCGACTTTGATTGATTTGGGTGCCGGCAATAAAGACAACAGGAATTTTTTTATTTTTAATTATGGTAAGTTCCGATGCCAGATCATATTGATCAGATGGAAGATTGTGCATGATCACAACATCAAAATCTGCTATATTGGGTTTGTCTGGCCCTATAAGTGCAGTGGTAGCTTTGTAGTTTTTGTGGTTAGAAATGAGCTGGTTGATAACGGCCATATCCGGATGAGGAGCATTTCCGAGAATCAATACATTTTGCCTGCCATCCAATACTTCAATATAAATTTCTTTTTTATTGTTAATCAGAGACACTTCTCCTGCCACCTGGCTAAGACTTATGGTATATCTCACAATACCGGTTTGGTTAGCATCTACCAGGAATTGTACAGTTGTAAAAAAGTCGTTTTGGTTGATGTTAATATTTTGTTCGGCTATCAATTGCCTGCCAATGCCATCTGACTTTTCCAACTTGAGTTTAGTGGTAGCTCCTGAACATGAACTGGCCCCAATATCTACTTGTATTGGAAATTGATCTCCCAGATAGGCAATTCGATTGCTCAGCACGTTTTTAACAATCAGGTCCTTTCTTATGGAAGTATCTCCTAAAGCCACGGTGTAAAATGGAGCATTAAATTTAACGGGGGCATAGGCTGGATGGCCGCCTTCATTAAAGATGCCATCCGAAAGCATTATTACTGCACCAACATTTTGATCGGCATAATTGTCATAAATGTATTGAACCGCTTTTTCAATGTTGGTAGCGTTTCCACTTATTTTTTCAGTGGTATCAATGGCTACATCTTCTGCAAAATTTAACTTAGAGACTTCAAATTTATTTCCAACTTTTGAAATCAAGGAGGCAAGTGCTTCTTTTACTTCTTTTTGTTGTTTTACGTTTGAAAAAACCGACTTTGAATTGTCCTCTGCGATGACAATGATGGGATCTTTCTGCTCCTCTTTTACTGATTTTATTACTGGCCCTAAAAGCAATATGCAAATTAGCATGACGGCCAATGCCCTAAGCACAGCCATGGTTGGCTTTACCCAGCCAAAGGCATCAGCAAATTTGTGTTCCTTGTTGTATAATAGGTAGGCATATAGCAAGCCTGCTGCCAAAGCCAAAAATAAAAACCACCATGGGTAGGGCAAACTAATGTTCTCAATCACAAATCGTGAATTTTAGAGTGCAAAGATCAAAAATTATTCGAATCTCAATTTGTAAATATAAGTTAATTAAACATTTAACAATATTTTTGCATTATCTATTGTATAATTACGTTGTGATGATAAAAAATATGAAAAGAGGTATAATTTGGTTTTTTCTGCTGCTATTAGTGGTGCAGAAGTTATCAGCTTCTTACATGCTGATTCCAATGGATCACAAAACTCAAAAAAATCACCTTAAAGCATATGGTATTACTTATTGGGTTATCAATCAAGGGGTTGAAGCTTATTGGTTGCTCAATTACAGGGGTGGCAGTTTTGCCTTTTACCATACTGCTGCTTTTGAAAAGGAATGTAAAGTTAGAGGCGTTAGTTATGAGGTAATTCCCGATGGCGAGTTTCTTAGAATCAGGGAGTTAATAGCTGACCCCGAAACCAATCAAGAGGCAATTAAGCTGGAAAAAGCGCCCAAAATTGCGGTTTATACCCCTGATTACAACGAAAAAGGCAGTCGAATTCAGCCCTGGGATGATGCAGTAACACTTGTGCTTACTTATGCAGAAATACCCTATGAAACTATCTATGACAGGGGGGTGCTGGAAGGCAAACTTGCAGAATACGACTGGCTTCATTTGCACCATGAAGATTTTACCGGTCAGTATGGCAAATTTTATGCTTCCAATGGCAGCCAGCCATGGTACAAAATCAATCAACAGAAATCTGAGGAACAGGCAATAAGCCTTGGCTACGCTAAAGTCTCCCAAGTCAAATTAGCTGTTGCCAAAAAAATCAAAGAATTTGTAGAGGGAGGAGGCTTTATGTTTGCTATGTGTTCCGCTACTGATACCTATGATATTGCATTGGCTGCTGAAGGTCTGGATATCTGCGACAAAGTTTATGATGGCGATGGTTATGATATTCACGCACAATCAAAATTGGATTACTCCAAAACCTTCGCATTCAAAGATTTTGAATTAATCCTCAACCCAATGGTGTATGAGCATTCAGACATCGACAACAAAGACCGAGGCTTGGCCGTTGAAGAAGATTATTTTAACCTTTTTGATTTCTCCGCCAAATGGGACCCCATTCCTTCTATGCTCTGTCAGAATCATACTCAAACAGTGAAAGGTTTTATGGGGCAATCCACATCTTTTAAACGCAGTCTTATCAAAAGTGAAGTACTCGTAATGGGCGAAACAAAAGTTGCTGGTGAGGCTAGATACCTCCATGGTAGCTACGGCTACGGTACATGGACTTTTTATGGAGGTCATGACCCTGAAGACTATCGCCACTATGTACACGACCCTGAGACCGATTTGAGTTTGCACCCCAATAGCCCTGGCTATCGCTTAATCCTCAATAACATTCTATTCCCGGCTGCCGAAAAAAAGAAAAGAAAAACCTAATCATTCTATCTTCTTTGGTTCCCCCAAAGCACTTTTTTCTTCTTCGGCTCCTGTTGTGGGATTGCTCTTTGATACCCTGATGAATTCATCTACCAGAATTTCTGTGATTTGTTTCGATTGCCCATTGGCTTCATAGCTGCGGTATTGAATGGAACCGTGGATGGCTATTGTGTTGCCTTTTGCCAATTGAGACCCCATGTTTTCAGCGGTTTTGCCCCATGCAATCAAGTTGTGCCATTGGGTGTTTTTGACCAATTCCCCTTTTTGGTTCTTATAAAATTCGGTGGTTGCCAAGGTGGTAGATGCTTTTTTCATACCAGTAGAAAATGTTCTCAAATCTACTTCTTTGCCCAGGTTGCCCATTAAATGAACTGAATTTCTAATTGCTTTCATCTTTTTTCTCACAAAAGTGGAATCAATTTTTTGGAAAGCCATTTAATAAACATATATAAACGTTTATACACATTTATAAATATATTAACAAATAAATTATTTGTATTTAACTGATTTTCATAATATTGAGATAATATTATAAAAGGCTTTACACAATGTTATTTTGAAGCCTGCCCATGTTGCAACCTTTCATACAAAGAAAACGCAAGTAAAAACTGTTTTTCTTCATGAATGCTAAATCGGATATCATTAAACATACGATCTGTAAGAGCATTCCTATCTCCAAAATTCACGCTTGCAAAGGCCGCTGCTCCAGCCTGTAGTATTCGTGTCTTTTTTGATGAAACATCCACCCATTTGCCGATGGCTTTTAAATGGAGGTCATAAAAAACTCCTTTTGCATTCATCTTTCCATAGGGTTCTTCGTTGACAAACAACTCAATGGTACCTTCATTTTTAACAAATGCAAATTCTGAGTCATTCATGTATATAACAGCTACATGATCTCCCTTTTTAGTTGCCTTTTTCTCAAAATAGGCCCCAACTGTTTCATTAAAAACCGTAGTAAAAAAAATGGGCTTGCTACCATAAGCTCTTTTTCCCTGGTACCTGTAAGTGGAAAGATTGGTGAGTTCATCCTCCTCCAAAGGAATTAAGTCCTTTTTAACACCCTGTGTCAACTTTCTTAAATCATTGATTTCTTTGTACAATCGGGATTTCTGATTACCCAAGGAGCTCAGAAAGCGGAGAAATTTAATTATCATAATGCAACTGATATAGCTACAAAAATAGGGATTCCCCCCAATTGAAAAATACTTTCATTGGTTGAGGTCAATTATAAATTAGAAACTTCTGCTCAAATGGGGATTGTTGGCGAGCAAACTTTTTCGAAGTCTCCTTAAGGCTCGGTCCTTTATTTGCCTGACCCTTTCTCTTGTGAGGCCATACATTTCTCCAACTTCCTCCAAATTAAGTGGTTTAGTCTGGTCGATGCCAAAATAAGCCGACAAAATCTGTATTTCCCGGGGCGCGAGAGCTGCCATTCCATATTTGATTTCATCCCTTAAAGACTGTTCCATCAATTTTAAATCAGGACTCTCTTCGTCGCCGTGTGTGAGTGTGTCAACCATTGCAATAGATCCTTCCTCATCACTCAGTGGTGCATCTACAGAAAGATGGTTACCTGCACCGGAAAGCACGGTAGATACATCTTGAGGATTCATATTGAGCAAATCTGCCAATTCTTCAATTGTGGGCTCTCTTTCAAACTCTTGTACAAAGGATAAAAAGGCTTCATTTACCTTTGTATACATATTCATTTTGTGCAGGGGTATTCGCACCATTCTCGAATATTCCACTATCGCCTGAATGATGGACTGTCTGATCCACCAAACCGCATAAGATATAAATTTAAAGCCTTTGGACTCATCAAACCTTTTAGCTGCTTTCATCAGTCCAACGTTTCCCTCATTGATGAGGTCACTGAGTGACAACCCGTGATTTTGGTATTGTTTTGCTACGGAAACTACAAACCTAAGGTTTGCCCTTGTGAGTGTATCGAGTGCATCGGTATCTCCTTCTCTGATTCTTTTTGCTAAAGAAGCTTCTTCTTCAGAGGTTAATAATTCAATTTTTCCAATGTCCGAGAGATATTTGTCCAATGCAACACTCTCCCTGGAGGTGATCTTGTTGGTGATCTTTAATTGTCTCATGTGGTAGAAATGCTGTTTAATTAATATAGACAATAAATTGTGCTAAAAAGTTTCGCTTTCTCTACCAAAGCCTTAACATTCTATGATTTCAATGCAGCTTTATAGGTCAAAAGGCATCTTTCTCTTGCCATTTTGTGATCAACCATTGGTTTTGGATATTGGGAGGTGTGCAATTCCGGTATCCACTTTTTTGCATATTTCCCATCAGCATCAAATTTTTCTGCTTGCGATGCAGGATTGAAAATTCTGAAATATGGGGCAGCATCTGTGCCGCTTCCCGCAGCCCATTGCCAGCCTCCTACATTACTGGCTTGTTCATAATCCAGCAATTTTTCTGCAAAATAAGCTTCTCCCCATCTCCAGTCTATAAGCAAGTGTTTTGTGAGAAAGCTGGCGACCACCATCCTCACCCGATTATGCATATAACCTGTTGCATTTAATTCTCTCATACCAGCATCCACCATCGGATAACCAGTCTTTCCTTCTTTCCATTTTTCAAATGAGCTGACATCGTTGAGCCATACTATTTTGTCATACTCGGGTCTGAATGCTTCAGAAATTGTGTGTGGAAAATGAAATAATATCATAGCATAAAAATCTCTCCAGATCAACTCATTGAGATAGGTAGCATTCAATTTTAATGCTTTCATTGCTTTCTCCCTTATGCTGATGGTGCCAAATCTAAAATGTATCCCCAACTTACTGGTGCCAGGCACTGCGGGATAATCCCGCGTTTGATCATAATGCATTATCAAAGAAGTGCTAACCGTTTTGGGCGGAAATGAAAGGCCTCCTGATTCAAAACCCAGTTCTGCCAAAGAGGGTATCTTGAACGGTTTTGTAACTTTGGAAAATTGATCAATATGTTTCTCTGAGGGCCAGGAAATCAGAGGCTTGGGTACGCCATTTTGGGTTTCACTATGTAACTTGGAAAGCCATTTGTTTTTGTAAGGTGTAAATACAGTGTAAGGCTTACCATCGTCTTTAAGGATTTCATTGCCTTCAAAAATTAAGTGATCTTTGTGCCCATACATAGTGACATTATACTGTTCAAGCACCTTTTTTACTGCTGCATCTCTCTGGGCTGCATAGGGTTCAAGGTCGTAATTAAAATATACAGCTTGAATTTTGAACCTTTGTGCAAGCTCTTTCCAGAGTTGTTGCGGATCACCATGTAATACCAATAATGAACTCCCTAAATTTCTGAGCTCCAAATCCAAATCTACAATGGTGCGGTGAATGAAATCAACCCTCGCATCATTTTTTGGCAAGCTATCCAAAATGTTGTGATCAAAGATAAAAACCGGTATCACTGGCAAGCCGGATGTCAGCGCAGCAAAAAGTCCGCGATTATCGCTGATTCTTAAGTCTCTCCTAAACCAGAAAAAATTTACATTCATCTTACGGATAGTGGCTAATTACAGTAAAACCCGGCTGCAACGGATTTGCTTCCTTTTTTAGGGTATCAAAAAAATTTGGACCCAGGGTTAGATAATACTGCATAAAATTGTCGTGCCTTTCCTGAAGACCACCGCCTGGAAAAAGTTTGTTTTTTAGATTTGTAAGTTGGTTGATGGCTGTTTCTTCATTTTTCTTAATGGCTCTTTTTATTCTTTGTTCTATGTGCTCAACCGATTTTGTCACTTTTACCTTTTCTGCCTCTACAAAGGAAGCAAGGGTTTTGTCAGCACCTGCCGCTTTGGATGCTATCAATTGAAAAATGTGTGCTATGCTTCCTGCTTCTTCCTCCAGTGAAATGTCAAAGCTTGTGGCTTTATGAATGTATTTATCTACCAGCAAGCTTTCTTCTAAAAATAAGTCTTGCCAAGCCATATCATGTTTGTTTAGGGTTTGACACTGGGCATTACTGATCCAAAGCATTGAATCTCGTCTCACCAATACAGGGAAAAAAATACCGAAATGCTCAAATTGTGTCTTTCTCTCCAGCCAGTAAGCTAGCTCACCCCCGCCTCCAATATAGGCCAGGTTGGGTAAAATGAACTCTTCATACAAGGGTCTGATGACTACATTGGGACTGAATTTTTCAGGTTGTTGCTCTAATAATTGTATGATCTCCTCCCTGCTGAATTTTAATTGAGTGTTGTTAATTTCAAAATGTTCTCCATTCAATACCACACGCTCCCTGACGCCATTTTCCATGTAAAAGAGATTGATCTCTCTGGCATGTGCTTGTGAGTGGTAGCCCAAACCTTGCCATCGATCCTGACTCTCGCGGATTAATTCTGCAGAAGGGTGGTCCAACAACTCTTGCTTCATCACTCCTTTAAAATGATCTTTCAAAGCTACATCATCCATGTTTAAAACAATCAGTCCATATCGGCCAAACAATTGATTGAGCAATTTGAATACAAAATCATTGTATTGATTACTTCCCTCCAAAGCAGTATCCAGCATACTTGCCAATTCAACAGAAAATGGGCTTGTACCAAACAATGATTTTACTTCTTCGATCACTATCGGTAGTCCATCCAATGTTAATCTGCCCACTGGCCCTTTCCCTTCATTTTGCCATACAATTTTACGTTGGAAAAGGTGTAAATGATTGATTTCTTCAAAATCATGGTCTTCACTGCCAGAGATGAAAATGGGTACAAAATGATATGAAGGGAAAGATACTTTTAGCTGTTCTGCCAAATTGATGGCAGAAAATATTTTGTAAATGTAATAAAGTGGCCCTGTAAGTAATGATGGCTGATGTGCTGTGACAACTGTAAAAGTATTTTCTTCAGATAGCGCTGTGAGGTGTTGCGTTTGTAGCTCACTCATTTCATGACCATCATAATGTTTATACAACACGGATTGAAGCAATTTTCTGTCAATTGCATACCGTTTACGATCTTCAATGGCTTTAGCAAATCCTGACAAATCAGGGAGGTAGTTGAAAAAAGCACTGAAGTTTTCCGGGTGATTCCTGTATATTACATCTCTTCGGGTAAAAGGCCTGACTTCCTCAAAGTTGATCTTGTGTATCTCCATCATTGTATTTAGACATGTTATGCCAAACACACCTAACTAAAATAAGTTCAGGTGGAAGGTCAGTCTTTGGAAAAATAACCAGCTACCAATTTGCCCGAAGTAGCTGCCATGCCAGTTACGGTACCAATGATCAATCCTGTTAGGGTAAAAATCAGTGATGGGGCAATGTTTCCAAAAATGCCAGCAACCAAAGAAGCGGCTTTTTCTGATGCCAAGCCATCTTTGATCCCTGCAATGCTTACCCAAATCATTGTGGCAATACCAGTGGCTATTCCGGCTGCTTTTAGTTTTGAGCCTTTATAGAACATCGCCGCAACGAAAATAAGCGTGGGAATACTCCACCAGGGCAAAAAGAACGTACCACAAAGGGTGATGACTGTTGCCAACAAACTATATATTTTGTCACTCATGATGGTTATTGGTTGATTTTAATGGTTTTTGTTTTTGTTATCTTTTCCGGATTCGAACTATGATTCAGTTCATTGTACTTGTGGTCCGACCATGTGGCTACCATGTTTTTATAATACGGGCTCAATGGGTTACCAGATTGCCCTCCCGGATAAACACCGTAGGCCTTTGTTTTCTCTCCTCCTGCCATATCGATGATCATTCGCCATGAAGGTCCGTATGACTCACCAACGGCATTGATGGCATCTGTGGTCCCATCTACGGATAAACCTCTGACAGAGAGGGCCGGAAGCCGGGTATAATGATTAATGTTGAGTGGTTTATGACTGCCCCATGGAATGTTGTTTTTTGCAGCCTGTTCTCCTGTGCTGATTTTGTCGAAAGCACTTAAGACAATGGCTCTTCTGTCTTCCTTTTTTTCAGGAGTAGAAATAAGGTCAAAAATCATTGAATTGGTATCTCTGCTTATCAAATCTACCATTCGCCAATCTTCAGGGTACAATATGTCCATTGTGTCTTGATGCATCAATATTTCATCAAACGTAAGCTCGTATATTTTTTTAAAGAGCGCTTCATAACTGGTAGCCGCCATGCTCGAAGCTGTGTAATTATAATCCCATGACGACCATTGTTTGATCAATGGATGTTGGGCATGTTTGGTTTTTAAGATGTCAAGAAGTACAGGCAACGATTTGGATGCAAAATAATTGAAGTTGTCAGCTTGCATTTTTTTCATCTTGGCTACATCCCATTTGGCAGTATCTCTCAGTTTCTGATTGATACTCATGTTTCTGGCGTGCTCAAATTTTCCTGTATAATAATATGGGTAATCTTTTCCTGCAGATCGCTGGTTGGAAGAGGTTACATAGCCTGAAATGGGATTTTCTATATAAGGATTTTGATCGCGCGGTATGTAATGCTGCCAATCACCTTCAGGATTGGAGGCAGGTTCCACAAATCGCCCATCTTCATTTTGTCGGATCGGAAATAATCCATTGACAAACAGGGCAATTTCCCCACTTTCTGAAGCGAATATGAAATTTTGTGCAGGGGTGTTGAAGTGCCTCAGTGCTTTTTTAAATTCTGCTTTGTTATGGCTTTTCATCACATCTATGAAGGTCATAAATTCTGCCTCGTTTTTTACATCTACCGGCAACCAACGCACTGCCAGGTCTGTTTTTCCATCGTTTGACTCAAAACGTACCACACCTTTATCGATGTAAATGATCGTATCAAGCACATCGGGCATGTTTTTTATTTTTATGGTTTTTACAACCTTCTTCGCTTCTTTTACTCCTGTGCCTGATTTATAGGTTGTCTTGTCATTCCCTGTCCAGACAACGTGAAAAAGATCCTCCACATCTTGCGATACATTTGTTTCTCCCCATGCTATGTAATCATTGAAGCCAATCATTATTCCCGGAAATCCCGGGAACGACACACCATACGCGTTTACTTCAGGTGTCACAATATGCTCTTCAATCCAAATTGATGGCAAAGTCAGTGAAAGGTGGGGATCATTGCACAGGATCGCATTGCCGGTCAATGATTTTGATGGAGACACCGCCCAATTGTTGCTCCCTATTCCCTTGGTTCTGTTTTCATAGTAGTATTGATAAAAAGGCCCCTGCGAAATTGAATCCGGGGCTTCACTGGCATGTTCATTCTTAAAGTCATATTTTCTTTCATAGGGAATAACCGGATAACCACCATCGTTTTGTTCGGGATAAAATTCATCAAATAATTTTCTACCCAAAACAGCAAGGCTGTTGGTGGATTCCAGGTCGTCAGATCTCCCACACAAAACATCGGCCATCGAACTATAAACAAGGGCACTTTTTTTCACTGTCCACAATTCTGGCTTAAAATCAAGTAGTTTATATTCAACAGGATAATCTGCTGGCTTAAGTTGTGATATATAAGCATTGACTCCATCCACGTATCTTTGCAACAATTTCATAGATTCCGGATGTTTTGACCATGCAATCACTGCATTCTGTGCGGTGGTTTCAATCAGACTACGGTTACGCGATTTGTCAAATGCCAGGGTCAATGGTCCCATAACTTCTGATAATCGACCTTCAGCGGCCCTGGTCATAAAATCCATCTGAAAAAGTCGGTTGGATGCTTCTGTGTATCCTTGCAAAAAGAGAGCATCTTCCATGGAAGATGCATAGATATGAGGCACCCATCTTTCGTCATATACAATGGATGCTTTTTGCACACCATTCATTGTCAATTCTTCATCTCCTGGCATCAATGAAGTGGTATTGTTCCAAACTCCGGCAACCGGATGAAGAAAGTGAGCCAACGGAGGTAGTGGATTCCCGGGTATTGATATCCGGCCATCTAGAAATAAGATCAATCCCAAAGTCGTCAAAATACTCAAAAGTGTTGCTACGTGTTTCAAGTGCTCTATTTTTTGTTAAAGATAAGATTTTGACCAGAATTTGGAACTTTTCTGTATGTTTTGCGGTCCTTAGCTAATATTTTTAAAAGGAATTGTCATATTTGTAGTTTAACTCATACGATGAAACAGATAATTACGCTGATTTTTTTACAATTTTTTAGTTTGATCGGCTGTCACTCGTCAGTTCCCGTCAATGTCGACCCCCAACTGAAAGAAAAAAAAGTGCTCTCAGGTGCAGAAAACATGCATGCGTATTTGCCATTGCTTAAAAATAAACGAGTTGCTTGTGTGGTCCATCATGCCAGTAGAGTAGGAGATAACCACCTGATAGATACTTTACTGGCTCTTGGCATCCAGGTGGTTAAAATCATGGCTCCGGAGCACGGCTTCAGAGGAACCTCCGATGCAGGCGAAAAGGTTCAAAACGACACAGATTCCAAAACCGGCATCCCTATCGTGTCGTTGTATGGAAAAAGTAAGAAACCCACTGCTGCCATGTTGGAGGATATAGACATTGTACTCTTTGATCTGCAAGATGTGGGAGCCAGGTTTTATACCTACATTTCAACGCTACACTATGTTATGGAAGCTTGTGGCGAGTTGGGAAAAAAATTGATTGTCCTGGACAGACCCAACCCCCATGTGCACTATTTGGATGGACCTATGCTTGAAGATGGATATCAATCTTTCATTGGCATGCACCATGTGCCAACAGTTTATGGCATGACCATAGGCGAATATGGTAAAATGATTAATGGAGAAATGTGGACCAGCTACAAACAACAAATAGATTTAATGGTAGTACCCTGTGTCAATTTTAAAAGAAGTGTAAGATACGACATACCACTACCACCTTCTCCCAATTTGCCCAACCCAACCGCTGTTTTACTTTATCCCACTCTTTGCTTTTTTGAAGGCACCGACTACAGTGTTGGCAGAGGCACCTCAAAGCAATTTCAGGTCATTGGACATCCGGGTATGAAAGGTGACTATTCTTTTACCCCTGCCCCCAATTTAGGTGCAAAAGACCCATTTCAAAACGGTAAAAAATGTTTTGGTTATGACTATTCAGGATCTTCATTGGAAAGTTTATTTGCCATGAAAAAAATCGATCTTCAATTAATTGTTAATGTATATAAAGAAACGGTAGCAGCCAATCAGAATTTTTTTCTGGATAACTTGTTTTTTGACAAGCTTGCGGGTACAGACAAGTTTAGAAAAATGTTGATCGATGGCAAATCCGCAGAAGAAATACGGTCAAGTTGGCAACCGGCACTAAATGAATTTTCCAGGATAAGAGCCAAATACCTGATTTATGAATAAAGTTATTTTTTTGCTTTGCATCGTCTTTACTGCCTTATCCTGCAGGAAACTTACGTCCCAGCAGCATGCCGTCAAAAGTACAGTTGTTTTTTTGGATAGTCTTGAAGCATCAAAAGTAATTACTGTAGATGACGCTGAAGGGTTTTTCAAGCAAATCAACACCACAGATATTTCCATTCAGATGAAAATGCCCATTAAGGATTTGGGCGCTGATGTTAAAGGTAAATTTACAGGCTACTTGAAAACACAAGTAATGGACTTTTCCAAAACAGAGCGTGAAGGTCTGATGCCTATCTGGGATAAAGTTTTGAAGTACACCCATTCAATTAATAAGGAAATCCAACAACCTCTGCAATTGGTTAAAATCAAAACCGATCACTATGGACCTAATGTTTTTTATACTAGAGGCAATATTGTATTTATTCCTCAAAATGTTTTGAAGAATATCAATCCAACCATCTTGTTTCCCATAATGATCCACGAATGGTGGCACGTACTTGCTGAATTTAACCCTGTCTTAAGGGATAGTATTTACCAGGTTTTTGGTTTTGAACGACATGGTCTAAGCTTAAAATTCCCAGAAAATATAAAGCAACGATTACTCACAAATCCGGATGGGGCAGATTTGTCTTTTGCAATTCCTTTGGGCAATGGCAATTGGCTGATGCCAATAATTTACGCTTCATCCAGGGGATATGAACCACAAAAGATCAATTTTATGGGCCACCTCAAAATGGAAGTGGTAAAAATATTGTCAGATGGAACCGTGGAAATACCCACTGAAGCAAAACGAATGGAACAAGCCAAAGACATGGATGTCTTTTTTGAAAAAATTGGAGATAACACACAGTACATTATTCACCCGGATGAAATTGCAGCAGATAATTTTATGCTCGCATTAATTGCTGCAAATGAAAACAACTTCTCAAAATTTTCGAAAACCGGAAGAATAAAGGTTGAAAGCGTTTTGAAATTACTAAAATCGAAAAATTGACGCCTTTCTCATTTAAGCAACCAAGCCCGTGGTTCTATTTCTTTTCTGATTTTAGCCAATGTAGATGTCATCTGGGCTTCGGTACACCTGATTTTTAATCCCACTCTGGTGGTAGAATCATTGTCAGCTTTATACACTTCATATCCCAACTGCTCCAATTTTGTGGTCATTCTTTGAATATGTCTTGATTTCTTAAAGGAGCCGGTAATGATTACATAGTCAAATATATGATTGTCAGATACTTGAATATTGTTTGTTAAAGTGTTGCTTGAAATATTTGAGGTTGTATCAACTCCCGATTCAAGTGTTTCTGTCGATGCAACTTGTTCGTCTTTACCGTTTTGGGGCAAGGTGTCATTGCTTGTTTTTTTGATTACCGCAACTTCAGAAGAGCCGCTTTCCCATTTAAAAAACAGCAGGAAGTAAAATAGAATTACGGCAAATAGTGCCACCAGCGCCCATTTAATCCAACCATAATTTTTCGATTTTCTCTGCTGAAATGTGGCAATTTCAACCGCAGGAATGGTTTCCGGCCCCTGGGAATAAGTTCTTTTTACCTCTTCTATGGGTGAAATGGATTGCAGTCCGCCCCAAATCTTATCAACCGTTTGGGGATTTTGTTCAAATACTACCTGTTGGCCATCGTGGATCAGACTTCCAAGTCCAAATAAATCGGCTTTTCCATTTTCCTGGATGGCATTCCGGAGTTCCTCTGCTTCGGCATTGTAAATGGTTTCATAGGCTTTGGGTAGGGTGGTATATGGGTCATCTATGCGTTCGTCAAAGATTAGTTTGAATGTTGGAGGAAGTAATTCTGTCCTTTGAGAGGAAAATTGAGCTGGCTGCCGTTTAACAGATAAAACGCCTATGCCGGGCAGGGTCAGCTTCTGATCCCGGTACAACAAATATTGTATACATTGCTCCAGCGTTAATTCCATAAAATTTCTTTCAGATCAAATTTGTATTTCAATCGGAAAGCTCAAATTTATATAGTGTTGTGAAATAATTGTGCCAAAAAGGTGAATTATATGTATTTGTATCAAAAGCATGTCGGTTAATTTCAAACCAAATACCTCCTGGGTAGGTTATTATCTGAGAAAAGGCTGATAAAGGCTATTTTTGTGTGAAAATCGATAAAATGCAATTTGTAGACAGGATCAAAAGGGTTAAATCAGAAAAATTATTCAAAAAATCGAAGACACTTTTTCCGGGCGGTGTCAATTCGCCAGTCAGGGCATTTAAGTCGGTCACCGGGGCTCCCCTGTTTATTGCAGCTGGCAACGGATCGAAAATTACGGATGAAGATGGCAATGTTTTTACTGATTTTTGTGCCTCATGGGGGCCTTTGATCCATGGTCACAATGATGTAGATATTCAAAAAGCCATAGTGAAAACGGTAAAAAAGGGTACAAGTTTTGGTACACCCACACGTTATGGCACAGAGATGGGTGAGCTCATCATACAAAATCACCGCTTTCTTGAAAAAATGAGGTTTGTTTGTTCCGGTACAGAAGCAGTCATGTCTGCCATCAGACTGGCCAGAGGATATACCGGTAAAAGCAAAGTCATCAAATTTGAGGGCTGTTATCATGGCCATGTTGATGCACTTATGGTAAAAGCTGGCAGTGGGCTTGCAACTTTTGGAACCAGTACATCGAGTGGAGTACCGGATGCAGTGATTCAAGATACAATCGTTTTGGCGCTCAATGATCTGGATGGCTTTCATAAGGTCTTAAAAGATTCACACGACCAAATAGCCTGTGTCATCATTGAACCTGTTCCAGCCAATAATGGCTTGCTTTTGCAGGACCACAATTACCTGTCATGGATACGCAAATATTGTGATGAATTTGGGGTTTTACTCATCTTTGATGAAGTCATTTCAGGGTTTAGACTGGGTTTTGAAGGCGCATCAGGGTATTACAATATCCAGCCCGATTTAATCACATTTGGTAAAATAATAGGAGGGGGCTTGCCGGTTGGCGCCTATGGAGGCAGGGCTGAAATTATGTCCATGATCGCTCCGGATGGCCCGGTATATCAGGCTGGTACGCTGAGTGCCAACCCGGTAACGCTGGCTGCGGGTATGTCAGCCTTAAAAAAATTGCTTAAACCAGGCTTCTATGAAAGCCTTAGCGAAAAAACCCAATATTTAACCCAAAAACTAAATGATGTTTTTGTCAAAAATGATGTGAACATGTCAGCCATTTGTGTGGCTTCCATTTTTTGGATCAAATTCACCAAAAACAGGATTTTTTCTCCAGATCAAATAGGGACAGACACCACTGAGAAATTCAAAATCATCCACCACGAGTTGCTGCAAAGGCTTATTTATTTTGGCCCTTCTGCCTATGAGGTAGGCTTTGTATCAGGCGCACATACTTATGAAGATCTCGACTTATTAATAGCAGCAATGGACGATATTACCCTCCAATACAAAAATTGGCTGCAATGACAAGATGGCTCCCTGTTTTGGTCATGATGTACATGGTGGCAGCCCTTGCCTGGTGGAGTGTACTTTTATTGCAACAGAATGAGCAGCTTTACATACTCAAATCTGAAAAAATACAAACAACAGCCGGGAGCAAAATACTTGAAACCAATTATGAGAAACAGCGCAAGATGATCATGGGAGAAGGTCTGGTCTTTGCCATTTCCATGGTGCTGGGCACTTACTTCATTTACAAATCCAACATTCGGGAGATGAACCTCTCCAGAAGGCAGAGTAATTTTTTATTGTCGGTTTCACACGAACTTAAATCGCCCCTTACCTCAATTAATCTGGGGCTCGAGACACTTAAAAAAAGAACACTGTCACAGGAAAAAATTGTAGAGGTGGCCAATATGGCTTTAAAAGAAAGCAGAAGATTAGAAAACCTCATTTCCACCATTCTTACTGCAGCAAAAGTTGAACACGGCTACGTGCCAAAGAAAGAAGGACTCAATCTGGTTGATCTCATTCATCAATTGTCAAATCAGTATAACAGTCGTTATCCCGATCAACCAATTCTTACAGATATCAGGGTAGATGAAGCAATCATTTTAGGATCAAAGCAGGATATACTCTCATTATTGACCAATTTATTGGAAAATGCTATTAAATATGGAAAAAACAGCCCAATAAATCTGATTTTATCTGATGACCGTACTTTTTGGAAAATTGAACTCACAGACGAGGGGCCCGGAATTCCACCTGATGAACGGGAAAAGGTCTTTGAAAAGTTTTACAGAATGGGCAACGAAGAGACCAGAAGTTCAAAGGGAACGGGACTCGGTCTTTACATAGTCAAAAAAATTGTTGATAGCCATAACGGCAAAATAGAGTTGACTCAAAATCGCCCAACTGGTAGCAAATTTGTGATTCATTTACCCAAAACTTCAAGAAATGAAAATTCTATTGGTTGAAGATGAATCCGAAATAAGGAAGTTGATGAAATTCAACCTGGAATTGGATGGTCACCTTGTGGATGAAGCCATTGATGGGAGAGAAGCCATGCAAAAATTTACCGAATACAGTTATGATGTCATCGTTTTGGATTTGATGCTGCCTTTTATTGATGGGCTTGAAATTTGTAAAAAAATCAGGGATGTTGACCAGCATACAAAAATCATCATTGTTTCAGCACGGGATGGAGTTCAGGATAGAATTTTGGGGCTCAAACTTGGCGCCGATGATTATCTGACAAAACCCTTTGATTTGGAAGAGTTTTTACTCAGAGTCAATAATTTGGGAAAACGTCTGGGAGAAAAACCTATAAAACTTCGTGAATTTGAATTTGGTGCCAATACAATTCAATTCGACCAATATTTTGCTATTACGGCCAACGGACAAATAAACCTTACACCCAGAGAAGCTGAATTGTTGAAATGTTTTATCGAAAATAAAAATAAGGTCATCACACGAAAACAAATTCTTCAGGATGTCTGGGGCTATGATGTCTATCCATCCACCCGTACCATTGACAATTTCATCCTTTCTTTTCGCAAGTATTTTGAACAAAATGCCAAAGAGCCCGTTTACTTTCACACCATCCGTGGTGTAGGCTACAAATTCACTCCCTAAAAATATTAATAAAACTTTAAGATATTTGTTGCAACAAATGTTGGGGGGTATTGGTTATCTTTGCATCATTAAATAACAAAATAATTACAATGAAACAATTCGTTCTCTCATTTCTTGCAATCGCCTTTTTGGCTGTAAATGCAATCGCCGGCAATGGCAAACCTGTAAATGTATCTGCTTCTAAAGTAAACTGGAAAGCATACAAAGTTACTGGGTCTCATGAAGGTTACGTTAACGTGAAAAGCGGATCACTTGAATTCAATGGCGATGCATTCACAGGAGGTAAATTTGTGATTGACATGACCAGCATCAATGCTACAGATGTATCTGGAAAAGCAAAAGAAAACCTGGATGGTCACCTCAAATCAGAAGATTTTTTTGGTGTTGCAAAATTTCCTGAAGCCAAATTGGATATTACAAGGGTAATTTCTAAAGGTAAGCCAGGTGAATACAAAGTTGTAGCCAATTTGACCATCAAAAACACAACCAAAGAAATTAAATTCGATGCTATGGTAGCAAATGGCAAAGCTACTGCCAGCATCAAATTGGACAGAACCGACTTCGATGTAAGATATGGTTCAGGCTCTTTCTTTGACAATTTGGGTGACAAAACCATCTACGACGAATTTGACCTTACTGTAAGTTTGGCATACTAGTCAGTAGAAATCTCAAGATAAGCAGGAGGGGCATTGATCCCTCCTTTTTTATTTTATCCATCTCCTTCTGTTAAAAAAAATGTCAAGTATAAACTGCAGAAGCATACAGAAGTGATTTGTGGTTCTATTACGGCCTTTGGCTCATGATTTTAGGCCTAAAGTGATAGGATTTTTATAGTTTTACCTCAAATTCAAATCAAAAGTCATGTTGAGGACCAAAATTGCAGGCATAGGAAAGTATTTGCCAAAAAAGATTGTCAGAAATGATGATTTGTTGAAATACATGGACACCTCTGACGAATGGATTCAGGAACGAACCGGTATCCAGGAAAGAAGATACGCAGACAAACACAATGAAACAACTGCTACCATGGGGGCAAGGGCAGCAGAAATTGCCATAGAAAGGGCAGGTATAACCAAAGATGACATAGACTTTATCATTTTTGCTACCCTCAGTCCAGATTATTATTTCCCGGGCAGTGGGGTTTTGATGCAAAGAGAAATGGGCATTACCCATAAAGAAGCGGGGTGTCTTGACATTAGAAATCAATGCAGTGGCTTTATCTATGGTCTTTCCATCGCAGATCAGTTCATCAAAAATGGTGTTTATAAAAACGTCTTATTGGTAGGTTCTGAGATGCATTCCATGGGTCTTGACTTTACCACCAGGGGAAGAAATGTAACCGTAATATTTGGTGATGGGGCAGGAGCCGTAGTGCTTCAGCCTACAACTCAAGAGGCAGAAGGGGTACTGACTACCCACCTGCATGCAGATGGTACCCATGCAGAAGAACTTTCAATGATTTCACCGGGAGCCCATGCCGGCAAACATTTGGGTACTGAACAATTTGGGTTTCCTGATCCGGAAATTCCGGGAGAAGTATTTATCACCCAAAAAATGTTGGATGAAGGGATGATTTATCCCAATATGAATGGACAATTGGTGTTCAAGACGGCTGTGGTAAAATTTCCGGAGGTAATCCAGGAAGCCCTACAAAAAACAGGTTACCAGGCTTCTGATATTGACATGTTCATCCCACACCAGGCCAATTTGAGAATCAGTGCTTTTGTGCAAAAGAAATTGGGATTAAGCGACGAAAAAGTATACAACAACATTCAAAAATACGGCAATACCACAGCAGCCTCGATTCCTATAGCTTTATGCGAAGCCTGGGAAGAAGGAAAAATCAAAAAAGGTGATTTGGTATGTCTGGCTGCATTTGGTGCAGGATTTACGTGGGGCAGTGCCTTGATAAAATGGTAAAATAAATGGTAGACATACTCGCATTTGGGGTACACCCCGATGATGTGGAATTGGGTTGTTCGGGCACTTTGTTGAAAATGGCCCAACAAGGCTATTCCTTTGGCATTGTTGATCTCACGAGGGGAGAGTTGGGTACTCGGGGAACTTCTGAAACCCGAAAATTAGAAGCTGAAAAAGCTGCGTCAATTTTGGGCGCTGCATTTAGGATCAATCTCGGTATGGCAGATGGTTTTTTTGAAATCAACAAACAAAACATGCTGGATGTAGCCCGACAGATAAGAATACACAGACCTAAAATTGTTTTGGCCAATGCGGTTCACGACAGACACCCGGACCACAGCCGCTCTGCCAAGTTGGTTTCTGATGCCTGTTTTTACAGCGGACTGGTAAAAATCGAATTGTGGGATGAAGATAACAATGATCTTGAACCCTATCGTCCTTTGGCAGTTTATCATTACCTTCAGGATCGCAATCTGAAAGCAGATTTTTGTGTAGACATCACACCTTTTATGGATCAAAAAATTTCGTCTATACTTGCTTTTGAAACCCAGTTTAATGTTTCTGAGTCAGATGGCTTGCAAACGCCCATTTCCTCCAAACAGTTTTTTGAGTTTTTGTATGCAAAAGCAAGAGCTTACGGCAGAGACATCAATGTGGATTTTGCGGAAGGATTTACGGTGGAAAGAACTCCAGGTGTACATGATCTGATGCAATTATTCTGATTTTTGACCTAAAACACTTGTCTTTTCCTCCAATTCGGGGTATATTTACATCAAACATTAAACAAATGAAATGTAAAATCTACACCCTGCTTTTTTTGATTTTCTTTGCAAATTTGGCTAAGGCCCAATTGGTCATAAGCGAAATCATGTACAACCCACCAGAGTCGGGTGAAGATTCACTGGAGTATATCGAAATTCTAAATGCATCATCCGCTCCTTACAATTTACAGGATGTCAAATTTACAGCAGGTGTTACTTTTACGTTTCCCTCTCAGATTTTGGGTGCAGGTCAATCGGTTGTTGTTGCAAAAGATTCTGCAGCAATGAAGCTTATTTTTGGTATTTCTACCTTGCAGTTTACAGGAGCACTCAGCAATAGCGGTGAAGGCATAACCCTTACAGATGCTCAGGGCAATGTGCTGGATGAACTTGTTTACGATGATTCAGCTCCATGGCCGCTGGAGCCCGATGAAGGAGGTGCCAGCCTTGTTTTATGTGATGCCAATGTTGACAATGCTGTGGGCTCCAATTGGTCGGCAGCCCGCAACAAGACGGGTATCTTTATCAATGGAAAAGAGTTGTTGTGCTCTCCTGGTCTTGCCAATACAATATCCTGTAGCTCTGTTCCTTCTGTTTTTGTGGATGTAATGGACTTTTCTTTTTCTCCCAAAGACATTACCATCGATGTTGGTACTACCGTGAGATGGACAAATAAGGGAGGTACCCACAATATTAATGGCAATCAATCTGTTTATCCTTCCAATCCTGCTTCTTTTGGTAATGGATCACCTTCATCAGCATTGTGGTCGTATGATTTTACATTCACCAAGGCTGGTGTATACCAGTATCAATGTGACCCGCATGCTTCTTCAGGTATGAAGGGCACGGTTACAGTTGGTTCGGTTTCTTCTTATCCTGCCTATTCCATTTCCTCGGTAACCCATGTCAACCAGGAAGGTGTTGCTGACTCATTAAATGTTAAGTGTCAGCTAACCGGCATCGTGCATGGATACAACCTCCGTCCGGGTGGTTTGCAATTTACATTGATCGACAACCAAAACAACGGCATTGGCGTATTCAATGGTACCAATGACCTGGGCTACACAGTTACTGAAGGTGATGCTGTCACCATCAAAGGAACCATTAATCAATTCAACGGTCTAACGCAAATCATTGCAGATGAACTGACACTTAAATCTTCGGGAAATGCCCTTGTCACTCCAAAATCTGTTCAGTCATTAAACGAAGAGGATGAATCCAGTTTGGTGGCTTTGCAGGGAGCATTCAACTACGTAGATCCTGCAGAATGGAAGGGAGACGGAAGTTCATTCAATGTAAATATCACAAATGGCACGCAAACAATCCTCGTACGCATTGATAATGATTGCAGTCTTTCGAATCAACCAGCCCCTTCAGCTCCTTTCACCATCAAAGGCATAATAGGTCAGTTTGATTCTGAAAATCCTTATGACGAAGGCTATCAATTGTTCCCCAGATACGCTGCTGATTTTGTTCCTGTGTCTGGCACCAATGAAAGTAACACCGAAAACATTTTTTCAATTAGCCCCAACCCCGGATCTAATTATGGCTACATCAAAGGCTTGACGGCAAATGATCGGGTATCTTTGTATACACTTTCCGGAAAATTGATACAAAACATAGCAGGCAATGATCATTTGGAAGCAAGTAATCTGTCAAACGGTTTGTATTTAGTAGAAATCAAAACCAAAGCCAAAACCCAAATCTTAAAGTGGGTAATAGCTAAATAAATTTACATGAAAGGATAAAGTCAACATCATCAGATCAGTTGACTTTATTCTTTCAATAATTTTACCAAATAACCCCGGATGGTTTCACTTGCATAATAATACCTATGCTTAAGAAGTCTGGGGGCTAATCCACGGTGATCCTGAATGTCAGAAACATCGATTTCATACACATTTGAAAACCCATCTTTTAGGGCTAATCCTTCTCTTCCAAGACGGTCATAGGGTACTATCCAGTTGGCTATTTCCAGCGTGCGGTCTGACTTACTTTTGAACACGTAGGTTTTTTGTGCAAAGTGTGTAAGCAACTTCAATTCTTTAGAAAAAATATCAGAAGGCACATCGGCAGCCAGCAGGAAAACCCGATTGATTTTCAACTCCATCTTATGCTCGAGCCAAAAGGTAAATATCTGTGCAAAAATGCGGTTACCCATGCTATGACACAGCCAGGACCAGGCTATTGATATATTCAATTTCGACAGTTCCTTTTGCAGTGCAAACAAAGTTTCAAACAATAAACGACTTTTGTCTGCAGCGGCTTTAATACTTTCTTTATAGTCGGGTTCAGATTCCCATTTCAATGATAAAATGATCGGGTATTGCTCTTCAACGGCATTAAAAACCTGATTTTGAAGAATGTAACCCACTTTTTTTTCAAAAAAACCAATGTGGGCCATAAAACCATGGATGTATACCAGAATTGATCCATTATCATGCAAATAGGGTGAAATTTGGGAAGCAAATTCTTGAATATCAATATATTGGTTCAAAGGCCCAAAACTATTTACACCCATGCCATACCTGCCAAATGACACTGTTTGCTCATGCCATTTTAAATGAATAAAAAAGTGCTGACAAGGCACCAGATCCTTTTTTCGTTTTATTATCCTGATTTTTTCAAACATGGCTTAAAATTGGCGAAATTTTATAGTTGCAAATGAAAGATATTGCGGATCATAAACGAACACATTATTGATTTTAATTATATTTTTATTCGGTTAAGCCGTTTTTGCCTCTTTTTTACGTATTTTTGTATCTGTTTTTTTGAATAGTAAACGTTTTCTACATTCAAACTCACGTCAATCGTTATAAGATGAAACAACAGTTTATCATTGCAGTTCTTCTATTATCGGTCTTATTTGTTAAGGCCCAGGACCCAAATTATGCCCGTGGCCTTGGTTTTAAGACCCTGTTTATTGACTATCAATCTCAAAATGGAGGCAATCTTGAAGCTTTCAAGGATTATCACCACGGCTTTGAGATTTCATTCTTACAAAAGATAAGCAAAGGACTGTATGCCAATTTTCCTGTAAAGTATGGAACCGTAGAAACTTTTGATGATCAGAAACTGGTAATCAATAAAGACAAACACAAACAAATCGTAAGTCTCGACGGCCAGCTTCAGTTTCATTTTCACAATGGCGGCAATAATATTGTTCCCTACCTCATGGCAGGTATTGGAGGCGTAATGGAATTTGATGGTGAATTCAATCTTCAGGTACCACTGGGAGCTGGTATCAATTTTAGAGCTGCAAAAAATGCCTATATCAACATTCAAAGTGAATACCGTTATTCATTTCTCGAGCATCGTAATAATTTGCAACATGGGATAGGCTTTATTTACCTGTTGGGTGGAAAAGCACAGGATTCCATGAAAACGGATATGAAGGAGATGGACAAAATGATGGAAGAAGAAAAATTACCTGTTGTTGAACCTGAAAAAGAAATGTCCAAAGACAGTGATGGCGATGGCATTGAGGATAAGCTGGACCTTTGTCCGGATCAAAAAGGCAAGGCCGACCTCAATGGCTGCCCCGACGAGGATGGCGATGGTGTGGCTGATTTTCAAGACAATTGCCCGGGTCTAAAGGGAAGCAAAGAAATGAAAGGATGTCCAGATAGCGATAGTGACGGAGTGGCAGACAACGATGATGAGTGCCCCAATTTGGCTGGTGCTGCATCTAATAGAGGTTGCCCATACAAATCAAATGACAAATCTAAAGACACAGATGGAGATGGTATTCCGGATACTTCTGACAAATGTCCCGATCAGGCAGGAAAAGCTGAAAATGGCGGCTGTCCTATGACCGACAGAGATATGGATGGAGTAGACGACAGCATGGACAAATGCCCGGATGTTAAGGGAAGTATGGCTGCTGGAGGCTGTCCAGATTCTGACAACGATGGTGTGGCCGACCCAGATGATAAATGCCCTAAATTGGCCGGTCCAGCTTCATTAATGGGTTGTCCTGATACGGATGGAGATGGCATCGCAGACATGGAGGATAAATGTCCCAATATGGCTGGCCCCAAGTCAATGAATGGGTGTCCAGACAGCGACGGAGATGGTTTGGATGACAGTGTAGATAAATGTCCAAAAGCAGCGGGTTTAAAGGTTTACGGTGGCTGTCCGGATACCGATGGTGATGGTCTGGATGACAGTATTGACAAATGTCCCAACACACCCGGAACAGTGGCTTCCAATGGTTGCCCTGATATCACAGTAGAAGATAGAAAGACTTTGGATGTTGCCATGAGGGCAGTGCAATTTGAAACAGGAAAAGCAACCCTCAAAGCTGAATCTTTTGTGATTTTGAGGCAAATTTCCAGCATTCTCAGCAGATATCCGGATTACAATTTGGTGATAGCAGGACATACTGATAATACGGGTAGTTCAATTGCCAATCAGGAATTGTCAGAAAAAAGAGCAAAAGCTTGTCACGACTACCTGATTTCACAAGGTGTTACGCCATCCAGGCTTTCATTTGTGGGCTATGGAGAGTCAAGACCAGTCTCTGATAATGCTACAGAAAATGGACGGAGCTTAAACAGGAGGGTCGAATTCAATATGAATCCAAAATAATTCAATTAAGAAATTGCATAAAAAAAGGGAACAAATGAAGTTTGTTCCCTTTTTTTATTTGGTTTCTTTTGGATCAGTTATCCTGAGCTTCTCTGATGATCTTTTTAGCCAAATCCAGAATGGTTGTATCGTCAATGTGGACGATTCCACCATGAGGGCCTGGTTGTACATGGTTTCCAACGGTCTTACCATCTTCAAATTTGGCGGCACCAAAGTAATTCCGCACGGTCTGTTCATCGATGTTTAGTTCTTTGGCAATACGACTCACACTACCGGTAGGAAGTTGGTGCTTAATTTGACGAAGTTCTTCGAAAGTAATATTCATGTTTCTTTAGAGTTAAAAAAGTGAAACAATAAGATTGGTTATGGATGCAATTTAAAATAAAACTATCTTATAAAAAATTTTTTCAAAGGAATTTAATCCTGAAAAAATGGTTATCGTCCAAAAATTATATGGTTAAATGATTTTTGTCATTTTGGCAAAAAAAAAGGCCTTTACAGGCCTTCTTTTTTGTTAGATACTATGAAAAATCATAGATTTAGCTCAATTTGGGTATCCTCAAAACCTGCCCTGGATAAATCAAATCCGGATCGGTAAGCATAGGCTTATTGGCCTCAAAAATGATGGGATACTTCATCATATCACCATAGTACTCTTTTGCAATTTTAGATAAAGAATCCCCTGACTTCACGACATAAAAATCAGATTCTGGTTCAGGTGTTACCACAGACATTCTGTCATCAACAGTTGCAATTCCGGTGTTATTGCCAAGCATCAATACAACCTTTTCTTTGTCGGCAACAGATTCAGCAGTGCCGTAAACTGTCACCACATCATCCTGCAAATCAATGCTTAAGTCGCTAATGCAAATGCCCGAGGCGTTCACAACCGAGGTCAAAGCACTAATTTTTTGCTGACGAAGGGTTTCGGCTGCCGCAGCATCCAAAACAGCTTTTTCTGCATCATTTTTTTCAGCCTCCATACCAAATAGTTTGGCGCCTGCATTTTTCAAGAACGAAAATAATCCCATAATAAGTTGAAATTAGGTTTGATTAAATAATGTAAACAACAAAGATATTGAGGGAAAATTCAATTTTATGCCCTTTTTTTTAAATAAAATTTCTGCTGTTTGGTCAATTTAGTTAAATCATGGCTGCTATTTAGAATTTCTTAGCTAAAACAAGCCATTTAATTTGACTTTCTGTCTAAAAATCAATTATTTAGCAATTAATGAGGCTTGTAATATATATACACGCTAAGTTATTGGTGTTTTTTGGTTAAAAATTTTATCTTTGCAGCGTTTTTTCAAAAATTAGATGTAATAAAATGCAAGGAAAAGGATTATTGAAGGCTTTTTTGATTTTGATGTCAATTGTTTGCCTCATCCAGTTGTTTTACTTCTTACCAACGAGTAAGGTAGAGAGAAATGCAGATGACTATGCCACACAAGCCAGTGCCAGTCTCAATGGTTTTGAAAAGGATATGGCATTTAAGGCTGCCAGAGCCAAATACCTTGACTCTATGTCTACCGAGAAGATTTTTAATGTTCCGGTTATTGGTGTGGGTTACACATACAGCGATCTGAAACAAAGACAGCTCAACCTGGGTCTTGACCTCAAGGGGGGTATGAGTACGCTTCTTGAAGTAGACCTAAGTGAACTTTTAACTGCCCTGGCCGGTAGAAATGCCAAAGACTCAGAGTTTGTACAAGCCATAGCCAATGCAAAACTGGCGCAGCAAAACGACCAGAGTAACTTCATTTCGCTTTTTGTTAGTGAATACAAAAAGCTGGCAAAAGATAAGCCATTGGCTAGAATATTTGCACAGAGTGAAAGTCTGGGCGGAAGCATCAATCTCGAAACTTCAGATAATGAGGTTGAAAGATTACTTCGTGAGAGAGCAGATCAAACCGTTGACCTCACTTTTAAAATGTTGAAAGAAAGGATTGACAGATTAGGTGTTGTTCAGCCCAACATTACCCTTGATAAAGCAAGAGATCTTATCCTTGTTGAAATGCCAGGTATCGACAACCCCGAAAGAGCAAGACAATTCCTTCAGAAAAATGCCCAGTTGGAGTTTTGGGAAACTTACCGTTTAACCGATTCTGGTATCATGGCTGCTTTGCAACAAGCAGATCAAAGGCTGAGTGGAGACACATCTGCAGTTGCAGCAGCAACCGTAGACACATCTTCATTGAAAACAGGAGGACCGCTCTTGTCACTCCTCAAACTCAACAACCCGGGAAATCCTACTGCACCAATCACAGTTTTAGGTCTTGTTGACAAAAACAAGAAAGATGCTGTCATGGCCATGCTTATGCGTCCTGATGTGCAGGCTCTTTTCCCTAAAAATATCAGATTCATGTGGTCGTATAAGCCGCATGAAGATTTTACCACCAAAGTGCTTACCAATCAATATGAGCTTTATGCCATTAAAATGAATCCGGGCACAGATAAAGCTCCATTGGATGGTGAAGTAGTAACCGATGCTTCTTCTACTCAGGATCAGGTTACAGGTGAGCCGCAGGTTAGCCTTATCATGAATGCAGTAGGTGCAAAAAAATGGGCAGAACTTACTCAAAAAGCCTATGAAGGGAACGCTGAAGGTCAAAAGAGAGAAATTGCCATTGCCCTTGACAATGAAGTTGTAACCGCTCCAGGCGTAAACAATGGCCCTATCACAGGAGGTTCTTCTGTGATCAGCGGAAGTTTCAATGTGCAGGAGACTGTGGACCTTGCCAACATTCTGGAAGTAGGTAAATTGCCAGCAAAAACAAAAATTATCCAGGAATCCAACGTTGGACCTTCATTGGGTAAATCCAATATTTCCAAGTCACTCAATTCATTGGTGATTGGTTTTGCGCTGGTAATGTTGTTTATGTTGTTGTATTATTCAGGTGCGGGTATTGTTTCAATCCTTGCACTTTTTGCCAACATCATCTTTATTTTGGGATCATTGTCATCGTTTGGTACCGTATTGACATTGCCGGGTATTGCGGGTATCGTTCTTACCATCGGTATGGCAGTGGATGCCAACGTAATCATTTATGAAAGGATTAAGGAAGAGTTGAGATCTGGCAAATCAATGCTGGATTCTATTCAGGAAGGTTTTAGTCATTCCTATTCAGCCATCATCGATGCCAACGTTACCACCATCATTACAGCATTATTGTTGTCTTACTTTGGTATCGGTCCGATCAAAGGCTTTGGTGTGGTTTTGACCATCGGTGTGCTGTCATCTATGTTGACTGCCGTACTTTTGGCCAAATTGTTGATCGATGGCTGGGTTAAAGGAGGTAAAAGAAATATCAGTTTCTGGAACTCTACATCAAAAGATGCTTTGTCAACCCTTAATATCGACTGGGTTGGCAAACGTAAGATTGCCTACATCTTCTCCGGTACACTTATTGTTGCTGGCTTGGTGTCAATCTTTACCCGGGGTTTTGATCTGGGAGTAGATTTTCAGGGTGGTCACTCTTATACAGTGCAGTTCGATGCAAGTCAAAAGGTAACTGCAGATCAGCTGAGAGAGAAATTAACTGCCAACTTTGATGCCTCTCCGGTTGTGAAAGTGGTTGATACAGAAAACACCTTCAACATTACCACTTCATACATGATCAATGACAATTCAGAAGGCGTAGAAGAGGGAGTTGCAGGGAAATTGCACGAAGGTCTTACTGCCATCACAGGTAGCAAGATTTCATTTGATCAATTCAAAGCAGGAGATGCTGCAAACGATATGAAGCTGTTGAG